>Ga0213866_10000970_pt1 | contig 22103 bp, 17 predicted proteins | sample PICome_11_FD_160079 | JGI IMG/M metagenome (GOLD analysis project Ga0213866, IMG submission 160079) | Coastal seawater microbial communities near Pivers Island, North Carolina, United States - PICO284 | ecosystem: Environmental > Aquatic > Marine > Coastal | place: USA: North Carolina...
GAACCATTAATATAATATATAATGCTATTAACTGTACCGGATAAAAAAATATATAAAAATAAGATTATTAAAATTTTATCAAAATAGTCTAATTCAATTTGAAATATTTTTTTTTTAAAAAAAAAAATTGATGTAATTATTATGAGTAATACATTTAGGTTTACCGCTGGGTTGCCTAAAATAAAGCTTATAATCAGAAAGGAGAAAAGAAAGTTTATTATAAAGTGTTTATTAATAATTTTTTTTGAAAGTAAAAGCATTTAATATTATTTTAGTTGTATTTAGATTTTCTTCAATAATAATTTGCAAATTGTGATATAAGTAAATTTTGCGCCTGTAGCTCAACTGGATAGAGCGCTTGGCTACGGACCAGGAGGTTCTGGGTTCAAATCCTAGCAGGCGCACCAAAAATAATTGCATTATTAAAAAATAATTATACAGTAAGTTTATGAAATCATTATTAAATCTTTCTTTACAAAAATCTGTAATTATATTCTTTATCATAGTTCTGATTTTGCTTTTAATTATAACTTATATTTTATAAGTAAGCTAAAATAATAAGTAATAAACCTAAAAAAATTCTGTAATAAACAAATATATTTAAATTAAACTTTTTTATATATTTTAAAAAATATTTAATTGTCAAAAATGAAAAGATAAAAGACGTGATTATTGATAATAGATTTAAATAAGTAAAATTTAAATTATCAGATAAAATTAAATTTTTAATTCCAAACATCGATACTGCTCCCAAAATTGGAATAGAAATTAGAAATGAAATTTTTCCGGAATCAATTCTTTTAAAGCTTAATAACCTAGCTGCTGTGATAGCTATTCCAGATCTGCTCACACCAGGAATTAAAGATAAGATTTGAAAAAATCCTATAAAGAAAGCAGATTTAAAAGTAAAATTTTCATTTATATTTTTTTCCAGATTAAATTTATCACTGATGAATAATAAAACGCCAAATATTATAGTAGTAAAAGCAATAACTTTTATATCTCTAATTTTGTCAATCATTCCAGATTCAACCAGGTAAAAACCTACGATCATGACAGGCATCGAAGAAATAAATATTTTTAAGAATAAAATTTTGTTATCTAGTAAACTTATAATGTCCTTATGAAAGTAGACTAGTACCGCAATAAATGAACCTATGTGCAAACTTACATCTATTGAGAGACCCTGATTGCTAAAATTTAAATACTTTGAAATTAAGATAAGATGAGAAGAAGAACTTACTGGTAGAAATTCTGTAATTCCTTGAATTATAGATAAAATAAAAATTTCAATCACATTATATAAATAAAATTAAAGGTTGTTTTTTTATTGGCAATTTTGAATGCATAACAGGTATGCAAAAAATGACATTAGTTTTTTATAGGTTTTCGTTATTTAGGTAACTAGTATTGACCTTTAAAAGCTACCAATATTGTCTTTCTTAACTTAATTAACACCTTCATGACTAAAAAAATGCTTAAATTTGTAGATCTTAAACAGGAAACACCTGAAAAGAGAAACACTGATAAAAGAAAAAGTGATTTTAATGAAATTTACAAAGAATACATTACTAATAAAGCAGCAGAACAATCTAGTCGATGTTCACAATGTGGAGTTCCTTTTTGCCAAATACATTGTCCACTAAATAATAATATTCCAGACTGGCTAAAATTAACTGCCGAAGGTCGTTTGAAAGAAGCCTATGAAGTATCACAAAGCACAAATAATATGCCAGAGGTTTGTGGGAGAATATGCCCTCAAGATAGGCTTTGCGAGGGAAATTGTGTAATTGAACAATCTGGACATGGAACTGTCACTATAGGATCAATAGAAAAATATATCACCGATACTGCTTGGGATAAAGGATGGGTAAAACCTTTTAAAGTAAAAAAAGAATTAAAACAATCGATTGGAATAATTGGTGCTGGACCTGCGGGAATGGCATGTGCTGAGGAATTGAGAAAATCAGGCTACCAAGTTACTATTTACGATAGATACGACAGACCAGGCGGTCTTTTAATTTATGGTATTCCAAACTTTAAATTAGAAAAATTTGTTGTTGAGAGAAGAACAAAGCTTCTTAAAGAAACAGGAATCAAATTTGTACAAAATTTTGAAGTTGGAAAAGACAAAACTTTATATGAACTTAAAGAAAAACATGATGCGATACTAATAGCAACTGGAGTTTATAAAGCCAGAGAAATTGATATTCCTGGCCAAAATCTTCAAAATATTTTTCCTGCAATGGAGTTTTTAACTGCGTCTAACAGAAAAGGATTAGGTGACAAAGTAAAACTATTTGACGATGGCACTTTAAACGCTGAAGGAAAAAATGTTGTTGTGATTGGTGGAGGAGATACAGCTATGGACTGTGTCAGAACTTCTGTACGTCAAAAAGCTAAATCGGTAAAATGTTTATACAGACGTGATCGAGAAAACATGCCAGGATCAGCCAGAGAAGTAGGCAATGCCATCGAAGAAGGGGTAGAATTTATTTGGTTAACTAGCCCTAAAAGTTTTATTGGTGATAGGAGTGTCAAAGCTGTGGAAGTAAATAAAATGAAATTAGGAGAACCTGACTCCTCAGGAAGAAGAAGACCCGAGATTGAAAAAGGATCAGAGTATGAAATACCTGCAGATCTTGTGATTAAATCCTTAGGATTTGATCCAGAAAATTTACCTAAATTATTTAATGCTGAAGAATTAGTAATTTCTCAATGGGGCACTATTAAAATTGATTTAAAATCAATGCAAACAAATCTTGATGGTGTCTTTGCTGCAGGAGATATTGTAAGAGGGGCATCTCTTGTTGTGTGGGCGATAAGAGATGGAAGAGACGCAGCAGTACAAATAGAGAAATATTTAAAATTAAAAGCTGATAAAAATAAATCTGAGGAAGCTGCCTAACTAAATGAAAAATTACGAAAAAAATAAAAAGATTTTAGAAAAAAATTTTAGTTACAAACCAGAAATGGAACATGATGCTTGTGGCGTAGGATTAATTGCATCTACTAATGGTAAAAAATCTAGAAAAATTATTGAGTATGGCATTGAAGCTCTGAAAGCAATTTGGCACAGAGGTGCAGTAGACGCTGACGGTAAATCTGGCGATGGTGCAGGAATTCAAATTGAGATAGCGCCAGATTTCTTTAAAGAAAAAATTTTATCAACTGGTCATACTCTTGATGAAAATAAAAGAATTTGTGTAGGCATGGTTTTTCTTCCAAGAACAGACTATTCTGAACAAGAAAAATGCAGAGAGATTATTGAGTCCGCGCTATTAGCTGAAAATTATTACATATATGGTTGGAGACAAGTTCCTATTAATTCAAGCGTCTTAGGCAAAACAGCAGATCAAAACCGTCCAGAGATTGCACAAGTGATGTTTAAAAAAAACGAGACATTGCAAACGAATGATCTTGAAAGAGATTTATTTGAGACAAGAAAAAAAATTGAAAAACTTGCAAGAGATAAACAAATAAAAGATTTTTATATTTGTTCTTTTAGCTCAAGATCTATTGTTTATAAGGGAATGTTTTTGGCTGAAATGTTATCGGAATTTTATCCAGATTTAAATGATAAAAAATTAACCTCGAGATTTGCAATATTTCATCAAAGATATTCCACAAATACTTTCCCCAGCTGGGACTTGGCTCAACCTTTTAGAACTTTAGCGCACAATGGTGAGATTAATACAGTTAAAGGAAATATAAACTGGATGAAAATTCACGAACAAGATATGTCCAGCCCATTATTTAAAGATGTAAAAAATTTAAAGCCGGTAATTAGAAGTTCTTCCGACTCAGGTGCGTTAGACAATGTTTTCGAACTTTTGACACACTCAGGCAAATTAGCACCATTAATTAAGTTAATGATGATCCCAGACTCATGGTCAAAGAGAAGTAAAACAGTTCCAAAAAATCATCAAGACTTATTTAATTTTCTTAATAGCACAATAGAGCCGTGGGACGGTCCAGCGGCTATTTGTGCAACCGATGCCAAATGGGTTTTGGCTTCATCTGATAGAAACGGATTGAGACCTCTTAGATATTCAATAACCTCTGACGATTTATTTTTTGCGGGTTCAGAAACTGGTATGATTAAAATTCCTGAGGAAAAGATCATAGAGAAAGGAAAACTTGGCCCAGGCCAAATAATTGCAATTGATTTAAAAAAAGGCAAATTATTTAAAGATAAAGAGATTAAAGATCTTTTGGCAAAAGATTATAAAAAATACAATAAACAAATTATTGATTTAGAGAAAAAAATTTCATCTGAAGGCGAAAAGCCAAATTTTTTAAGTGAGGAATTAAGAAAAAGACAGTACTTGTCAGGACTAAGTATAGAGGACTTAGAGCTGATACTTCATCCAATGGCTGAAGAGGGCAAAGAAGCATCAGGCTCAATGGGCGATGACACTCCCGTTGCAGTTTTATCCAGTCATTTTAGGCCAGTCTCACATTATTTTAGACAAAACTTCAGTCAAGTAACTAATCCCCCAATAGATTCTCTAAGAGAAAATAAAGTTATGAGTCTAAAAACAAGATTTGGAAATCTAGGTAATATTTTAGATTTTGATAATCTAACAGAGGAAAATATTTATGTTTTAGATAGTCCTATACTTACTAACGTTCAATTCAAAAAATTCAAAAAATTTTTTTCAAAAAAAGTTAAAGTAATTGATTGCACTTTTGATATTGATAGATCCCTAAAAGAAAGAATTGAGATAATTAGAGAAGAGGCAGAAACAGCTGTTAGAGAGGGAAGCACTTGTTTGGTATTATCTGATAAAAACATTACAAATCAAAAAGCAAGTATCCCAAGCATACTAACTGTTGGAGCAATTCATTCACACTTAGTAAAACACGGCTTACGAGGTTATTGTTCTCTGAATGTCGAGTGCTCTGATGCTATGGATACACATTCATTTGCTATTTTAATAGGTGTAGGCGCTACAACAGTAAATCCGTATTTAGCTATAGATAGTATTTATCAAAGATTTGAAAAGAAATTATTTGGTAAATCAGATTTTGAAACATGTGTGATTAAATTTAAAAAATCAATTGATGCCGGTCTTTTAAAAATTATGTCAAAGATGGGAATATCAGTAATTAGTTCTTATAGAGGTGGGTGTAATTTTGAAGCAGTAGGTTTAAGTAGAGCAATAGTTTCAGATTATTTTCCTGGTATGTCTTCGAGAATTTCAGGAATTGGTATAATCGGAATTGAGAAAAAAATTAAAGAACTTCATGAAAAATTTAATGCAAAAAATGTATTCACGTTACCCATCGGTGGTTTATATAGATACAGAAAAAGTGGAGAAGATCATCAATATCAAGGGAAACTTATTCATTTATTACAAAGCGCTGTTGGAAGTGGTTCTTATGAATTGTATAAAAAGTATTCAGCAGGAATTCATAACTTGCCACCAATTAATATAAGGGACTTGCTAGAGTTTAAAAATCAAAGAAAACCAATTGATATAGATGAAGTAGAGCCCATTGAAGAAATTTTAAAACGTTTTGGAAGCGGAAGCATGTCACATGGCGCATTATCAGCAGAGGCGCATGAAACTTTAGCTATGGGAATGAACAGAATTAAGGGCGCCTCTTGTAGTGGAGAAGGTGGCGAAGATGCCAAAAGATTTAAAACTTTACCCAACGGGGATAGTGCAAATTCAAGAGTAAAACAAATTGCATCCGCAAGATTTGGAGTAACTGTTGACTATCTTAATAATGCTAATGAAATAGAAATAAAAATTGCTCAAGGCGCTAAACCTGGTGAAGGTGGACAGCTTCCTGGTTTTAAAGTAACAAAAGAAATAGCGAGACTAAGACATTCTACACCTGGCGTTACATTAATATCACCACCACCACATCATGACATTTATTCTATAGAAGATTTGGCACAATTAATTTACGATTTAAAACAAATTAATCCGGGTGCAAGGGTTGGAGTTAAGTTAGTAGCATCAACGGGTATTGGAACAATAGCAGCAGGAGTTGCTAAAGCGAAAGCTGATATTATTTTAATTTCAGGTCACTCAGGGGGAACTGGTGCGAGCCCGCAAACGAGTATCAAATACGCTGGCATACCTTGGGAGATGGGTTTAACAGAAGCAAACCAAATTCTTACATTAAATAATTTAAGACATAATGTTACTTTAAGAACTGACGGTGGATTAAAAACTGGAAGAGACGTTGTTATGGCTGCAATGATGGGAGCAGAAGAATACGGGATGGGAACTTCATCTTTAGTTGCGATGGGGTGCATTATGGTAAGGCAATGTCATTCAAATACTTGTCCGGTTGGTGTTTGTAGTCAAGATGAAACACTACGTGAAAAATTTACTGGCACTCCAGAAAAAGTTGTTAACTTATTCAAATTTGCGGCAACTGAGGTGAGAGAAATTCTTGCTTCATTAGGATTTAAGTCAATTAATGAAATTATTGGAAGAACTGATTTATTAACCCAGGTAAATAAAGGTGCATCTAACCTAGATGATTTAGATTTAAATCCACTATTAGTTCAAGCTGATCCAGGTGAAAATCTAAGATATTGTAAAGACAAACATATAAATGAAGTACCAAATACTCTCGATGAAAAGATTTGGTCTGAGATAAAAGATAAAATTAAAATAGATTCAAAAAATACATTTAATTATGAGATAGAAAATACTTCAAGATCAGTAGGAACAAGATTATCTCACCATATTTATAAAAAATTTGGTAACAATAAATTAGATGAAAATACGGTTAATATTAAACTAGAAGGTTCAGCGGGACAATCTCTTGGCGCTTTTTTAACTAAAGGAATAAAACTTACTGTCGAAGGGGATTGCAATGATTATGTTGGTAAAGGATTATCTGGAGGGACTATCGTTGTATACCCATCACCAAAAAGTTCATTAGTTTCAAACGAAAATACAATAATAGGAAACACCGTTCTTTATGGAGCAACTTCAGGAAAACTCTTTGCATCTGGGCAAGCAGGAGAGAGATTTGCAGTTAGAAACTCTGGAAGTTTTTCAATCGTTGAAGGATGTGGAGCCCATGGTTGTGAATACATGACTGGTGGAACAGCTATAATACTAGGAGAAGTAGGGGACAATTTTGGAGCAGGCATGACTGGTGGAATGGCATTTGTTTATGATGATAATAATACATTTGAAAATTTTGTTAATCCGACTTCAATAGTTTGGCAAGAAGTTGAAACAGATTATTGGAAGAAGTTTTTGAAAGAAAGTTTAAATACTTTTGTTAAAGAAACAAATTCAAAAATTGCTCAGAAAATATTAAATGACTTTGATAATGAACTTAAAAAATTTAAACAAATTTGTCCAATAGAAATGCTTGATAAATTAGACAATCCTATTAGTTTAAGATCTCATACTAAGAAAGCAGGTTAATGAGCAAAACTAAAATCTTTTGCTTTGGCTTTGGCCAAGTCGCAGAAAGTTTCATTAATAAATTAATTTACGAAAAAAAAAACTTTGATTTAAGTGTTACTTCTAGACAGGAAACTCATCAGATAGAGTTTAATAATATTAAAATAAATTCATACCAATTTACTGAAGATAAGTTTGATAATTCTATTAAAAAAAAAATAGAGGAGGCAGATTACATTTTAGTTTCTATCCCGCCTATTGAAGGTAAAGATATTGTAGCAAATTACCTTGATACAAATTTAAAAAAAATTATAAATTGTAAATGGATTACATATTTATCAGCAACTAGTGTATACGGAGATCATAAAGGGGATTGGGTTAACGAAGATAGTGCTACTCAACCTACGTCAAATAATGGGATAAGTAGATTAGAGGCAGAAAAAAAATGGAAAAGTTTATCGAATAAAAAAAATTATCCGCTTCAGATTTTTAGATTAGCCGGCATATATTCAAATGAGTTTAATATCTTGAAAAGATTAAAAACCGGCAAAGTACAAATTGTAGATAAAAAAAATCACTTTTTTTCAAGAATTCATGTTGAGGACATAGCCAACATTTTATTTAAGTCCCTTGATAATTTTAAAAATAATGAAATTTATAATATTTGTGATGATAAACCTGCTTCGCAAATTGAAGTAGTAGCCTACGGTGCTAAATTACTAAAACTTGAGAAACCTAATTCAGTAAAACTCGAGGAAATTGAGAGCGAAATGTTAAGAAATTTTTATAAAGACTCAAAAAAAGTAGATAATAAAAAAATGAAAGAGTTTTTTAATCACAAATTAAAGTTTCCAACTTATGTTGAAGGACTTAATAATATTTTTAACAACACCTTTTAATTCTTTAATGATTTTTTTTAAAGGACCTTGATTTGATAAACTATGGTCCCCGTTTTTAATTACTACTAACTTCTTTTGTGCATTTGGAAATACCGAAAGAACTTTTCTTGAAAAGGATACCGGCACAACTTCATCTTTGCCGCCATGAACCATTGTTACTTTAATTCTAGATCTTATTTTTTTAGATAGGATTTTATTTTTTCTTCCATCTTTTATTAGCTGATAGGTAATAGGGTATTCATATTGCCCATTCTTAATAACACTTAATCCTTTAGTAATAATTTCATTTTTAATTTTTTTTGGAAATTTTTTCCACATTAATCTTTCAAGAAATTCGGGAGCTGAGCCTATACCAATAAAACCTACGATTTGATTTTTAAAATATTTAAATTGATTTAAAGAGATCCATGCTCCCATACTTGAGCCAACAAGTATGAATTTATTTTTTTTTACAATTTTTTTAATTGAATTCTTAGCATCATAGGACCATTTGGTTATATTTCCTTTTGTAAATTTGCCGGTTGACCTACCGTGTCCTGAATACTCAATAGCTAAAAAACCTAATTTATTTTTTACAGCATATTTTTTAAAGGCTTGAGGTTTTTTTCCGTCAATATCAGACATAAAACCAGGAAGAAAAACAATATAGAGATTTTTTTTATAATAATTGTCTATAAATCTCAGTTTTTTTGTCTTTGATAATTTTAAATATTTGAATTTTTTCATATAAGAATATTTAAGTGCTATTATATAACAATTAACATGACTACTAAAATAAATGTTCTTCAAGTTATTCCGAAACTAGGTTACGGTGGGGCAGAAACAGGTTGCTATGATATCGCACATTTTCTTCCAGAAAATGACTGCGGGTCCTTTGTGGCTACATCTGGGGGAGAACTATTAAAATTTGTAAAAAAAGATAAAGTAAAAATACTCAAACTTCCAGTTAATTCAAAAAATCCACTTCTAATAATTTTAAATACATTAGCATTATCGATCTACATTATTTTTTTTAAAATAAATATTGTTCATGCTAGAAGTCGTGCGCCAGCTTGGTCATGTTATTTTGCATCTCTTTTGACAGGAAGAATCTTTGTTACAACATTTCATGGGACCTATAACTTTAGAAGCAAACTTAAAAAAATTTATAATAGTGTAATGTTAAAAGCAAAATTAACTATTGCAGGATCTAATTTTATTTTTTCTCACATCAATGAAAATTATAGTGAATATTTAAGTAAAAAAAAAAAACTTAGAGTAATATTTAGAGGTATCAATGTGGATTATTATAACTCTAAAAATATTTCAATACTTAAACAAGAAAAGCTTAAGCATGAATGGGGTCTATCATCAAATAAATTTACCATCCTTTTGCCCGGAAGGCTTACATATTGGAAAGGACAGGAAAAATTTATTGAGTCTTTAAATATATTAATTGAAGACTATAATTTTACAAATTTTCAAGCCATAATACTTGGTTCAGATCAAGGAAGGAAAGTTTATGCTAAAAAATTAGTTAATTTAGTCGAGAGGTACAATTTAAATAAAAAAATTAAATTTATTCAACATTGTAATGAGATGCCATTAGCTTATTCTTTAGCTGATGTAGTAGTTTCAGCTTCAATTGAACCAGAGGCTTTTGGAAGAGTTTCTGTCGAAGCCCAATCCATGGGGAAACCTATTGTTGCAAGTAATATCGGCGGATCTAAAGAAACAATTATTAATAAAAAAACTGGGTTTTTGTATAAACATGATGACCCAAGAGAACTTGCTAAAAGTTTAAATACTGTTATTCAATTATCACCGGATGAATTAAAATCTATTGGAAATGAAGGAAGAAAAAACATTACTAAGAAATTTGACGTTGAAACAATGTGTCAAAGTAATTTAAAAGAATATAAAAAATTAATTAAAAATTAATGCCCCAAATTCAATTATTAGACGGAAAAAAAATAGATTTTGAAAAATCTATTACTGGTTTTGACTTAACAAAAAAAATTAGTAAGTCATTAGAAAAAGTTGCCTTAATAATGGAAGTCGACGGTGATTTGAAGGACTTAAGTCATACAATTACAAAAGATGCTAAAGTTAGAATCATTACTCCTAAAGATAAAGAAGGTCTTGAAGTTATAAGGCATGACGCTGCTCATATCTTAGCAATGGCAGTTCAAGAACTTTACCCAGGAACTCAGGTTACAATTGGTCCAGTTATTGATAATGGTTTCTACTATGACTTTTCTAGAAAAGAGCCATTTACTGAGGAGGATTTAAAAAAGATTGAAAAAAAAATGAGTGAAATAGTTGATCGAGATGAAAAAACTCACAGAGAAGTATGGAAACGAGACGATGCAGTTAAACATTTTCTAAAAATTGGTGAAAAATATAAAGCAGAAATTATAGAAAGTATTCCATCTGGTGAGGAAGTTTCTATATATCACCATGGTAAGTGGCATGATTTATGTCGAGGTCCTCATCTGGCTTCTACTGGAAAAATTGGAAAAGCTTTTAAATTGACAAAGGTGTCAGGCGCTTATTGGAGAGGAGATTCCAATAATGAAATGCTACAAAGAATATACGGGACTTGTTGGACATCTAAAAAAGAACTTGATGATTATCTAAATCGATTAGAGGAAGCTGAAAAAAGAGACCATAGAAAACTTGGAAAAGAAATGGACCTTTTTCATTTTAGAGAGGAAAGTCCAGGAGCAGTATTCTGGCACGAGAAGGGCTGGTTGTTATTTCAAAGACTTGTAGAATATATGAGAGCTAAACAGAGACTTGCTGGATATAAAGAAATTAACACTCCTGAACTTTTAGATAAGACTCTTTGGGAAAAATCCGGTCATTGGGATAAATTTGGAGAGCATATGTTCACATCAGAAACCCCTGACGAAAAAATTTTTGCAGTAAAACCGATGAACTGTCCTGGTTGTGTTCAAGTATTTAATCAAGGTTTAAAAAGTTACAGAGATTTACCACTGAAATTATCTGAGTTTGGTAAGGTACATAGATACGAGCCCTCAGGAGCTCTACATGGATTACTTAGAGTTAGAGCATTTACGCAAGACGATGCTCATATATTTTGTACAGAAGATCAAATAACCGAAGAGTCATTGTCAGTTACAAATTTAATTTTAGAAATTTATAAAGATTTAGGTTTTGAAAATGTAATTTTGAAGTACTCGGACAGGCCTGAAAAACGAGTTGGCGACGACAGTGTTTGGGATAAATCTGAGGCAGCGCTACTTGCTGCAATCAAACAATCTAAACTTGAGTATACAATTAATAAAGGAGAAGGAGCTTTTTACGGACCTAAAATTGAATTTGTTCTTAGAGATGCTATTGGAAGAGACTGGCAATGTGGTACTTTACAAGTTGATCTTAATCTACCTAATAGATTAGGAGCATCTTACGTTGCTAAAGATGGTAATAAAAAAGTTCCTGTCATGTTGCATCGAGCACTATTTGGCTCTTTAGAAAGATTTATTGGAATTTTAATTGAAAATTATGCCGGCAAATTACCTTTTTGGCTTTCACCAGCACAAGCTGTTGTGTGTCCTATAGCTGAAGAAAACAATGATTATGTAAAAAAGTTATTTGAAGATTTATTTAAAGAAGGTATAAAATGTGAAATGGATTTGAGAAACGAAAAAATAAATTATAAAATCAGAGAACATTCTCTGGCAAAAGTTCCATTTATTATTGTTTGTGGAAAAAAAGAAGTTAAAGAAAAAACAGTTACAGTAAGAAGACTAGGTTCTGACAAACAAGAGATAATGAAAAGAGAAGATTTAATAAAATATATGCTCACATCAAATAAGTTGCCTTTAAACTAAGTGTCTAACTTTAAACCAAATTATTTTCAGAGAAGAAGCAAACCTCAAGGCCCCAAAGCTAATGAGAGAATTAGAGCATTAGATGTACAAGTCATAGGAAGTGATGGTGGAAACCTTGGAGCAATGCCTCTTAATAAAGCAATTGAGTTAGCCAGACATGAAGGATTAGATTTAATTGAAATCTCGCCAAATGCAAACCCTCCTGTATGTAAAATTATGGATATGGGAAAGTACAAATATGATTTACAAAAAAAAGCGAATCTAGCTAAGAAGAAACAAAAAATAGTATCGCTCAAAGAAATTAAACTAAGGCCTGGTACCGAAACACATGATTACAATTTCAAAATCAAAAATGCAAAAAAATTTATTTCAAAAGGTGATAAGGTAAAATTTACTGTTAAATTTAAAGGAAGAGAAATGCAACATACCGATTTAGGCAAGGAGTTAATGAATAAGATTATAGAGGAGACAAAAGATATAGCTAAAGTTGAAAGCAAGCCAAAATTTGAAGGTAGACAGATGGTTATGATAATTCAACCTCTGTAAATCACCAATAATATCATCTTGTAAAGATTTATTAATGGCTATATAAGTCCGAATATTTTATGCCAAAACTTAAAACAAAAAGCTCAGCGAAAAAAAGATTTAGATTTACTGCTACAGGTAAAATTAAAATGCCACAAGCCGGTAAAAGACATGGTATGATTAAAAGAACAAATTCACAAATTAGAAAACAAAGAGGCACTACAATTATGACTAAACAAGACTCTAAAATAGTCAAATCGTATATGCCATATAACTTAAGGGGATAATATGGCTAGAACAAAGCGTGGTGTAGTTAGTAGAGCAAAACATAATAAAGTTTTAAAATCTGTAAAAGGCCAAAGAGGTAGAAGAAAAAATACTATCCGTATAGCTAGGCAAGCAATGGAGAAGGCGATGCAATATGCTTATCGTGATAGAAAGGCCAAAAAAAGAGAATTTAGATCATTATGGATTCAAAGAATTAATGCTGGTGTAAGAGCTGAAGGATTGACTTATGCAAAATTTATTAACGGTTTAGCTAAATCAAAAATTAAGCTAGATAGAAAAGTTCTAGCAGAGCTTGCTTACAATAATCCTGAAGTCTTTAAAACAGTAGTAAAAAAAGTTCAATCCTCCCTAGCTTAAAAGGGTCTTTGATTTAATCTCAACTTAATATAAAAAATCAATTACCTAATGAGTGATTTAGATAAAATAAGTTCAGTATTTAATGCAAAGATTGACTCCGTTAAAACAAAAGAAGATCTTCAAAATATTAAGACAGAATTTTTCGGAAAAAATGGTCAAATTACCCAACAATTCAAATCTCTAGGATCTTTAGATCCAGAAAAAAGAAAAGAGTTTGCTTCTAATCTAAATAAAATAAAAGATGATTTGACACATCAATTAGAACAAAAAAATATTGAAATCGAAACCAGTGAAATAAATGAAAAACTTAAAAATGAGAAAGTTGATGTTACTCTTCCAATAAGACCTGATCGACAGGGTAAAATTCATCCAGTATCACAAGTTATAGACGAAATATCTTCTATCTTTTCTGAAATAGGTTTTTCAGTAGCAGAAGGGCCCGATGTTGAGTCAGAATACAATAATTTTACAGCACTCAATACTCCCGAGGAACACCCAGCCAGGGATATGCACGATACTTTTTATCTAGAGGAAAACAAAAAATTATTGTTAAGAACACATACATCGCCAGTGCAAATTAGAACGATGCTGTCTAACAAACCACCATTCAAAATAATTGTACCAGGTAGGACGTACAGATGTGATAGTGACCAAACTCATGCCCCAATGTTTCATCAACTTGAAGGTCTTCATATTGATAAAGGTATAACTATGGGACATCTTAAAGGGTGTTTAGATTATTTTATAAAAGAATTTTTTGAAGTTAAAAATGTTAAGATGAGATTTAGACCAAGTCATTTTCCTTTTACTGAACCATCAGCTGAGGTTGATATTGGATATAAAATTGAAAAAGGAAAAATTGTTATAGGAGATGGTGATAAATGGTTAGAAATTTTAGGATGTGGAATGGTTCATCCTAACGTTTTAAAAAATGTTAAAATAGATACAAAAAAATATCAAGGCTTCGCCTTCGGAATAGGAATTGATCGTTTAGCTATGTTAAAATATGGAATTAATGATTTAAGAGCTTTCTTTGAGGCAGACTATAGATGGCTAAGTCATTTTGGATTTGATCCGTTAGATGTCCCAACTAATTATAGAGGATTAAGCAAATGATAATTACAATTCCTTGGCTTAAAGAGCATTTAAAAACATCTGCTAAAGAAAGTGAAATAATTAATCAGCTTACTAACATCGGACTTGAAGTTGAAGGTATAAAAGAAAATTCAGGAGAGATGGGTAAGTTTAAAATAGCAAAAGTTTTAAAAGCAGAAAAACATCCTAATGCAGATAAACTTAAAGTCTGCGATGTAACAATTGGGGGCAAGGAAGTTTTAAAAGTTGTTTGTGGAGCTCCAAATGCCAGAGAAGGTCTTGTCACAATTTATGCTCCTCCAGGTGCAGTAATACCCAAAACTAATTTTGAATTAAAGATAGCCAAAATAAGAGGAGTAGAGTCTAAGGGGATGCTTTGCTCTGAAAGTGAACTTAATCTATCTGATGAGAGTGATGGAATAATTGAAATAAAAAATAGAGAGAAGGAAATTGGAAAAAGTTATTTTAAAAGCAGCTCTCAAAAAGCTATTGATATTTCAATAACTCCTAACCGTGCTGATTGCTTAGGCATTAGAGGTATCGCAAGAGATCTTGCTTCAGCTGGAGTTGGAAAGTTAATACAAACTAAAAGAAAAAAAATCAAACAACAAATAAAGCATCAAATTAAGACGTCAATTACAAAAGAAAAAAACCAAGGGTGTGATATTTTTGGAAGCTGTTATATCAAAAATATTACTAATAAGGAAAGTCCTGAATGGCTTAAAAATAAATTAATCGCATTAGGTTTAAAACCAATTTCCGCTGTAGTGGATATTACTAACTATGTAATGTTTGATTTAAACAGACCATTACACGCTTATGATGCAGATAAGATTAAAAAAGAGATCATAGTAAGAAATGCTAAAGAAGGCGAAATATTTGAAGCATTAGATAATAAAAAATATAAGTTAAAGAAAGATATGTGTGTCATCTCTGATCAATCAGGTGTTCTAGGTTTGGGCGGGATTATTGGAGGAACAACTACCTCTACAGAATTTGATACTAAAAATATACTTTTAGAAGCAGCTTATTTTCAACCTTCATCAATAAGAAAAACAGCAAGGACACTAAATATTAATACTGATGCTAAATATAGATTTGAGAGAGGGATCGATCCAAACTCAATCAAAGAGGGATTAGAACATGCAACTGAACTAATTTTAAAGATTTGTGGTGGTCAAGTAAGTAATTTTCAAATTACTGGGAAAAAAAATCAAAAAAATAAGGTAATTAATTTTCAAATAGAAAAATTTGAAAAACTTATTGGTATTTCAATCACCGCCAACGAAATTGATAAAATTTTATCTTCTCTAGGTTTTAAATGTAAAAAAAGTCAAAAATCTGTAAAAGTGGAAGTTCCTAGCTGGAGACCAGATATAAGTTTGGACGAAGATTTAATTGAAGAGCTAATTAGGATTAAGGGATTTGATAAAATTAAATTAATTGAGCCAAACAAACATAGAAACCAAGATACTTTAAACTATAAACAAAAACTGTTTCATTTGTCACAAAGATCTTTAGCTTCAAAAGGATATATGGAAATAGTTACCTGGTCATTTACAGACTCTAGAATCGACAAGCAATTTTCTAAGGGTGAAAAAGAAATAGCAATTTTTAATCCTATCTCCTCCGATCTGGATGTTTTAAGACGATCAATTTTCTCAAATTTATCAATTTATTTAAAAAAAAATCAAGACAGGGGATATGAGGACTTATCTTTATTTGAAATAGGCCCAACATTTTTTGGAAAAAACCCCGGTGAGCAACAAGTTGTAATTGGAGGTTTAAAATCTGGAAAAATAAATAGAAGGAGCTGGCTAGATAAAGAAAGAGATGTAGACGTCTTTGATATTAAAAGCGATGTTGTTAAAACATTAATTGAATTAGGCATCGAAGAAAAAAATCTTTTTGTAAGTGACAACACTAAACACAGCTATCACCCTGGAAGATCAGGGTCTGTAACTTTAAAATCAGAAAAAGGACCTCACTTAGCCTATTTCGGAGAAATACATCCTGCGATTACCAAGAACTTAGATTACAAAGACAAAAATATTTTTGGATTTGAAATTTTCTTAAAAAATATCCCTGAACCTAATAAAAAATTAAGACAAAGCAAAAAAAGCTTTAAAGCTTCAGATTTTCAGAAATCGGAAAGAGATTTTGCGTTTGTATTAGATAAAATTTTTAAGATAGGTACCCTTGAGAAAATAATAAGGGAAGTAGATGAAGATTTAATTCAAAAAGTGTCAACTTTTGATGTTTATGAAGGAGACAATATTCCAAAAGACAAAAAGTCGGTTGCGATTAGTGTTACTTTACAAGCTATTGATAAAACTCTTACAGAGAATGATTTAGACGAAATTAGTAAAAAAATTATCGATACAGTAAGTAAAAAAACTGGCGCTACAATTAGGTCCTAATGTCAGATATAAAAAGAATACGTAATTTTTCTATAATTGCGCACATAGATCATGGAAAATCTACAATTGCGGATCGAATTATACATAAATGTGGAGGTTTGACTGATCGAGAGATGAAACAACAAGTTCTAGACTCAATGGATATTGAGCGAGAAAGAGGAATAACAATCAAAGCGCAAACTGTAAAACTCAATTATAGAGCTAAAGACGGAAAAGATTATATATTAAACATTATAGACACTCCTGGTCACGTAGATTTTGGTTATGAAGTGAGCCGGTCATTGTCGGCATGTGAAGGGTCTCTTTTAATTGTCGATAGCACTCAAGGGGTAGAGGCTCAAACTTTAGCAAATGTGTACCAAGCACTAGAAATAAATCATGAGGTTATACCAATTTTAAACAAAATTGATTTACCAGCTTCAGATATTGAAAAAACAAAAACCGAAATAGAAGATGTCGTGGGAATTGAGACAACTAATGCAATTTCTTGTTCTGGAAAAACTGGAGAAGGGATAGATGAAATCTTAGAAGCAATTATAAACAAGTTACCTGCTCCAAATGGGGTTATAGATGAAAAATTAAAATGCTTACTAGTAGATAGCTGGTATGACAGTTATCTCGGCGTTGTTATTCTAGTTCGAGTCATAAACGGCAAATTAAAAAAAAATATGAAAGTAAGACTAATGTCCAATGATCAAGAGTATGTGGTTGAAAAAGTGGGAGTATTCACGCCTAAACCTAATGATATTGGAGAGCTAAACTCTGGTGAGATCGGATTTATAATAACAGGTATTAAATCTTTATCAGAGACAAAAGTTGGTGATACAATTTGCGACGCTAGCGCCCCTATTAAAACGCCACTTCCAGGTTTTAAACCAAGCAAACCTGTAGTATTTTGTGGACTATTTCCAGTTGACAGTTCCGAATATCAAAAACTTAAAGATGGTTTGGCAAAATTAAAACTAAATGATGCAAGTTTTTCTTTTGAACCAGAGTCTTCTAGTGCATTAGGATTAGGATTTAGATGTGGTTTCCTAGGTTTACTTCATTTAGAAATTATTACAGAAAGACTTGAGAGAGAGTTTGATGTAAATCTAATTACAACAACTCCAGGAGTAATTTATAAAATTCATAAAACTAAAGGAGAGGTTTTAGATTTACAAAATCCAACTAACATGCCTGATCCATCCCAAATTGAAAAAATAGAGGAGCCATGGATTAAGTCAACAATTATTACTCCTGATGAATATTTAGGATCAATTATAAAAATTTGTCAGGACAAGAGAGGAATACAAACTAATTTAAGTTACTCAGGCAAGAGAGCAGTTTTATCATATGACTTACCGCTTAATGAAGTCGTATTTGATTTTAATGACAAACTTAAATCTATTTCTAGCGGTTACGCAAGTTTTGACTATGAAATATCTGGTTATAGAGAAGGAGACTTAGTAAAACTTGGTATCTTAGTTAATTCTGAACCAGTCGATGCTTTAGCAATGATTATCCATAAAGATTTTGCACAAACGACCGGCAGACAAGTTTGTGAAAAACTAAAAGATTTAATTCCAAGACACAATTTTATGATTCCAGTTCAAGCAGCTATAGGCGGAAAAATTGTTGCAAGAGAATCTATAAAAGGTTTTAAAAAAGATGTTTTGACAAAAATCCACGGAGGTGGAGCCACTGACCGAAAAAGAAAGCTTCTTGAAAAACAAAAAAGAGGAAAAGCAAGATCAAAGCAATTCGGCAAAGTTGAGATTCCTCAAGAAGCTTTTATCGGCGTTTTAAAGATTAATAAAGACGCATAATGAAAAAAAAACTATTTATTTTTTCAAATGAAAGTATTTCAATTGAAGAAGACAAATATTATTGTGATAACCTAGACTTAAAATCAACCCCAGAGGGTTTGAATAAGAAATTTGAAGTTAATCTATTAGGAAGAAAATCAGTCAAAAAGCGATCTCATGAAATTAAGATTAAAAGAATAAAAGTATTTAATAATATTTTTTCTTATTTGTCAGAGGTTAAAAGTGCATCAAAAAATCCAGACTCAAAATTTTTGATAATTTCTATTTCTCCTTACACTTTCTTAATTTCGATATTTCTAAAAATTTTAGGACGAAAACCTATTGTTTATTTAAGAAGTGATGGTTATGGAGAATACAAAGCAATTCTAGGAAAAATTGGCCCACTTATCTATCACTTTATGTTTAGCATAACTGGTGCCATTTCAAATTTAATAAGTTGCAGAGATTACATTCTTCGAGGAAAAAAAGGAAAAATTATTAGTCCATCACAATTAGACTCAGTTTGGCTTAGACAACCTAAAAATATAGAAATTAAATATTTCAAATTGTTATACGTTGGTAGAATAAGAGTAGAAAAAGGAATTTTTGCCCTGTCTGAGTTGATAAGAAATAAAAGAGATATTTCTCTGACAATTATTGGAGCTGAAAAAGGGAGCTCAAATAATATAAATCAAAGCAATATAAAAATACTTCCCACCCAGAGCAATAAAACCAAATTAATAAAACATTACGACGATCATAATATTTTTGTTTTGCCTTCATTCACAGAAGGTCATCCAATGGTTTTGCTCGAGGCTTTAGCAAGAAGAAGACCAGTAGTAATTTTTGAAGATATCAAACATATAATAGGAGATAAAAAAGGGATTTTTGTTACAAAAAGAAATTTTTTAAGTTTTCTAGGAACTTTAAACAATATTAAAAAAAATTATAAAAAAATTCAAAAAGATATGAAAAAAAATAAGCTACCAACCAATAAAGAGTTCATAGAAAGATTCATCAAACTAATTGATGATTATAACTAGGAGAGGTGGCCGAGTGGTTGAAGGCGCACGCTTGGAAAGCGTGTAAACGGGAAACCGTTTCGAGGGTTCGAATCCCTCTCTCTCCGCCATTTTAAATAAGACTCATATTGCACACATTAAAAGCGCCATTTGCTTGTCAAAAGAGTTCATTATGAGTCGTTAGATTTATTTTCTAGTGTGAGTAGACTCTCTTAATGATAAAAGTTCGTAATTCAAAGCGAATGTGATTCGTTTTGATTTTTTATTAATAAAAAAAGGGGGATAACATGAAAGCAATCTCAGGATTAACTTCAATGTTTGACAGCTTAACAAAAGTAGTAGTTTCATTACTTGCGTTAGGTATCGCTGTAAGTCTATTAGGTGGAAATGTTCCATTTGTAGGTGAAATAGCTGGTAACATTATAAGTCTAGTACAATCTTTAGGTGATGCAGGAATAGTTGGATTAATTGCAGCTATTATCATCCTAAACTTGTTTAAGTAATAAACAACTAAAGCTACTTCCCTCGAATTAGCTTTTTATATAGCCGCCCTAAGTTTATAATTAGGGCGGCTTAAAAAAAGGAAAAAATTATGCTTAATTGGGTTTCAACATTAACAAAATATTTAAATAAATTTTTAGAATTAGGAATTTTATTACTAGCCGTTTCAGTAATAGCAGAGATTGTATTTGGACCGAATGTAGCTTTTTTTGGTTCTCAAGTAACAAAAAATTTAATTAATTTACTTAACGCTTTAGGTGAGCAAGGAATAGCAGCATTAATAATAGTTTTTGCTGTAATTTTTGCGTATAGAAAAATATTAAAATAAATATAGTTTTAATATCCACATACAACTTAAAAGAGTCTTAAATTAATTTTACGAATCAGATAAAATATTTGTAAGGGCAGTGGAGGGAGACTGAAGCTGCCTTTGCTATTTATAGCCTTTTAATTCCAATTACTTTTAGTTTAGCAGTCCGCTCAATTCTTTTAATTGTTTGATTAATATCCATGATTACAGTTTTTTTCATTGGCCCATAGGCATGAATTAGCTTTTTATTAGACAAAGCTACAGCAACGTGACCCTTCCAATAGATAATATCGTTTTTTTTTATATTTTTTAATTTTATGTTTTTTTTGAAATACTTAACTTGATCCTTGGCATCTCTAGGACAGAATCTATTATTAAAATTTAAAAATACTTGTACAAGTGCCGAACAGTCAATTCCTTTGAAAGACTTACCACCCCATTTATATCTTATATTTTTAAAAGAAGTTATTTTTTTAAAAGGATCTTTTTCTTTATATGCAATAGGTTTAACATCATCCTTTTTTAGCCACCCATTTGCAAATTTTAAAAATTTCGAATTATTTTCAATTACTTTAATTTTAGAACCAAAGGTAATTTCATTTTTTTTTATTCTATTCGGAAATTTAAAAATTTTTGCCTTTAAAGAAATTATTTTATGCGTAGGTTTTAAAAAATTAGAGTATTTTTTATTTAATATGTAACCTTTATAATTATCTTCTTTAATTTTAATTTTAATCCATTTTTTTGACTTTTTAGATATAGAAAAGCTTTCTCCATAAATCATCTGGGTAACAATCTCAGATTTCACCGAAGGTTTTTTATAAAGATTTATTACTGGAAAATTATTTGTAAAATACTTAGTCATTTAAATTAAGTTTATGTCTTATCATGTAAAGAAAAATAAGAGATGGAATTACCATTATTGCCGTGATGATAAAAAATATACCCCAGTCTCCATTTAACCAATCCACCAAAGCCCCAGATGATGCCGCTAAAGTTGTTCGTCCTGCTGTTCCAATAGAGGCTAATAAAGCATATTGAGTTGCGGTGTAAGTTCTATCTACTAGCATCGAAATGAAAGCAACAAAGGCGACCGTTGCAAATGCTGCTGCCATATCATCAAATATTACTGCGATAGCAAATAATAATTCTGATTTCCCTGACCATGCTAATAAAGAAAAAAGTAAATTTGTTGAGGCCATCAGTATTCCTGAAACAAACATAGCTTTTATCACACCAGATCTAATGGCGAATAACCCACCTAACAGTGTAAAAATTACTGTTGTTAACCAACCAAGACCTTTGGAATACAATGCTATATCTGTCTTAGTAAAACCTATTTCCTTATAGAAAATCACTGACATTCTACCAAGAAAAGCTTCTCCGATTTTAAAAAGAAAAATAAAAGCAAGTATTGCTAAAGCAATATTAAAACCATTTTTTTTAAAAAAACTTATAATAGGACCAGCAACTGTTCCCGTAAGCCATGCAATAATTTTTGTTAAAAGGTTTGAGGCGCCTAATTTATCTTCAATCATTTTGTCAGTTTTTTTTTGAGACTTGCTTCTATCTGTTTGCAAAACCTCGTTTATAAACATTAAACCAATGTTACAGGCTATAATTACAGCACCTAGTACCAAAAAAGTTATTTGCCAATAATTATCAACCCCAAGAT
>Ga0213866_10000971_pt1 | contig 22075 bp, 28 predicted proteins | sample PICome_11_FD_160079 | JGI IMG/M metagenome (GOLD analysis project Ga0213866, IMG submission 160079) | Coastal seawater microbial communities near Pivers Island, North Carolina, United States - PICO284 | ecosystem: Environmental > Aquatic > Marine > Coastal | place: USA: North Carolina...
TACAAGAAGCCTAGCGGTAACCTTGTGCTACCCAGCGCATGTAAGTTCTGTAGCTTTAAACACAAGTGTCACCCGACACTACAGTCACTACCCTCACGGGTATCTAAATCAGCTAACCCACCAGAGGTAGACTATGTGTTAATAGGTGACGGACTTGGCTCGTAAACACAATAAAAGAATCTATCGTAGTGGCCTCGAAGAGGAGGCCGCTGCATTCCTTAAGACTAGACAGAAGAAGGTAGAGTACGAGAAGCTAAAGATAGAATGGGAAGACCTAAAGTATCGCACGTACACACCAGACTTTGAGCTAGATAACGGTATCATAATAGAAACTAAGGGCATCTTCAGTGCTGCAGATAGACGCAAACACGTTGAGATACAACGACAACACCCTGACTTAGATATTCGCTTCGTATTTAGTAACGCTAACGCTAGGCTTTACAAGGGTGCTAAGTCTAGGTATTGTGATTGGTGTGAGCAAAAGGGTTTCAAGTGGGCGCACCGTGTGATACCTGAAGGGTGGTTGCTTGAGAAGGGTGACCGACTAAAAGAGCAACGACTAAAAGTAAAACGGAGAACGTAATGCCATATGAAGTTAAGCCAGGTGAGATAGCTATTGTTATGAAACCTGTAGTAGATACTGACGGAGATTGGACTGGAGATATACACACAGGTCTTATCTTTGGATCAGAGAAACATGTAGAGGCTATGCGTATTGAGTTAGACATGGCTTTAACTATGGCATCAACAGCACGTTTCTTAGATGATAACCCTGAGTTCATCGAACTGTATGATGAATACAAACACGAAGCATTGCAAGAGATGTTCCCTGAACAGTATGAACAAACCTTACAAGAGCTAGAAGAGGAAGAGGGTTACACTCAAGAAGACAACGTGATCCGACTAAACAAATGGACGAAGACACAGGGCAACGCATGACTGATCCAGTTAATAAACCAATACACTATAACACAGGTGGCATAGAAGCAATCGAAGCTATCCTAGCTGCAACCAATGAGCAGAGTGAAGGGTACTTACAAGGTAACATCATGAAGTATATCTGGCGTTACCGTTATAAGAATGGCCTTGAGGATTTGCAAAAGGCACAGTGGTATATAAATAAACTAATCGAAGTGTATCAAGAGAAACATAAATGAAAAAGTTTAGCATTACATTTGTAGTTAAGGTAGATGAAGATAATAACTTCCTGTCTTCCTATGAGGATGCACATGAAGAAGATATGCATGATGTAATAATCAACGCTATGCATGACGTTGATGATGTAGAAGTAGAAAACTTAGTAGTGAAGGAACGAGGATGATAAGTGAGAAGGACTTAGAGAGTATGGGATATTATGATATGTTCCCAGATGCTGACCCTGTTAACTGGGCAGACTTCTACTCAGGTTGGGTAGAGAAGAAGATACTTACCAAGGATCAGGAACGCTTGGTTGAGAACACCCTTGGTCTTGTAGGTGAAGCAGGTGAGGTAGCGGAGAAGATTAAGAAACTAATCCGTGACAACAACAAGTATGCTAACGAAGAGATCATGAAGGAACTAGGTGATGTGGTATTCTATGCCACTGCACTAGCAAACATCTATGGGCGGGGGCTACAAGAAGTACTTGAGCTTAACATCCAAAAGCTAGACGACAGACAGAAACGAAATAAACTAAGAGGGAGCGGGGATAACCGATGAGCAATCTACTACCAACAGACTACCAGTCATTCATTCACAAGTCACGCTATGCGAAGTACTTCGATGGTAAGGGGCGTGAGAACTGGGATGAAACAGTAGAGCGTTACATGGATAACGTTGTGCGTCCTGCAGCAGGTGATGACTCATACATCAACCAGATTCGTGATGCCATCCTAAGCCTAGAGATCATGCCATCTATGAGAGCTATGATGACTGCAGGTCCAGCACTAGAGCGTGACAACACAGCAGGGTACAACTGTTCGTACCTACCAGTAGATGACCCTAAGAGCTTTGACGAAGCTATGTATATCCTACTATGTGGTACAGGTGTAGGCTTCTCTGTTGAGCGACAGTACATCAAGAAGCTACCTGAAGTGCCTCAACTATACGACAGTGAGACTACCATCGTAGTACGAGACAGTAAGGAAGGTTGGGCTAAGGCATTCCGTCAGCTACTAGCATTGCTATGGGCAGGTGAGATTCCTAAGTGGAACGTAGATAAGGTACGCCCTGCAGGTGCGCGACTAAAGACATTCGGTGGACGTGCCTCTGGTCCTGCTCCACTAGTAGAGTTGTTTAACTTCAGTGTACAGACATTCAAGAATGCACAAGGGCGTAAGCTATCTTCACTAGAGTGTCATGACTTGATGTGCTTCATTGGGCAGATCGTTGTGGTTGGTGGTGTTCGTCGCTCTGCTATGATCTCTCTGTCTAACCTGAGTGATGACCGTATGCGTCACGCTAAGTCAGGACAGTGGTGGGAAACTGCAGCGCATCGTGCCCTAGCTAACAACTCTGTATGCTATACTGAGAAGCCAGATGTTGAAACATTCATGCGTGAGTGGACTGCTCTTGTAGAGTCTAAGTCTGGTGAGCGTGGTGTCTTCAACCGTGAAGCATCTAAGAAGCAAGTGGCTAAGTTTGGTAGACGTAACCCTGAGTTTGACTTCGGGACGAACCCATGTAGTGAGATAATTTTGAGGCCTTACCAATTTTGCAACTTAACGGAGTGCGTAGTACGTGCAACAGATAGTCTTGAAGACTTAGAGCGTAAGGTTAAGTTAGCCACCATCCTTGGTACTATTCAGTCAACGCTAACTAAATTTCCCTACCTACGTAAGGTATGGCAGAAGAACACAGAGGAAGAGCGTCTACTAGGTGTGTCTCTTACAGGCATCATGGACAATCCTCTACTAACATCTAAGAACAAAGGATTGGATAAGACCCTTGAGCATCTACGATCCATCGCTGTTACTACTAACGCTGAGTGGGCTGAACGCCTTGGTATCCCTGCTTCTGCTTCGATCACATGCGTTAAACCATCAGGTACGGTATCACAACTGGTTGACTCCGCTAGTGGTATTCATGCTCGTCATAGCCCCTACTATATTCGTACTGTCCGTGGTGATAACAAAGACCCACTAACACAGTTCATGATCGACAACGGTATCCCTGCGGAGCCATGCGTCTTTAAGGGTGACACTACTACAGTGTTTAGCTTCCCAGTGAAGTCACCTAATCGTGCTGTGACACGTAACGATATGACAGCCATTGAGCAGTTAGAGATGTGGCTAACATATCAGCGTCACTGGTGTGAGCATAAACCATCGGTGACTATCTCAGTGCGTGACCATGAGTGGCTAGAGGTAGGTGCATTCGTGTACAAATACTTTGATGAGATGTCAGGTGTATCGTTCTTGCCGCACTCAGATCATACCTATCAGCAAGCACCTTATCAGGACTGCGACAAGGCAACATATGAAGAGCTACTAGCTAAGATGCCTAAGTCTATTGATTGGACACGGCTCTCTGAGTATGAACAAGAGGACAACACTGTAGCTATGCAGACAATGGCTTGCTCTGGTGACTCATGCGAAATCGTAGACCTCACAGCATAGGCAATGTTGAATCACCCTGCGTACTCGTATGCCGCATAGAAAACGGTGAGTGCGCTGGGTGTAAAAGAACAGTTGACGAGATACGTGATTGGGTGATAATGTCTGAGTACGAACAAAAGAAACTGTTACATGAACTGAAATGGAGAAGAGATGTACGTGATAATCACACGTGATCAATGTAACTTCTGCGATGATGCCAAAGCTCTGATGAAGGGCAAAGGTATTCAGTACGTAGAATATAATATACAATCTAAGTCTAGCGCATGGTTGCTATACTTACTGAAGCGTTCGAGTATAACTACAGTACCACAAATCTTCAACGATAAAGGGACGCACGTTGGAGGGTACACAGAACTTAAGGAGTATCTAACATGATCGAGTTTTTAGTAGCTAGTGTAGTCGCACTAGGTTTAGGTGTAGGAGTATTTACAGAAGTAGTACAGCCTACAGCAGAGTATGCACTTGACCAAGGCAAGGCAGGGTATGAGTACGTACAAGAGAAGCTAGACTAATGTGGATTCTGGTAGTTGTATTGATTGATGGTCCACTTATGTTTTCTTACGCTGAGTCGTTCCCATACACTGACGAGGAGCGATGTTGGACAGATGCATATGTGTCATACCAAAAGCATATGGCTACCAGACCTAACGAAAACGCTTACGTTGTAGCGTATTGTTCTGAAGTACCTAAAGGAGTATGAGACATGGCATGTGTATGTACAAAATGTGATGAAGTTTTAGGCGATCATAATTGGAGTCCTTACAGAAAAAAGCATGATCACCGCTTATGTAATTCCTGTAAGAGTAAGACCAATGCTCAGTCAAACCCTAAGCACAATCATCTTAGGATGTACGTCAATGGTAAATACATTCCAAAGACACACCCTTTGTACAAACCAGGACGCTACAAAAGCTTCATGGATTTAGGTATAGAGAAGGTTAACTCTGTTAAGCATGGCTACGTATACATCATTACCAATCCTGCATTCCCTGACTGGGTTAAGATAGGCATGGCCTTTGATGCAGAGGATCGCTTAAGTGGTTATCAAACAGGCAGTCCCTTACGTGATTACGAACTAGCTTACTATGTATTTACCAATAACAGAGTTAAGTCAGAAAAAGAAGCACATATAAAAGCAGAGAAGATCGCTAAGGAATGTAACTATGAATGGTTTAAGATGACAGTAGAACAAGCGAAGGATGTACTGAACAGCCTTAACTTGTACCTTGAAACTGAGAAGGCGTGTTAATGAAAAGGATAGAGCTAGAAGCACATGACTTTGTTGAAGCTAAGAAGAAGCAGTTCAGCGAAGGACTACGTGAAGCTGTGCATAATCTAGACTCCTACATCTTTAATAACTTACATGAGTGTGAACAGAGGGAAAATGCGAGGGAGAGACTTATAGAAGCTATGATGTGGGCTAGGTTAGCAGCAGATAGTCACGGTATAAAAAAGTAAAGGGGCCATTCGGCCCCTCTCTCTTTAGTTACGTCTGAACTTTGAGTACGCTTTGGCACCCTCTATGTATCGTCGTAAGAGTTCGTGATCCATAAAGACCTTCTCCTCTTGCGTATACTGATCAGATGCTTTTATCTCCTCACGTGCTTCCTCTAATGTCTTATCACCTAGTCCTACTTGGTGTGACAATGAGATATCCCAATAAGCTTTAGCATCAGAGGCTGTCTTACCTGCAAGCTTCTTATACTCACCACGAATGTATGCTTGGTAGTCACCTTGATACTCTTCGCTCTTCTCTGCCCAGTCTGATAGTGTCTCACGTGCTGCATCTCTTGCGTCTGTGATACGTTGACGTACCCATCCCTCAAGTCTACCACGTTTTTGTTCTAGCGTTAGCTGTGCATAAGCTTCATCATTCTCAATGAAGTCCTCTGCAGCTACAGCTAAGCTACCCTGTAGTCCCATCTGAGTTAGATACTCTAGTGCGTTATTCTTTTCACGGTAAGGATTATAGATAACGAATGGATCAAGGTTAAGCTTAACCATCTCACGCTGTAGTCGTGTCTTAGGTGGTGACTTAGTGAAACCTGTGTACTGTTTCTGTAGTGGATCAAGTACACGCACAGGCCCAGCGCCAAAGACATCGTAACGTACAACGTCATAGCCTTTGTCTTTATTGAGTGGGTCTTCTAACTGGAACTGTGTACGAGCTACACCACCCATATACTTGAACAGTCCTTCCATCTCTGTTGTGCCTAGGTCAATACCTGTAGCATCACGCAGAGTATTAGACATCACGTTCAAGTTAATGTCAGGTAGGTTACGTGCCATACGCTGATACAGTGCTATGTTAGTACTCGCATCACCATACAGATCATGCATAGCTACAGTAGCATCTAGTGTGTCAGGATAGTAGGATGAACGTGGATCAAACTGTCCATAGAAATCCTTCATCACTGCAGCAGGATACATAACAGAACCTACGTAGTCACCTAGTACCTTCATAGCAGGTTGTAGGTTCAAGTCACCATCAGCAATAGACTGTGCTGTTAGTAGTGCTTCATCTACGATAGTGCCACCAGGACGGAACTCTGTACCGATCAACAGCTTACTTAGGTTCTTACTTAGTATCTCTGGCTGTTGGAAGTCATTAGGTAATCCCTCACCCATACGTGCAAACTGTGCCATAAAGTAATGCATGGGTGCTGTTGGTCCCATAGCAGCTTGAGCATTGATAACTTCTTCTGTTACAGTCTCGTCTTCGAACCAAGCTCTATCATTAAGTGCGTTCTCTTTTTGCACCATGTAGAAGCCAGCCATCATAGCTGCACCTGTAGCTTGCTTAGCCCACTCGTCGTCTGTTAAGTCAAATCCCTTGTAAGCTACGTTAAGTACAGAGTAATCCTTAATGAACTTAGCCTGTGATGCTAGGTAACGAGGGAAGGGTATAACTGTAGTGACAAAGTTGCGGTGCATAAAGCCGATGCCTTTGTTCACAGCTTTACTAGTATTACTTGCATCCTTACCACCAAAGCGATTCTGGAATGTGAAACGTAGGGCTTCATCCAGTGCATCATGGATCATGTCCTCAGATACAACGTCTGAATCACCTAGTTTACCTTGACGCATTACTTGCTCAAGTGATGTACCCTGCTTACGCAATGAACGGTTAAGACTAGATGCTACCACAGCCTTCTTAAACACGTGGTCAGAGAAGGTGTTGAGTGTGTTGAATAGGTTACCTGCCTTAGCAAGCTTTGTGTTACGTACAGTCTGGGATTCAGCCTGTGCTGCGTCCATGAATACACGGCTCACAAGTTCAGGCGATTCTTTACCTAGTAGATTTACGACACTATCTGCTACATATGCGTCCTTTGTAAGGTATGCAATAGTATCTAGTGTACCAGCAAAGGTATCACCTGCGTCTGACTTACCACGTACAGCCTTAATAGCACCAGAGAATACCTGATCCATAGCATCAATGCCTGTCATAGCTACACCAAAGATGTTGTTCCGTAGTGTAGTAGCAGGTTGTGATGTCATCATGGCACGTCTGAAGTCTTCTACATCACGTGCAGAACGGTATATCTTACCCGCCTTAGACATACCTGCAGTAGCATCAGCTAGTTCTCTTGCCTCTTGTCCAGACAAAGGTGACAACCCTTCATCCCACAGCTTATCAAGTTTACCTGCGTACTCTTTAGCTTTGTCTTTAGCTTCTTGCCCAGTAAGCTTGCGTCCACTCATAGTGATCCACTGCTTCTGTTGTTGTAGCAAACGAGCAGCATCAGATACTTCAGCAGCATACACAGCAGACAGTTGCCTACGTGTAAGTCCGTAACGTTTAGCTATCTCATCAAACAGAGGAGTAACTTGCTTACCCTCATCCATCTGACGTGCAAGGAACTCAGTGATACGCTGTCCCGGCTCTGCCTTAAACGACTTGTCACGCTTAGCAATCTCTGTAGCTAAATCAGCAGATGCTGCACTCAAGCGTTGCATCAGTCCCTTGTCAAACCCACCAATCAAACCATCAGGTAGATCAGCAGACAGAATATCTATCTTAGCTTCACGCCCTTCTTTTACAAGCGCTGGGTCAATAGCTGCCATAAGCTTTGACTTAGAGAACTTAACAATCTTCTCACCCTCTGGTGTAGCCATCTTTGCTTTGAGTGATTCTATGGCACGGTTAGAAGCCTCTGCCATCTGTAGCTTATTAGCTTCTACACCCTCTTCGATGACATCAGCCATACGCTCAGCACCCTTCTGCATCCTACGTAAGGGAACATAGGAAGCTACACCACCTGTGACACCACCGATAGTACCAGCCAATGCAACGTTAGCACCACTTACTTCGTAGTCTTCACCGATAGTAGCACCGCCACGTTTCTTGATAAGCTCTGTGCCTAACTGTGATGCTGCAGCAGTACTGCCGTCTAAGGCAGAAGCTAGTAGTGTCTTCTTCATGACGTTCTTGCCAAGGTTCTTCAAGGCAATCTTGCCACCCTCTTTACCCGCTTGTACTGCAGCAGCACCTGCACCAGCAGTGAAGGGTATCGCAGCAGCAGAGACATAGGTAGACGGTGCAGTTATGATACTCTCTCCATAGTCCCATACCTTAGCTCCACCACCGTCAAGCCATCCCTCACCCTTAGCATTATCAAACGCATACATAAGACGTGCATACGCCTGACGTTCCTGCTCTGGTGTTGTTTCATCATTCATGAAGTAGTAGTCCTTAGACATCGTAACTTCATTGGTATTCATAATACGGAAGTGCTCAAGGACATCGTATGTGATATCCTCTCCAGTCATGTTAGAGAAGTCAGCATCCTCGTAACCTTTACGTCTAGACTTTAAGAACGTAATAGCATCATCAAGGAAATACTTATCATTGCGGAGATCAGACAGTTTCTTCTCTGTCATGTTCTCCTCTGTGTAGTATTCGTAACCCATTAGCGTACCTTACTGTTGTTCGTCTAGTCGTTTCAAAGTTAGGTACATGATACGTGCTACATTACGAGCATCAATATCTGAACCTAGATTTAAGTTCGCTCCCTGATCTCCAAACCATGCAGCTACAGCACCCAATACATCATCCATAGAGTCTGCACCTGTTAGCTCTTCCTCTTCACGTAGATATGTAAGTAAGTCTTGTCCACTCTTACTGATGATAAACTCTGTGCTAGACATAGGCTTCTCTGACTTAGGCTCTACGTAACCTTTAAAGTATTGCTGTGGGTTCATGTAACCGTAAGCAAAGCGGTAGTCAATAGGACGTGACGGTAGACCTGCATCCCGCTTCTCTTGACGGCTCATGTCCTGATACTCTTCAAAGGTGTAGTTCTTTGCAGCCTCAATGAAGCTTTGCTTAGTCTCTTCGTTGCGTTCCTGTACACTCTTAGTGGTGTCTTCAGGTTTAGCTTCAGGCTCTGTCTCTACTATGTTATTAACAAGAGCTTCATTCTGTAGTGTAGGCTCTTCAGCTGCAGGTTCTTGTGTAACTTCCTCTTGTGCAGCAGGTGGCTCAAGTACTAGCTCCATCTGCTCCTCTTGTGTGGTAACTACGGGTGGCTTAACAGTAGGTGTCTCTGGTTCTACTACTTCTTCTTGCCCGTCACCAAATAAAGTATCTAGTAGTTCTTCAGTAACAGCACCCTCTTTTATAATCATATCAGCTAGTGCACCTGACTTAACTGCTTCACTAAACTTACGTAACTCTTCAGGTGTGTTGATCTCACTGGAGATAGATAGCAATGCAGAGGCACGGTTGTCGTTAGTGTTGAAGCCGTTGTAGTAGCCCTTCTTAAGTAGCTGTAGTTCTAGCTCAGCGAATTGCTTACCACCCTTAGCCATAGTCTGCCCAAGTGCCGCACGTTGCTTAGCTCTATCATCTGTAGCATCCTCTACTTTAAGTAGGCTTGCCATTGTACCCAGCGCATCGTCAGGTACATCAGTGATGTCATCAAACTGACCGTTACTAAAGTTACGTGTTAACTCTGCACGGTACTTAGTCTGTGCTGCCTCGTAATCAGTAGCCACTTTATAGTCATGCTTAAGTTCACCTAGTGTACCAGTAGCACGTGATACACCGGGGAATGTTTGATAAGGGGTGCCATCCATCTGTGCAGCCTGATACAGAAGCAAGTCTTCTACAGGGATACCCATAACTTGCATCTGTTTAATAGCATCCTCTGCTCTTGCACGTGGGTTAGTCATAAGAGTCTCACCGATAGCTTGCGCCCAAGACTTTAGCTTCTTACCTTCAGACTTATCTTCAGGATTCTGTGCCATATTATTAGCGTAACCTAGGACAGCCCTACGTAGTGCCATCTCTGGTGTCACACCTTCAGGTAATTCTAGTACGTCACCCTTCTTAATGTTCAATACACTCAGTAGGTCTTCCTTACGTAGCTGTACGTTCTCAGGTAGAGAAGCTTTGTGTGCAGCAAACGTAGAGTACAGATCATTGATGTCATACTTCTCAGCAAGAGCTACATACTCTGCATCATTGATACCAAACTCTGTGTTGAATGTATTCATCAACTCCATCTGTTGTTGTAGCTGAGCAGTAGACTTAGAAAAAGCAGGGGCTACACTTCTAGCTCTAGTAAGTTGATTGTCTAAATGCTTCTCATAAGTCTCACGTCTTTGTTCTGTAGACTCTTCAAAGGCTTCACCAAAGCCCTCAATTAAACCCGCCTGAAACGCTCCAGTTATAGCCATTACATTTGCTCCTTAGACATTAAGCCACCTGTAGGCATCTCTTCTTGTGGCGCTTCTTCTTGCTCTAGCATAGCTTCTGCTACGTCTTGTTGTAGCTCATCACCTGCATCCATACCTTCAGCTGAACTTAAGCTACGCTTCATTTGAATCTTAGAAGCTAGTCTACGTGCACGTTTGATACGAGCTATCTCATCCTTGTCATCGTAGTCAGCCATAGTTTCTTTGTATTCAATCTGTGCAGCCATAGCCAAAGCTTTTACATGGCTAAATAGCAGAGGCCCAATTAGTAGCTTAACATCTACAGAATGAATACCATCCATTACACCACTGGTAAGCATAGTACCTACCATAATATCAATAGGTACACCTGTATCTATCATATCAAGTAAGTTATCCATTACCTCATCGTCAGATAGCTTCTCAATATGGTAGTTCAACGCATCTGCAGGTTCACTAAACTTAGCGGGTTGTTCCCAAGGTACACTACCAGGTTCGTCTGTAAGAGACTGCCCGGGAATTGGTCTATCAAAAGGAGAGTGTTTCATAATATATCCTACTTAGCAAACCCAGCACCGAAGTATAAACCTACGATAGCTGATACAATATGTGTGTCTAATGGTGTGATTACAAAGCCTTGTGCGTACTTCCACTTAACTTGCTCAGGTCCAGCACCAAAGATGAAATCAAAGAAGCCTGTCTGTACTTCAGTGTAGCCTACAATAACATTTACTTCTGGGTAGAACACAGCGACTAGCTTTGGTAAAACAATTATAGCAAACACAGCAGACAATGCAATAAGTCTTCGCGTCCAAGCAAAGTGTTTATCGTTCTTACCTGCATCACGTGCCATAGCTACTTGCTTAGCGTTGAAGTTAGCACGTTCCATGAGCATCTTCTGCTCAGCTTGACGAGCCTTTATACTCTGGCCCCATATGCTCATGACTCCACCTAATACGGTAGAGCCTAGCATTGTTACGAGTTCTAATGGTAAGCCTAGCATTATTCGTCATCTCTCAATCTAGGACGAGGAGACACACCTCTAGTATTAGCTGAAGGTACACTGCCTTTATTCTCTTCTAATACTTTTAATGTTTCAGCTACTGTGTGCTGCGCTTTATTACCGCCTTTGCCTCCAGATGCGTAAAAAGAATCACCCGCCTCTAGGTCTGTTTTAGGCCACTTACCATACTTACCTTTTTTAATAGCATAAGGGACAGGAACAGATGCAAACTCCATAGCTAAATCTAGCATAGCTCTCTCCGCACTTACATCACCTATATTTTTTAAATAGTTACTTAATCTTTTACGTCCGGGTTTTTCAGAAACCAGATATAAACCTACCTTCTCTTGTACTTCAGGTGTAAAAACGGTATCCCCTGATAACCCTAAAGCCTTAACAGCCATAGGGAATGTTCTATTATCTGTCTGGTATTTGCCTACAGCAAAAAGCCTATCTTTATTGTTAGGGTCTTTTATAGCTTGGTATTTTAGAATCTCATCTACTGTTAGCTCACTAATCTTTTTACCGCCACGAGATGCTACCAACTGAGAGCCTACAATCTTATCTGTTGTAGTACCTTCTTTTGATTTTACAGGTATTGTTCCTCTGTTTGCTGAATCATACCCGCCCTCACCAGAAGCAATAAACTCTAGTAGGCTGTTCTTCTTTACAGGCTTAGACATAAGCCCTAGCTCTTTAGTATCAATAGTACCAGGGTCAATCTCTTCAGCCATCTTATACAGAGGTTCTGGGCTGCTTAGCTTACCCATGTCAGAATCTGTTACATCAACCATAGCTGTCTCTGTAGCACCTGAATCTGTAGGCATAGCTATCTGTGCATCCAGTGAAGCACGTAGACGATCAGCCTGTGCCTGTGTAACATCCTCAGTGTTATCTACATCCATGCCTTGGTACATGTCTAGCGTAGGAGAGTTCTGTAGAGGTGCAGCAATCTGTGCCATCTCCATCATAACCGCTTGGTCTGGTATGATAGGGGCTAGCGGCTCAGTCTGAAACGGTTCTATTGTAGCCTCTGAAGTCTTACCAAATAAACTATCATAAAACTGTGACAGCCAAGACTTACGATCTTCACCTGTCTTCTTCATAAGGGCTTCTGTCTGAGCCTTAGTATCCATCTGCTGCGCTTCTTCTAGGCTAGATAGAATTAGGTTCTCGTATTCTTTTAAGCTTAAGTCTGCCATTAGTAGTAATCCTGTTATACCTATTATAGCCATTTATTAATAACTGCATCCACGATAGTATTGATAATCTTACCTGTACCAGTACCCTTAGCCTTATCAATCTCAGCTTGAATCTCTGCTTCCTTCATAGAGTTAGCCATAAGCTGTAGACGAATAGCGTTCTCTCTATCCATCTGAGACTCAGCTGTACGCCAAGCATAAGAGATAACGTCACGCTCTAACTGTAAGGTATTGTTATACGCAGTCATAGTGAAGTTGTTAGCTGCCATAGCTGCATCACGATTTGACTGGTTCTTCGCAGCGTTCTCAATAGTGGTTGTCTTCTGCGCCCACGCTGCGTTAGCTTGTGCAATAACCAAGCCTTGCTCTGCGTTGAACTGATCACGTGCAGCCTGTGCTGTAGCGTTGAAGGTAGAGATAGCGTTAGCCTCACCTGCATTAAAACGTGCAGTCTCGTTGGCTTGTGCATTGTTATGCATAGCTACCTTAGACGCTAGGTTAGCAAAGAACTGATTAGTCTGGTTCTCTGATGTAGCATTGAACTGACGTGCTGCATTCTCTGCTGCTGCATCTGACAACAAAGTATTAGCAATAGTCTGAGACTTAAACATAGCTGTCTGTTGCTCGTTGTTTAAGTTAGTCATGTCCATATCCAAGAACGCCTTAGCATTCTGAACTTGTGCTTGTTGTCTATTGTTTAGGTTAGTGATGTCTAGCTGTGTCATAGCTGCAGCATCAGCAAGTACTTTAGCGTTAGCCGCATTCAAGTTAGCCATATCTACAGAGTTAGCTAGTCGTGCATTCTCTAAGGCTACTTGCTGCTCAGCAGTGAAGTTCATATTAGCAATATCACTGATCTTAGCTGCGTTAGCTACACGTGCTTGGAACTCTTGGTTGAACTCTAAGCCTAAAAATTCAGCACGTTTTTCTGCTGCAAACATAGCAGCTTGTTGGCGATTGCTTAAATTTTGTGCTTCAAATCGTGCAAAGGTTGCAGCGTCTGCTTGTGCTACTGGTAGTGCAGATTCCATTGCTGCCTGTACTACAGCTTGACCCGCCATAGATGAAGCAGATAGACCACGTGCAGCCATCTTAGCTGCCGCTGCTCTCATAGCACCTGCTGCCCACGCTGGAGGTTCGTTACCTTCGAACTGCTCCATCAAGCTTGTAAGTTGTCCTTGTACTGTAGCATCTGTTGAAGGAGAGCCTGTAGCTGCAGCAAAGTTAGTCTCTGCTCTAGCACGTGCCATATCTACAGTAGAACCAGCGATCATCTCACCAGCTTGTACTTCACGTGGAGTAGGTGCTTGTACCTGTTGAGCTTGTGCAATCTGTGCAGCACTCAATCCTAGTTGAGCTAGTTGCTCAGGTGACATAGTAGCTGCTTCAGCTAGGGCTTCATCACTAGGCTTACCTGTAGCTGCAGTAAGCTTATCCATAGTAGCTTGTACAGCTTCTTGTGCTGTCACTGCTTCTACTGTAGCTGCCGCTGCTGTCTCAGGTGCTGCTACTTCTGGTGCTGCTCCTGCCTCTGTCTGTACAGCCTGTGGTGCAGTCTCATCTACCTGACCTGTACCTTCAGCAATCTGTCCTGCTGCCTTATCCTCTGCAGTAAACTCTGTTACTTCAGGCTTCTGCACAAGAGCCATAGGATCATTCATTGCAGTAGCTGTAGTCTCAGCTGCAGTAGGTACTTCTGTTACGTTAAACGCTGCTTGTGCAGACTGCATTCTTTGGTTAGCTGAGTTCACTGCAGCTTGTGCTTTGTTTACTGCTTCAGCTAGTGTCGCGTCATCAGGCTTAGCTTGTTGTGCAGCAATAGCATCTTGTAATTTCTGTTGCGCGGTTGCTACTGCCTGTTGTGCTGCATCTAGTTTAGCTTGTCCACCTTCAGCATAGCCATTACGTACCATACCACCAGTCGCCATACCAATGCGCTTCTTAGCAGTCTCAGCCATCTTACCTACACGTGCTGCAGCAGCAGGGTTAGCAGCTAAGTATTTAGCTTGTTCATCACCTTGCATACCTTGCATCTCAGGTACAATCTTACCCATCTGTTCTGGGGTGAAACCTGCAAATCTTTTAGCCATAATTATTTATTCCCTATTTGCATCCACACAGATGCAGCTATAAATGATAGCAATGCTACTGTTGATATTCTTACTACTGTTGACCAAATGCTTTTCTTTGTATCACGATAAGCTTCGAGTAGAGTACGCATCTCATGTAAGTCTTTATGTGCGTCATCATCTTGCAAGCCTAGCGACTTTAGTGCCTCTCTAGCACCACGTCTAGCTGCACGATCAAGCATAGCCTCTAGCTCTTCTGGTGTCAAGTTGATGTTGCTCATTGGTGCTTACCTATTGGACAAGTGTTGCCGCTCATTCGAGCTTTGATTGGCATTATGCATTTACATATACTACAGGTCTTAGTTAGTTGCTTATAGTTCTCACAAGATTTACATGTCTCTATCTTTTTGAGGTATTTATCTGTCGCCTCTAAGAAGGACATTACGTACTAAACTCATGTATAGATGTAGCACCTGAGATATCATCAAAGTTAACCTGCATGTTTAACCAGTTAGTGATGGTTGTCTCTAAGTTAGTTGTATTAGAGAATGTACCTAATGCTTCCCAAATACGTGTGCCATTATGAAGGGCTAGGATAGCTGGTAGTACTGGTGGGGCAAACAGAGGAATGTCATCTGATGTAACATCTAGCTTAGAAAATGTAACTGTAGGGTAATTACCTGCAATACCTTCTAGCTGTCCCTCAATGTCGCCACAAGCTGTGCATTCACTGTGGTGTAGTAGTACGATATCCCATGCATTAGTCTCTGCACGTTTATCAAATAAGTCTTGTTGTGTTACTGTTGGTAAAGCCATTATACGTATCCTGTTGAACCTGCTGTTCTATAACAATATCTAATTGAGTATCCTGCAACGTATCCTGATGGGCAACCGTATGCATTTACAAAGTAGAACATCCAAGGTATAGTACTGTGTTGAACACCTGTAGCACCACTGTAATCTAAAGCATTGCCTGTGCCATTTACTACACCACCATCTGTGTAACCAGAGCTACAAGCACCTGGGGTGTTATAACTACCTGCAAAGTAAGGTGACCAACAAGGTCCAGTTGCATGTGCAGTAGTGTTGACATACAAACTATTACTGTAGCCGTAGCCTCCTGTATATTTGTAAGGGAAGTAATTATAAACAGACTCACGTTCAGCAGCAGTGGCTTCTGGAATAAACATAGTATAACCAGAGTTATTGTAAAGGTATACCCACCTGTTTAACTCTGGTCTACCACTATCGCCACCAGGTCCATATCTACCTAGAATAGTAGCTCCATCTGCTATATCACGACTGCTCATTTAAACGATCAACCTCTGCCTTAAGCTCTTTAACTGCCTCAATCAAGTAAGCAATAATCGGTGCAGCACTAACTGTCTTATGCTCTTGTTCTTTTACAGCTTCAGGAATAACAGCTTCTACTTCTTGAGCAATAACACCAATGTCATGTACGCCATCTTCCTTCCAATCAAATGAAACACCACGTAGTCTATCAATTACATCTAGTGCATTTGTGACTGGTGCAATGTTTTCCTTCAAGCGTTCATCTGATGAGTAGTAGAATGCTGTAGCTGTTACAGAGCTAGATGCTGTAAGCGCACCACAAGCAAAGTCTTGTCCACTTGTACCTGCTTTATATGCATAACGTCCATCTGACTCAGACTCAGTGTAATAACGACCATCGTGTGTATGGCTATCATCTGCGACAGTGACGGTTAGAGTAGCATTACCTAAGTTAGTAAATGTAGCTGAACCTGTTGCATCTCCTGCCAGTGTAAGTGTAGGGTCTGCAGTAGCTGTTGTAGCAATACTAACACTGCCCAAGTTAGTCATAGTGCCAGAGCCTGTGACTGCTCCTGTGAGTGTAATTGTAGGGTCTTTAGCTAAAGTTACAACACCTGATGCTACAGAGAAGTCTGTACTGTTAAATGATGCAATACCTTTGTTTGTAGTAGAGGCATCCTCACCAGAGATAACACCAGATGAAACATCAATACCTTCACCTGCACTAAAGTGTGCACGTACTTCTGTTGCGCTGGGGCCAGTGTAAGTAATAACACCTGTGCTGTTGTTGTAAGACAACGAACCGTCACCACCTGCATCAGTTACAGATACTGCTGTTCTAGCTCTAGCAGTTGTATGGTACAGATTTGTAGAACCTTCAGCTAGATCGTCTGTAGTAGATGAGGCTAGACCTTGAGTACTGATAACACCTGTCGAAGAGTTATAAGAGAGGTCACCACTTACACTAATAGCAGCTCTTGCTCTTGCATCAGTGTAATAAAGATTAGTACCTTCTGTTAGGTTTGTAGTGCTGTGGTTACTAATACTTGATACTGTACCTGTAACATCTCCTGTGACATCTCCTGTGACATCACCAGTTACGTTGCCTGTGACATTACCTGTTAAGTTACCTGTAACATTACCTGTAACAGCGCCACTAAGAGTACCAGTAATAGTACCAGTGACACCTAATGTACCACCAATAGATACGTTACCTGTGTTGACTGTTAAGTTACCTGTAGAAACAGATGTATTACCAGTAACAGTCAGGGTACCACCAACAGTGGTATTACCTGTAACGTCAAGAGTACCTAGAGCATCTACATCTGCACCGTTTAACCTTAGTGACTCCACACTGCCAGAATAAATAGATAACTGGTTAGAACGATTAGTAAGTTTACCGTAGTCAACACCACCGTCTTGTAATTTTACATCACCATCATCAGCATCAAGTACGATATCACCCGCTACATCAAATGTTAAGTTGCCTGAAGATACAGCATACTCGTTGTCTTCGATTGTAGTATAGCCGTTAACGCCAGCATTAATAGTGTCAGCATAAAGAGTACCGTCAAAATAACCATCCTTGTATTGTGCAGCACTAGAACCTAAATCTATGATGTTGTTAGCTTTAGGTAGTACCGTAGATGTACTTACAATGATGTCCTGTGCTGGACCTACTTTTGTAATAGGTGCACCTCCACCTACAGTACCATCGTGAGTGTGACCAGTTGAAGCTTGAAAAGCATCTTCGACAGCGTTGAACTCACTGTCAAGATCGTCAGCGTCAATGACGTTACCGTTAGCAATGTTGTTTGCCGTATCTTGGCGTGTGTAACCTGCCATGTGTTACTTCCTTATTGTCTATCGTTCTGCGTATATTCTAGCAGAGCCGTGTCTAGTGTAAATGCTGGGTTTGTTGAGTTGTCTTCAATACGAATAGCTATAACTTTACCTGAGCCTATGATCTGGTTTTGATACACTTTATCCAACTCGCCACCGTATGTAGATGTACCAAAGATAGCTGCAACAGAACCATAATAGGATACTGCAGTACCCGTACTTGTAATAGTTGTGGCTGCTGGTTGAATCAGGTTTTGGTTGTTAAGTCGAGTAAAGTCATACTTAACTGCTAAGTCAATTTCAAAAGAGCCTTGAGGATCAATGTACGTAGTTAGCTTATAAAATGTCTTACGTACCTGTGGATCAGATACTGGCATGTAAGGTGATTCATATATAGCTTCAATGGCCTCACCGTCAAAGTTAGCACCTTGCTCCATTTGATATAAATAACCATCTTCATTAGCAAAGACAATAATTTCAGAGTAGTTATCTACATATTTAGAATCAGCTACAAATGCTTTAATACCTGATGTCTCACCCCAAGCTAGGTTAGCTGCACCTTGGTCAGAAAACTTAGTAACTAACAAACCCCGTGCAACTTTAGCCTGTTCTGACTCTGTGTAAGCAAAGATACGATACTGTGCTTTTTCACGAATGACAATAGAGCAGAAATTAGATGTGCTTTGTGCAAACTTGTATACGTCATCAGCAATAGGATCAGATGCAACTTCAAGAGCAAAGTCACCAATACGGTCTGTTGCACCTAGTAGTCGGATACCATCAGGTGACATGTACATAATATCACCACCAACTTCCTGAATAGTATCAGGGTCAAGACAACCAATACTCTCTGTAATAGGGCTTAGTTGGAAGTCTGAGATAGTCGAACCAGTAATTCGTTGAATCTTGTTACGACTAAAGATAATAAGCTGATCACGAAACGAGATAAGTCCAGTAATCACATGGCTTACATTGATAACGCCACCACCATTAGCTGCTGTAAAATCATCAGGATCACCAGGGGCTGAGAAATACAGGTTAGAACCTTTAGAGAAGAACACAGTATTCTTAAATACTGCTACCTGTTCTGCACCCTGTAAGTCTGTAGAAGATGTTACAAAGCTAAGTGTACCTGCTGTATCATCATAAAGGGCTGGGTAATTAACACTATCTACAAAATAAATAAACTCACCAGCACCAAAATTAAAATCTGTAGAACGAATCTTATTACCAAGTAAAGATGTTGTACCTAGTGAAGACCAACCTGCACCTGTAGTTTTGTGATACTCAGTTACACTACCATTACTTCTAGCTGCAATAAACTCTGAAGGTTTAACAACTTTAACACCTAGTACTCTACCTGATCCTGGAATTACATCAGTCTCAGCTTTATCATAACCAAGTATTTTAGAGTAGCCACCTGAACGTGCAGGTTCAAAGTTCTGTAAAATAGTAGCAGAACCAATAGCATTAATCCCCTGTTGTAGAGGACTCATGTTTGAGATAAGGCCACCCTTAAACTCAATAGGAAATGTCTGCCAATTAGTAGCCATTAGTATGCAACTCTACGATCCCGAATATATTCAGTACGATTAATGTTTTGAGATCGCATGTACTTAATGCCATCAGTAAATTTGTTTTGTGATACTGTAGCTGCTTGCATGTCGCCTCTGAATACGTAGGCATAATACATAGCACCATCTACAATAATGTGTCTAAATTGTTCTGGTATTGCAGGTACGTCTGCAGCTTTTTCCATGTCAACACCAACAGTGTAGTACTCATATACTACTTCATACGCTTGGTCTGGTGCAGGGATAAAAAGTAGCTCACGGCTAGGTGCACGTATTACAGAGTGTGGTACAGTTCTGTTGGATGTATTAGAGTTATACTCATAATCGGCGTATTTGTCAAGGTATTCTTCATAATTCAACACTTTTAACTTATTAGTACCCACACTTAAAGTATCATCTCGTCTAATGCGGAAGCTATTCATGTTAATAGTTTTAGAGTCATACGGCATACTGTAACGAACTTCACCAGGTGTCAGTACTTCTGTTTCCTCTACGTGATTCCAAGGCCACTCAAACTCTTCTTGGTGTATGTGCCTAATAGATGCATTAACAGCATCCTTAGTAAGGTTGTAGTAACCCTGTGCACCAGCAAAGTTAGACGTGGTAAGCTCTACTTCGTTAAGGCGGCGGTTAACGTCATTTACTAGACCGATAAAATCGTAAGCCATTCTTACTTCTCCTTAACCCGTAGATATACACTACGTTCATACTGCAAGCCTTCAACTGTCGTAATCTTACATGTCACTTTGTATCGCACGTTATTAGTGCCAAGTGATAAACGAATAGTGGCTACAGTAAGAGTGTTAGTCTTCTGTACCATCTGTAAGCCATTGACTACACTAGCTGCATTTACTTCTGTCTTAGTGCCATCAGCATCATCAATATACCAAGTTACACCTGAGATAGTGTCATCGCCAAGAAAGCGTGACCAATCAATGTTGTAATCTAGTAGTTCATCTTTATCTTTGTCAGGCCACTTGTATGACATAAATGTATTCCTTACGCTGCGATACGAACTGTTCTGTCAGTATCCATAGCTTCTATATAAACAGTTCTGTTAGATAAGTCTGCTGGGATACGTACTGTGTAACCCTGATCTGTAGCTGATACATAAACAACACGGTTACGATCAAAGCTATCTTTAATACTTTCATAGTCAAACTGTACGGTAGTGACTACAGGACGTTTAGTGTAGATGTTTAGAGGTACAGACGTAATCTCAATAACGTTAACTGTACGTGTAGTTACAGTACCTATAGCAGAGTTAGCTGCTACACCTACTGGCAATACAACAGCCTTAGCTTTAACAGTAGGTGATCCTGCAGTAATACTTAAGGCTGGTACTGTAACGCTTACATTAGCTTCTGCTAGTACAGTAGTTGTACCGATATTGCCTGTAGAGTCAACCCCTTGTGGTTCTACTACAGCTTTAGCTACTACTGTTGTATCACCTACAGAGCTAGTTGCAGCTATTGAGCTAGGAACTACAACAGCTTGAGCATCTACTACGACACTGTTGACTGCACCTGTAGCTCCTACACCTGTAAGACTTAGGTTAGCTGCAGATACAGTAACAACAGTATTAGTGCTGCTTGTGGCTGCTACACCAGTTGCAATAGTACGTACTTCACCACCAGCGGCAAAGGCATTTACTGAAAATGGTGTAGAGCCAAAGAGCATTTATTATGCAGCCTCTTCTTCAGGTGTTTCAACAGAGGTAGCAAGCATCTGTACAAACGCATCACGTCCTACAGATAGTTGATCTAAGTTGAAACGCACACTAGATAACTTACGGTCTAAGTCATTAATGTGATTCAACATAGTCTGTTGCTCTTGTGTTAAATCTTCAACGAAGTATTCTTTATCGTTGATAGTGATGGGAGTCTTTTTATCTTTACCCATTGCTAATCTCCTTTATGAGTTTGCTTGTATTGCTGCATTAACAGCAGTCATATCTTCGTCTGTCCAGAAGTCTTTGTCAACCATTAGCTGTAGATGCTCTACGTTGCGTGACACAGTGTCAGCCCAGTCAGCATCGTCCATGCCCTCTGGTTGCCCAGCGTTTAGCAAGTCAACAGAGTGACCCATTGCTGTGTAGTGTTGTGCGATTTCTTCCGCAGTTGGTGTATCAGTCATTTGTTTCTCCTTTTCTGACTAATGTTAAGCGTTTTCTAAGGCAGTGATCCGTGCCTCTAGTTCTTTGATTGTAGCGACCAAGAGTGGCACTAGCTTGCTTTGGTCAATGCCTTGGTAGACAGGGTTGCCATCTGCATCTACTTCATCTTTTGTGCCGTGAATTGCCTCTGGTACAACTGTTTGAACTTCGTGCGCTAGAAAGCCATCCACAGTAGTGTCGGCGTCTGCAATAAAGTTAAAGCGATATACTGGAATTTGTTTTATACGATCTGTTGCACCTGTTAAGACAACTACGTTCTCTTTAAGTCGATAGTCAGATGTTGTGTTGTAAGATACAGATGACCCGTTTGTAGTAACCTTTGCAACCTCAGTAGAAGAAGAATACCAACGAATTAAGTCTCCGCTGCCATTTCTTTTAAAACTTGCCGCTGTTCCACCACCTGATCTTTGCTGCTCAGCCCACAAACAGTCAAATTCACTAGTTACAAAATAAACAGCACCATTGCGAAGTGGTTAAATTTAAAGATGCACCAGTGCCGCCAGACCCGAAAGTACCTCCAGTAGAACCCAAAGTAATGTTTCGGTTGCTATCAATATGCACCCTAGGATTACCATCCCCATCCGACAGCACGATGTTGTTGCTTGAGGTGCGGATGTCCAAGCCGCCTTGGTTGCCGTT
>Ga0213866_10000973_pt1 | contig 22056 bp, 20 predicted proteins | sample PICome_11_FD_160079 | JGI IMG/M metagenome (GOLD analysis project Ga0213866, IMG submission 160079) | Coastal seawater microbial communities near Pivers Island, North Carolina, United States - PICO284 | ecosystem: Environmental > Aquatic > Marine > Coastal | place: USA: North Carolina...
TTTTGAACACGTTCTGGCAAGTTGGTCGACGATGATCAGGGGCACTCCAAACCTGAGTTATCTTGACTCAAGAAATATGATTGCGCGGTTGGGTTTAGTGGCCCGTACCTCTATCATGATGGCAACCCACTCAAGATTTCACCTCTGCCCTCAGGTAGCTGAAAGGAATTCCTATGCCCAAGGCTGTCGGTATCGACCTCGGTACCACGAACTCCGTCGTGTCCGTTCTCGAAGGTGGCGACCCGGTTGTCATTCCCAACTCGGAAGGCGCACGTACCACGCCCTCGGTCGTGGCGTTCTCGAAGACCAGTGAGGTGCTCGTCGGCGAAGTCGCCAAGCGACAGGCCATCACCAACCCAGACCGAACCTTCCGGAGCGTAAAGCGCCACATCGGTGAGAACTGGAAGTCCGACGACGTCGATGGCAAGCAGTACACCCCGCAGGAAATCAGCGCCCGCACGCTGATGAAGCTGAAGCGCGACGCCGAGAGCTACCTGGGCGACACTGTCACTCAGGCCGTTATCACCGTCCCCGCCTACTTCGACGACGCTCAGCGCACCGCAACGAAGGAAGCAGGAACCATCGCCGGCCTCGAGGTGCTTCGCATCATCAACGAGCCCACGGCCGCTGCGCTCGCCTACGGACTCGAAAAGTCGTCTGATGACGAGACGATCCTTGTGTTCGACCTCGGTGGCGGCACCTTCGACGTGTCGGTACTTGAGATCGGCGACGGCGTGTTTGAGGTCAAGTCGACGCACGGCGACACCAACCTCGGTGGCGACGACTGGGATCAGCGCGTCATCGATTGGCTGGTCGAGCAATTCAAGGCCGCACACGGCGTCGATCTGTCAGCCGACCGCATGGCTGCTCAGCGTCTCCAGGAAGCCGCTGAGAAGGCAAAGATCGAGCTGAGCCAGACCCAGTCGACCCACATCAACCTGCCGTTCATCACGGCCACCGCCGAGGGTCCGCTACACCTCGACGAAACACTTAGTCGCTCGAAGTTTCAGGAAATGACCTCTGATCTCATTGAGCGCTGCAAGGTGGCGTTCGAGCAGGCGCTGAAGGACGCTGGGCTGTCGAAGGGTGAGCTCGACCACGTCATTCTCGTAGGTGGCTCAACCCGCATGCCTGCCGTTGGAGAGCTCGTTGAAAGCCTCACTGGTAAGGAGGCCAACAAGACCGTCAACCCCGATGAGGTCGTGGCCATCGGTGCGGCGATTCAGGCTGGAGTGCTACGAGGTGACGTCAAGGATGTGCTGCTGCTCGACGTGACTCCGTTGAGCCTCGGCATCGAGACCAAGGGCAGCGTGATGACCAAGCTCATTGACCGCAATACAACCATCCCGACTAAGCGCAGCGAGACCTTCACGACAGCTGAAGACAACCAGCCGTCGGTCGAGATCCACGTGCTGCAGGGTGAGCGTGACATGGCGAGCTATAACAAAACGCTCGGCAAGTTCCAGCTCGTCGATCTGCCGCCTGCGCCGCGCGGCGTTCCGCAGATCGAGGTCACCTTCGACATTGACGCCAACGGCATTGTCCACGTGTCGGCGAAGGATCGTGCGACGAACAAGGAGCAGTCCATCACCATCTCCGGCCAATCGACTCTGTCGAAGGATGACATCGAGCAGATGGTGAAAGACGCCGAGGCGCATGCGGACGATGACAAGAAGCGTCGCGAAGAGGCGGAGATTCGGAACAACGCCGACTCACTCGTGTACCAGACCGAGAAGTTGCTTCGTGACCAGGGTGACAACGTCCCGTCCGAAGAGAAAGACGCCATCGAGCAACCGCTCGCCGACCTAAAGAAAGCGCTTGAAGGCGCCGACCACGATGCGATCAAGCTGGCGACCGAGACGCTCATGTCGGCGAGCCAGGCGTTCAGTCAGAAGCTGTATGAGGCGGCGGCGAAGGACTCCGGTGCCGCAGGTTCATCGGCTTCGGGCCAGGCCGATGGCGATGCCGGTGCGACCGATGACGACATCGTCGACGCCGAAGTCGTCGACGAGGACTGATCTCGATGACAAGTCCCGACACCGGAGCCGGTGACTTCTACGACCCCACGGTCGACGGCCCCGACGATGCCGACTTCGCGCCGGGCGTACCCGGGGCGAGCGGCCCGGTACACGAGGGCGACGACGCCGGCCCGCGCCAGAGCGAAATCGACGACATCACCACGTCGTCGCCACGCCCTGCAGCCGGTGCCGACCCCGATGGTGCCCTCACCGATGCTGACGCACTAACGGTGCAGGAGGCGCTCGACGAGATCGATGTTGAAGCGCTCCTCACCGAGCGCAACGAATTCAAGGACATCGCACAGCGGGTGCAGGCCGAGTACGACAACTTCCGTCGTCAGTCCCAGGTTCGCTCCCAGGCCGACGTCGACCGCGCCACCGGCCGTCTCGCCGAGGCGTTGCTGCCCGTACTCGACGCAGCGGAGGCGGCCTATGTCAACCATCCGGCCGAGGTCGGTCCGCTGCTCAATCAGATGCTGACCGAACTCAAGAGGGCTGGGCTTGAGGCGATGAACCTTGATAGCACGGCGTTCGACCCCGAGCTTGCCGAGGCCGTCGCACACGAGCCGGGCGAGGGTGGCGAACCCATAGTCGCCGAGGTGCTCCGCAGCGGCTACACGTGGAAAGGGAAGACCCTCCGCGCAGCCATGGTTCGCACCAAAGACTGAAACAGGCATGTACCTGGCACGTCCCTGACGACACGCCCGAAGGAGGTGGCGCCCCGTGAATCCGCAACGTGAATGGTTCGAGAAGAATTTCTACGACATCCTCGGCGTCGGTGAGCGGGCGACTGCCAAGGAAATCCAGAAGGCGTATCGCAAGCTTGCCCGTGATCTACATCCCGATCAGAACCCGGGCGACGTCGCAGCCGAAGAGCGCTTCAAGGAGGTGTCGGCGGCTTACGACGTCCTTGGCGACGAGGAAAAACGCAAGGAGTACGACCAGGTCCGGGCGATGGGCCCGATGGCCGGTGGTCAAGGCGCCGGGCCGGGCGGATTCTCGTTCAATGTTGGCGATGTCGGCGGCATGGGGGGCGGCTTCGGCGACCTGCTGGGCAACATGTTCGGCGCTCGCCGAGGAGATGGTGGCGTAAGCGCAACCGGTGTTGGCCCTCGGCGTGGCAGCGACATCGAGGCCGCACTCACCATCGATTTTGTTGATGCAGTGAAGGGAATCGAGACCTCGCTGTTCCTCACCGCCGATGCGCAGTGCTCGACGTGCTCGGGCAGCGGTGCCCGGCCGGGCACGAGCCCCCAGATGTGCTCGAACTGCGGCGGACGCGGCGTCGTCGACGACAACCAGGGCTTCTTCGCAATGTCGAGCCCGTGCTCGATATGCCAAGGTAACGGTGTGCGGATCGAGTACCCGTGCGACTCATGCCGAGGGTTGGGCGTCGAGAAGCGACCGCGCGAGGTCAAGACCCGCATCCCTGCCGGCGTCAGAGACCGCCAGACCATCAAGCTCAAAGGCCGAGGTGGCCCCGGCCGCAACGGGGGCCCGAACGGCGACCTGCTCGTTGAACTCCGCATTCTTCCCGACGACCGGTTTGGTCGCCACGACGACAACCTCACGGTCACCGTGTCGATCCCGATCGACCAGGCCGTGCTCGGTGGTGAAGCTCAGGTGCCGACCATTGACGGCTCGACCGTCACGCTGCGGGTCAAACCCGGCACACAGCCCGGTAGCCGCCACCGAGTGAAGGGTCGAGGTATTCAGCGCGCTACTAAACGGGGTGACGCAACGGGTGATTTGATCGTCACCGTCGAGGTTGAGATCCCCACCGAGTTGAACGATGCCCAACGCGAGGCGATCGAGGCGTTCGCTACGGCGAGTAAGTTAGAAGGAGAGGTGACGTCGTGAGCGAACGAAACAAAAGCCAGCGCACACCGTCGCAGGCGGTGTATGTCATCTCCGTAGCAGCGGAACTCGCTGGTATGCATCCGCAAACACTGCGGATCTACGAACGTCGCGGCCTCGTCAATCCAGCGCGCACCCAGGGCGGCAACCGTCGCTATAGCGACGAAGATATCTCGCTGCTGCGCCGCATCGCCGAACTCACCAACGTGGGTATGAACCTCGAGGGCATCCGTCGAGTGATGGAACTCGAGCAAGAGAACGCCCGGCTGCGAACTGAACTCGATCGAGCCCGCCAGCTGGCCGTGCACGCAATCCGCGAGGCCGAGCGGCATATCGCCAACGAGTCGTCACCGAGCTCGGCGCTCGTACCGCTGCGTCAAGCGGTCGCGGTGTTCGGGGCCAAGGCGTCGATCTTCGACGACGACTGAGCAGCATCGGGCAGCTCGAACTGTCGACGACCGCCTCGTTGCGGTGTAACGGCGCACCGGGTTGTCGAGCGGCCAAGAACTGGTAACACTCGATCTCGCCTGCGTGAGCTGGACGGCTCCGCCGGCCCCCGCGAAATTCGACTCGGGCCAACTTGGGAGAGAATTCACGAGCGCTGGTATCTTCAAGGTTCGTATGTCGCTCTTCCTCCGCGATTACCTGAATGTCGTCTGGTTCGGTGTCGCTGCACTTGCGATCGGTGGGTTGCTCCTCGGTCTCGCTGCGGCGATTCGGCCGACCAAGCCGTCGGCCGAGAAGTACATCGCATATGAGTCCGGCGTCGATCCGGTTGGCATGGGCTGGTCGCAGAGCCAGATCCGGTACTACGTGTTTGCACTGCTCTTCGTCATCTTCGACGTCGAGGCGGTGTTCCTCTTCCCGTGGGCAGCGAACATCGAGCGCTACGGCACGTTCGGTCTTGTCGTGATGATCGTCTTCATTTTACTGCTGCTCGATGGTCTGTTCTATGCGTGGAAGCGCGGCCTGCTGCGGTGGGTGTGAGGCCACCGGGTGCGCAGCACGCCGCTGTTCTGATCTAGTGATGGAGTGATCTGATGGGACTCGTAGACAAGGGCCGCCTGCCCGGCCCGCTCACCAAGCTGTTCAACATGTCGCGCTCGTACTCGCTGTGGGTGTACCAGTGGGGCCTCGCCTGCTGCGCGATCGAGATGGGCGCCGCCTTTGGGTCACCGCGCTACGACGTGATGCGCCTCGGCGTCATCCCGCTGCCGGCTAGCCCGCGCCAGGCTGATTTCGTGTGCGTGTCGGGCACGGTCACCGACAAAATGGCCCCGGCAGTCAAGCGGCTCTGGGAGCAGATGCCCGAGCCGAAGTACGCCATCTCGATGGGATCATGCGCCAACTGCGGCGGCCCGTACTGGGATTCGTACTCCGTCACCAAAGGCGTTGACCAGATCATTCCGATCGACGTATACGTACCGGGCTGCCCGCCACGTCCCGAGGCGTTGCTTGAAGGCGTCGTGCTGCTCCAGCAGCGCATCAAAAACGAAGATATGCAGGCGAAGTGGAAGGGCGATGAGTTCACGACCCTGCAGGCGAAGCGGCAAGCCGAGCGCAACGAGTTGATGGCGGGCGAACCCACAGGCCAGACCACCCACGACATCTCAACCGATCCGCAGCCCCTCCCCACTCGCAACCGCGCCGAGCCGATCGTTGTGGGTGGTGGTCCGATTGAGTGACACCAACACCACCGACGAACCGGTGGCGCTGCCGGGCGACGGTCTCCGCGAGGGCATCGTCGACGACCTAAGAAACCGGCTAGGTGAGGGCCTGCTCGAATTTCACATCGAGCCAAACGACGACCTCTGGGTTCGTGTCGCCACCAGTGCGTGGGCCAACACCGGCGCCGCACTGAAGGCGGCTGGCTTCACCTACTTCTGCTTCCTGTCAGCCATCGACTGGATGCCGTCCCCCTACGGCAAAGGCGAGGAAGACCCCACCATCGAGCAGGAATCGATCGACACAACGATCGTGCAGGGCGTGACTGGCGGCGACACGCGTATGCAGGTGTTCGCCCGCCTCACCAACGTCGAGCGCCACGTAGCGCTCACCGTGAAGTCCGATGTGCCCGACGAAAACCCGGTTGTTGACTCGTGGACCGGCTCGTTCGCCGGCGCCAACTGGCACGAGCGCGAGTGCCACGAGATGTTCGGCATTGGCTTCAACGGCCACCCCGACCTCCGCAACATGTACCTGCCGGTCGATTTTGAGGGGTACCCGTTGAAGAAAGACTTTCCGCTGCTGGCCCGCATGGTCAAGCCGTGGCCGGGCATCGTCGACGTTGAACCCATGCCCACCCAAGACGAAGGGGACGGTGATGCATCATGACGATCATGAGTGATCGTCAGCAGCTCTCGTACATCGCGAGTCAGGCCGCCGACGCCCGACTCAACGTCGAGCTCGAGACCGAGGGCATGACTCTCAACATCGGCCCGCAGCACCCTGCCACTCACGGCACCCTGCGCATCATCGCCCGCCTTGATGGTGAGCAGGTCGTGTGGGCCGAGCCGTCCGCTGGCTACATGCACCGCGGCTACGAGAAGCTCACCGAGGTCCGTTCGTTCCCGCAGGTCACCAGCCTCATCAACCGGATCGACTGGCTTGGGAGTTTTGCCAATGAGGTGCCGTTCATTCTCGCCGCTGAAAAGCTCATGGAGATCGAGGCGCCGCCACGCGCCCAGGTCATCCGCACGATTCTTTTCGAGCTGTCGCGTATTGCCAACGTGTCACTATTCCTCGGCGACCTCGGCGTGCAGATGGGGGCCATCACGCCAGTCTTCCTAGCTTTCCGTGATCGCGAGTACGTCCTCAACCTCATTGAGGGCGCCACCGGCGGCCGCTTCCACCCGAACTTCGACCGCATCGGTGGCCTCAAGGACGACCTGCCCAAGGGCTGGATCGACGAGACCAAGCAGGTCATGAAGAAGCTCATCGGCTTTTGCGACGAGATCGAAGACCTCCTGTTCGGCAATGAAATCTTTCAGAGCCGCATGCGTGGCGTCGGCGTCATCCCTGCCGAAGTTGCCAAGGAGTACGGCCTGTCGGGCGCGAATCTGCGCGCGTCGGGTGTCGATTGGGACCTCCGCCGCGACCAAAGCCTGCCGATGGCGTGGGAGAAGGCCGACTTCAAGGTCTGGACTCACCCCGACGGCGACTCATGGGCCCGCTGCTGGGTGCGCCTGCAGGAGACTCGTGAGTCATGCAAGATCGTGCTCCAGCTAGTCGAACAGATCCCCGCCGGCCCTGTCATGGCCAAGGTGCCCCGCATCATCAAAGTGCCTGAGGGAGAGGCCTGGGTGTCGACCGAGAACCCGCTCGGCGAGATGGGCTACTACGTCGTATCGAAGGGTGATCTCGGTCCATTCCGTGTCAAGATCCGCTCGGCAAGCTTCAACAACATCTCGATCGTTCCGTGGGTGCTGAAGGGTGTGTACGTCCCCGACATCATCACGATCCTCGCCAGCCTCTACTTCATCCTCGGAGACATCGACCGGTGACCGCCCTGTCAACCCTCGCCGTCGAGATTCCTTACTGGGGTCAGTCAATCTTCCGAGTCCTCGGCGGCCTCGTGGCTGTGCTGCTGCCGGCGGGAACGATCGTCTACCTCTTTCTGTTCAAAATGATGTCGTTTATGCAGAGCCGCCTCGGCCCAATGGAGGCAGGGCCGTACGGCTCGATGCAGCTGCTCGCCGAAGTCGGCAAGTGGATGCAAAAGGAAGACATCGCACCCGACAACGCCGACAAGACCATTTTCAAGATGGCGCCGCTGATCGTGTTGTTGTCGACATTCCTGCTGATCGTGGTCGTGCCATTCGGTCCCGAGGCGTGGTTCACCAACTTCTCGACCGGTGTGTTCTACGCCCTCGCCGTCGGCTCGGTGTCGGTGCTCGGAGTCCTCGTCGCCGGCTGGGCATCGGCGAATAAGTACTCGCTGCTCGGCGGCATCCGTGGCGCCGGCCAGCTCATCGCCTACGAGCTGCCGATGGTGCTCGCAACGCTCGGTGTGGTCATCCAGGCGGAGTCGATGAATCTGCAGCGCATCGTTGAGGTGCAGAACACCGGGGAGATCTTCGGCATCGGGTTTCTTGGCAACCCGTTCGTCCTCACCCAGTTCGTTGGCTTCTTGATCTTTATGATCGCGGTGCAGGCCGAGCTGACGCAGGCGCCCTTCGATATGCCGATCGCCGAGTCCGAGCTCGTGTCGGGCTTCATGACCGAGTACTCAGGCTTTCGATTCCTCATCTTCTTCATCGCCGAGTTTGCCACCGCCGGCGTGTTCGCCTTCATCGCCTCAATCCTGTTCCTTGGCGGATGGGGTGTGCCGTTCGACTGGTTCGGCTGGGAGTCGATCGCCGACGTCGATTGGTGGATGAACCTGGTCGGCCCGGTCATCATGATTACCAAGATGCTGGTGCTCACCGGCATCATCATGTGGGTCCGCTTCAGCTACCCACGCTTCCGCGAAGACCAGCTCCAAACCTTTGCATGGAAGTTCCTCATTCCGCTCTCGCTCGCGAACATCGTCATCACGGCGATCCTGAAAGTTGCGATCTGATGCCCAAGATTCCCGGACTTCTCAAGGGCCTCGGTGTAACCGGGGCCACCCTCGGTCGGACGCTGAAGGACGGCGCAAACACCGTTCAGTATCCCCACGAGAAGGAAGCGCCGCCGACTCGCGCCCGCGGCGTGATCGCCTTGCACGAAGATAACTGCACGGCGTGCATGCTCTGCGCCCGTTCGTGCCCCGACTGGTGCATTTACATCGAGGGTCATAAGCAGCTTGCGCCCCCACGTCGTGCCGGTGGCAAGCCGCGCCAGGTCAACCATCTCGACCGCTTCGACATCGATTACGCGCTCTGCATGTATTGCGGCATCTGCGTCGAGGTCTGTCCGTTCGACGCCCTGTTCTGGAGCCCGGAGTACGAGTATTCCGAGCCGAAGATCGCTGACCTGCTCCACGACAAGACGAAGCTCGGGGAGTGGATGGAGACGGTGCCCGAGGCGCCCGAGCTTGAAGTGGGTGCTGGCAAGTGACGGGAATCCTCTTCGCTGCCGACGGTGTCAACGTTGCGCAGAACATCGGGTTCGGTGTCATAGCGGTTGTCATGATCGTTGCCGCGCTCAACGTGGTGACCACGAAGAACGTGGTGCACGCTGCGCTTTCGCTGGCGCTCGTGCTCGCCGGCATGGCTGCGCAGTACATCCTTGCCGCCGCGGAGTTCGTCGCCGTCAGCCAAGTCATGGTCTATATCGGTGCCGTCATGGTTCTGTTTCTGTTCGGCATCATGCTCACCCGCGCGCAAATCGGTAGAGAGACCGGGCTCAACAACTCGACGTGGTACGCCGGCATCCCGGTTGCCGTCATTCTGTTTGGACTGCTCGGCTGGGTGGTGCTTAACGTCTACGACGACGGCTCGCTGTTTGCCAACGTCAACGACGACGGCATCATCGGTGAACTCGGTGTTGAGGGCCAGCAAGAAACGGTGACGCAAGCCATCTCCGACGGTGTGCTCTCGACCTACCTCGTGCCCTTCTTCGGCATGACCTTCGTTCTGCTCGCCGCTGCCATCGGCGCCATCGTCCTGGCGCGGAAGGACTGACCGATGCTCGCTGCGAACTTCCTGCTCCTCGCCGCTCTGCTGTTTAGTATCGGTGTCTACGGCGTAATCGCCCGCCGGAACGCGGTGATGGTGCTGATGTCGATTGAGTTGATCCTCAACTCGGTCAACCTTAATTTCATCGCTTTCGCGTTGATGCAGGGTTCGATCGAGGGGCACATCTTTGCCCTGTTCGTTATCGCTATCGCCGCCGCCGAAGTCGGTGTGGGCCTGGCGATGGTGTTGCTGATCTACCGAAACCGCAAGTCGATCTTGCTGGACGAACTCTCGGAATTGAAGGGCTGACGTGCTAGCTGCTGATGCTGTCAAGCTGAGCTCAGGCTGGTTCCTCGAGAACCTCTGGCTCGCTGCGTTCATCCCCGCCGTCGGGTATGCGTTCATTATGTTGTTCGGCAAAAAGATGCCGAACAAGGGATCTGAGTTCGGCCTTGCGTCGATCGCCGCATCGCTCATCGTCACGACCGGCGCTGGCATCCAGTGGATTCAGCGAGTCGACTCAGCCGACAAGGCTGCCAAAGGTGCCGGCGAAGAGGGTTTGGGCCTGCTTCAAAGTCTGCGCTCGCTTCCGGCCGCCGCCGATGGTGAAGTCAAGCCGTTTATCGAGCCTGTCACTCAGACGTGGGTTTGGTGGCAGAACTCGGGCATAGAGTTCGGCCTTGGCTCACATGCCGATGGTTTGAGCGTTCTGCTGCTCTGGCTCGTCGCCTTTATCTCGCTGCTCGTGCAGATTTTCAGCCTCGAGTACGTGCGTGATGACCGTCGCTACACCCAGTTCTTTGGCGCGTTGACCCTGTTCTCGGCGGGCATGTTGGTCATGGTGATGGCCGACAACATGGTGCAGCTCATTTTGGGCTGGGAGATCATGGGCCTCTGCTCGTTCATGCTCATCGGCCACTGGTGGGAAGAAGGGGCGAACAGCCGGGCTGCGCTCAAGGCGTTCTTCACCGTGCGCGTTGGTGACGTCGGCCTGCTCGTCGGCACGGCGATCATCTACTTTGGAGTCGAAGACTGGATCGCGGAGAACCCCGCCCTGCGCGATGCTGGCTTCAACGGCTTCAGCCTTGAGGCGATTCAGGCCTGGGCGCTATCGGGCCAGGGTTCGAGCTGGGTGCTCGTTATGGGTGCCACAGCCCTCTTCATCGCCTGCATTGGAAAGTCGGGCCAGTTCCCGCTCCATACTTGGCTGCCCGATGCTATGGCTGGCCCGACCCCAGTGTCGTCGCTGCTTCATTCGTCGACGATGGTCGTTGCCGGCGTATTCCTCGTGGCCCGCATCTACCCGGTGTTCTGGGAGGGCTTCAACATCGCGAACGGCGGCCTGTCGTTCATCGCCATTATCGGTGCGATCACGATCGTCATCGCTGCGCTCCTGGCGTTCGTCCAAGATGACATTAAGAAGGTGCTTGCGTACTCAACCGTGTCGCAGCTCGGCTACATGATGCTCGGCCTAGGTACGGGCGCCTGGCTGCCCGCGGTGTTTCACGTGTTCACCCACGCCTTCTTCAAGTGCTGCCTCTTCCTCTGCGCTGGTTCGATTAGTCACTCGGGTTCGCATCACTCCTTCGACATGAAGAAGGACATGGGTGGCCTTCGCAAGCACATGCCGGTCACCTTCTGGGCGTGGATCATCTCTACTCTCGCCCTCACCGGTGTCATCCCGTTCGCTGGCTTCTGGTCGAAGGACGAGATCATCGACAACGTCGGCAACAACGGTTACACGTTCCTCATGTGGGTCGGCCTCGGCGGTGCGGCTCTTACGGCGATGTATATGACCCGGGCCACCTACCTCACCTTCTTCGGTGAGCCCCGTGGTGCCGCCGATGGTCACCATGACCCTGACCACGACGATACGCACTCACACGGGACGGACGAAGAGGCTGAGGAGCACGAACTCGACGAGGTCACCGTCGGCGCGCCACTGCCGAAGTCGCTCTCGGCGGCCGCCAACGCGCACGGTGATGGCCACGCTGATCACGGTCCGCAGGAGTCGCCGAAGCTGATTCTCATCCCGATTGCGATACTGACATTCTTTGCGTGCACCGCTGGCTTCGCCAATGCCACGCCGCTGGCCGTCGGCGGCTCACTCGGCGTCGAGCTCGGTGAAGAGATCGAATACGTCAAAACCTACGTTGAGCCCCGCTATCAGCCGGTCGCCATCGAGTCGATGGTCGCCTCCGGGCCAGGCGAGTCGCTCGTGCCCTACAGGGTTGGCTTCATCGAAGCTGACGCCAATCTGTCGGCCGAGGAAGAAGCTGGCGCCAAGAAGAAGGGGTGCGGGTTCGAAACTCCTGCCGATGGCACGGTGTGCTTCTTCCCGAAGGTCAGCCACGCCGTTCCGACCACGGGCAAGATTCTGCTCTCGCTCGCTGTCGTCGCCATTGGCTACGCCCTCGCCATCGGCTTCTGCCGTGCCTTTTACGGCCGTCGCAACGAGAAGCTCGTCGGGCTCACCGAGCGCAGCGGCCTCGCCAGTGCTGCGTACAAGCTCCTGGCGAACAAGTACTACCTTGACGCACTGTACGAAAATGTCATCGTCCGCAGCGTCGCGTACCCGATCTCGCAGAGCGCCTACTGGGTCAACCAGAACCTCATCGACGGTGCCGTCAACGCGGTCGGCGAGGGTGGTAAGCGCACCGGCCAGATCGTCTACGACAAGATAGACCAGGGTCTCGTCGACGGCGCTGTCAACGGCTCGGGCACCGTCGCCTCCGGCACCGGCGAGGGGCTGTCGGGCATGCAGAACGGCAAGGTCAACCTCTATGGCGCGCTCATCTTTGGGGCCGCCGCCGTGGGCGCCATCGTCCTCGTCATTATCAACGTCGGCTGATCGTCACCGGCACCGACACGCAGTTATCACAGAGCAGAGCAGCACGAGATCATGAACACCATCAGCGATCAGAACTGGCTCCTGACCGTCGGCACCTTCCTGCCGTTGGTTGGGGCGCTGGCGATCATGTTCCTTACGTCGCGCGACGACGAGCGGACCCCCAAGGTCATCGGCATCGTCACCGCCATGGCCACGCTGGTCATCGGCATCGTGACCCTCATCGCCTTCGACTACGGGCAGGCAGAGAAGCTGCAGTTCTTCGTCGACGCGGAGTGGATTGAGGTGATCTCCTCGGGCTACACGATCGGTCTCGACGGGATCAGCCTCCCGCTGTACTTCCTCTCGATGGTGGTCACTCTGCTGGTGATGATCTACACCTGGGACAACATGCCCGATGCAGGCAACCCGAAAGCGTTTTACACGCTGATGCTCATTCTCCAGACCGGCATGGCGGGCTCGTTCGTCGCACAGGACCTCATTCTCTTCTTCGTCTTCTTTGAGGTTGTGCTGTTGCCGATGTACTTCATGATTGGCGTATGGGGCGGCGAGAACCGTAAGTACGCCTCGCTGAAGTTCTTCCTCTACACGATGTTTGGCTCGGCGTTCATGCTTGTGGCCTTCCTTGCGCTCTTCTTCCAGACCGGCGCCGAGAGCTTCAGCTTCGCCCACCTGGTCGAAGCCGGCGCGCTGATTGACCGCGATGTGCAGGTCTGGCTGTTCGCCGGCATGTTCCTCGGTTTCGCTGTCAAGGTGCCGATGTTCCCGTTCCACACCTGGTTGCCCGACGCCCACACTCAGGCGCCAACCCAGGGCTCGGTCATCCTGGCCGCGATCTTGTTGAAGCTTGGTACCTATGGCTTCGTCCGCATCGCTATCCCGATGCTGCCGAAGGGCGCTGAGGCATGGGCCCCGGTCATCGGCATCCTCGCCGTGATCGGAATCATCTACGGAGCGCTGGGCTGTCTGGCCCAGACCGACATGAAGCGACTCATCGCCTTCTCGTCGGTGGCTCACATGGGTTTTGTGATGCTGGGCATCTCGACCCTCACCGAGTTCGGCATCAACGCCGCCATCTTCGGCATGGTCGCCCACGGCCTCATCACCGGCATGCTCTTCTTCCTTGCTGGCGCCGTGAAGCACCGCTACCACACGCTTGAGATTCAACGCCTCAGTGGCTTGCTCATCCAGGCGCCGAAGCTTGGCTGGATAATGGGCTTCGCTGCTATGGCCTCGCTCGGCCTCCCCGGTCTTGCGGGTTTCTGGGGCGAGTTCCCGGCGATCCTCTCGGCTTACAACCCTCATCCGGCGCTCAACGAAGAGCTGTTCCGGGTGCTCATGGTCATTGCCGCCCTGGGTACGGTGCTTGCTGCGGGATACCTGCTCTGGCTCTACCAGCGCACCGCCTTCGGCGAACCGACCGACGAGTTCAAGGGTCACTCCGAGGTGGAGCAGGGTGGCAAGGCGGCCGTCTCGCTTTCGGCGGCTGCCGGCGACGACGAGCACGAGGTGATCCACGACGTGCAGCCGACCGAATGGATCGCGTGGACGCCTTTCCTCATCGCCATTGTCGTGTTCGGTGTGTATCCACAGCTGATGTTCAAGGTCATGGATCCGGCCGTGGTCGAACTGGTCCAGACCGTAAGTGAGGGCATCGCACGGTGATCGGACTCCTCACCTCAATGTTGGCGCAGACCGAATGGTCCGCACCCGACATCGACTGGCACGCGCTCGCCCCCGAGCTAATCCTCATCATTGGGATCAACATCGTTCTGTTCCTCGACCTGAATATCTCCGAGTCGAAAAAGTGGGCGATGGCTTCGCTTTCGGGCCTCGTTTTGCTTGCCGCGTTCATTCCGATTGTCACCCTTGCTGTCGATGATGGTCCAGCTCGAGAGTTGTTTGGCGGCCTCTATGTGGTCGACAACTACGCGTTAGTGCTGAAGGCGTTCTTCCTCCTGGTCGGCTACGTCGTCATTCTGCTCAGTCAGAATGAGCTCGAAGACGGTGGCTATTACCAAGGTGAGTTCTACGTGTTGCTGCTTTGCTCGGTCAGCGGCATGGTCATGATGGCATCGGCCCGCGACCTCGTCAGCATTTTTGTGGCTCTCGAGCTGCTGTCGATTCCTGCCTACATGATGGCTGCTTGGCGGAAGCGCTCGTCGACGTCGAACGAGGCGGGTGTGAAGTACTACCTGCTCGGCGTGTTCGCCTCGGCGATCATGCTGTTCGGCATGTCGTACATCTTCGGTACCACGGGCACCACCAAGCTCACCGAGATCGCCGCCGCAATGGGCGACGAACTCAACGCTATGCAGGTGGTCGGTGTGGCCTTCGTGGTGGCTGGCTTCGCCTTTAAGGTGTCGGCGGTTCCGTTCCACACCTGGGCACCCGACACCTACGAGGGCGCACCCACACCGGTTACTGCGTTTCTGTCGGTCGCGTCAAAGGCCGCTGGTTTCGTCGCTCTGGTAACGCTGCTTTACGTAGCGTTCCCGCCGGCCGAGGGTGTGTTCGGCCCGATGATCTGGGTGATGGCAGCGCTCACGATGACGGTCGGCAACCTGATCGCCCTGCGCCAGACCAACATCGTGCGCATGCTCGCCTACTCGTCGGTGAGTCAGGGTGGCTTTATCCTGATGCCGCTGGCTTACGCCGCCGACCCCGAAGCAGGAGGGTCCGCACTCAATGCAGTGGTCGTGTACCTGTTGGTCTACGCCTTCATGAACCTCGGTGCGTTTGCTGTGGTCATCGCTGTTACCCGCAAAACCAACTCGGGCGAGATCAGCACGTTCGGCGGTCTTTTCGGCTACGCCCCCGGTCTGGCGGTGGCGCTCACGATATTCATGGCGTCGCTCGCTGGCATCCCGCCGCTGGGCGGTTGGTTTGCCAAGTTCAACGCTTTCCGCGCCGTTCTCGACGCCGAAACGACTTCGGCCTACTTCCTTGCTGGCATCGCTGCGCTCAACACAGTTATCGCAGCCTCCTACTACTTCCGTGTGCTGCGCACCGTGTGGGTCGATGAGGCCCCCGACGGCGACATGGCTCCCATTGCCACCCCGCAACCCATCGTGGCAGCGCTCGGTATCACGGTTGCCGGCACGATAGCGGTTGGTGTTCTGCCTGGTCTGGTCGCCCGCTTCGGCGAACTGAGCGACCTCACCGGCGCGATGGGTGGCTGACGTTCGCGTTTGTCTGCGGACGCCGGACATTTTGCGGAGCCTCCGCTTTCTGCAGTGAGTCGGACACCGATGATGGCGACAGACTGGGTGGATGGCGGTGATGTCGTTTGAGGCTTTCATGGACGAGGCGCTGTATGGGGTTGGCGGGTTCTACACCCGAGCCGACGGTGGGTTCGCAGGTCGTCGGGGTGACTTTCTCACCTCGCCCGAGGTCGGACCGCTTTTCGGCGCTGTCATCGCCCGCTACCTCGATGCAGAATGGCGGCGCCTCGGTGAGCCCGACGACTTCTTAGTCGTGGATGTCGGCGCTGGGCCCGGCACCCTCGCTCGGTCGGTGACCGCTGCCCGACCTGCATGCCTCGTACGCGGCCGCTACATCGCGGTCGAAGAGTCGGCTGCACAGCGCAAACGCCACCCCGACAGCGTCGGGTCGGTTGCCGAACTCCCGGACCAGGTTCAACACGGTGTCATCATTGCCAACGAGTTGCTTGACAACCTGCCGTTCCGGCTCGCCGTGTTCGACGACGGCTGGCGCGAGGCCTACGTCGATACTGCTGATCCGAACCAGATCATTGAGCAGCTCAGCGCCCGCTTCGACCCAGTGCCGGGTGTGCTCCCCGAGCGGTCGAACATTGGCGGACGAGCCCCGCTGGTCGATCGTGCTGCCGGATGGGTGAGCGACGCTCGCGAGCGTCTGCTCCACGGCTCACTCGTCGCGATCGACTACGGCGTTGCCACCACTGCCGAGTTAGCCTCACGACCCTGGCGAGAGTGGTTACGCACCTACTGCGGCAACGAACGCGGGGGCCATTACCTCGTCTCGCCCGGCTCACAGGACATCACCACCGATATTCCTCTTGATCAGCTCCCTGAGCCCGACAGTGTTCGCAGCCAGGCTCAGTTCCTCCAACTTCACGGCCTTGACGAACTCGTCGAGGAGGGCAAGCGGACCTGGTCCGAGCAGGCGTCGGCGCCGGGGCTTGAGGCAATGAAGATGCGCAGCCGAATCAGTGAAGCCGAGGCTCTCCTTGACCCTAATGGGCTTGGCGGGTTCTTCGTGGCCGAGTATCGGGCATGACCGCTCTGCAGGCAAGGTGGTCAGTGGGTTGGCGTTGAGGTCAGCCGTCGACCTCGGGCTCAGATGCGGTTGTTGTTCTACGATCCAGAGATGGCTGAGAAAAACCAGATCGACGCGCTTGCATCGGAGAACCGGACCTTTCCGCCCCCCGAGGCCTTCAAGCGTGATGCGCTCGTCGTCGACACGAGTCTCTATGACGAGGCGAACGAGGACGACGAGGCCTTCTGGGCCCGGCAGGCCGCCGAATTGGTCCAATGGGATCAGGAGTGGACAAAGATCCTCGACTGGCAACTCCCGTACGCAAAGTGGTTCGTCGGAGGCAAGCTCAATGTCTCGGCCAACTGCCTCGATCGCCACGTCGCCGCCGGTAAGGGCGACAAAATTGCCATCCACTGGGAGGGTGAGCCGGGCGACACTCGCGCCATCACCTATGCCGAACTGCTCGACGAGGTCAGCCAGTTTGCCAACGTCCTGAAGGGGCTCGGTGTCGAGAAGGGTGACCGGGTCAACATATACCTGCCGATGATCCCCGAGGCGGCGGTGGCCATGCTCGCCTGCGCTCGTATCGGCGCGCCTCACTCGGTCGTGTTTGGCGGATTCTCAAGCCAGTCACTTGCTGACCGTATCAACGACGCCGCAGCGAAGGTGCTCGTCACCGCCGACGGCGGTTATCGACGAGGGAGTGTGTTCCCGCTCAAACCGGCTGCCGACGAGGCACTCGCTGATACAGAGTCGATTGAGCACGTCGTCGTGGTGAAGCGCGGCGGCAACGATGTCAACATGGTCGACGGCCGTGACCACTGGTACCACGAGTTGATGGATGACGCGTCGGTCGAATGTCCGCCCGAGTCGATGGACGCAGAAGACCTGCTGTTCCTGCTCTACACCTCAGGCACCACCGGTAAGCCCAAGGGCATTATGCATACAACCGGTGGGTACCTCACCCACACTACTTTCACTCACAAGTACGTCTTCGATCTCAATCCAGACGACGACGTCTACTGGTGCACCGCGGACGTCGGCTGGATCACCGGCCATAGCTACATCGTCTACGGCCCGATGTCGAACGGGAGCACCCAGGTGATGTACGAGGGGGTTCCCAACCACCCAGGCAACGATCGGTTCTGGCAGATAGTCGCCAAGTACGGGGTCACCATCTTCTACACGGCGCCCACGGCGATCCGAACGTTCATGAAGTGGGGGCCCGGGGAAGCGGCCAAGCACGACCTGTCGTCGCTGCGGCTGCTCGGCACGGTCGGTGAGCCGATCAACCCGGAAGCGTGGATGTGGTACCACGAGCACATTGGCGGCGGGCGTTGTCCGATCGTCGACACGTGGTGGCAAACCGAGACGGGCGGAATCATGATCAGCCCGCTTCCTGGCTCGACCACCACCAAGCCAGGTTCGGCCACGTTCCCGCTGCCGGGTGTGTCGATCGAGGTGGTCGACGACGATAAGAAGCGTGTGGACGTCGGCGGTGGTTATCTCACCCTCACGCGCCCGTGGCCCGGCATGCTGCGCGGCATCTGGGGCGACCCTGAGCGGTATCGGGAGACCTACTGGGATCGTTTCAGTGACCGGTACTTCGCCGGCGACGGTTCGAAGCTTGACGACGACGGGTACCTCTGGCTGCTCGGTCGAGTCGACGACGTCATGAACGTATCGGGACACCGTATCTCGACGACCGAGGTCGAATCAGCGCTCGTATCGCACCCAGCGGTCGCCGAGGCGGCAGTGGTGGGTGCAACCGACGCCACGACCGGACAAGCGATCATTGCTTACGTCATCCTGCGCGGCGGCGAAGAGGCCGACGTGCAGGAGTTGCGAAGCCACGTTGGTGACGAGATCGGTTCGATCGCTAAGCCAAAGACGGTCTACATCACTCCCGATCTCCCCAAAACCCGGTCGGGCAAGATCATGCGTCGGTTGCTTCGTGACGTCGCGGAGGGACGGAACATTGGTGACACGACCACACTGGCCGACGCCTCAATCGTCGATGAACTACAGGCCAAGGCGGCCGCAGCAAGCGACGACTGACCACCTTGGGGGTCGGCGAGGCCGCTGGCGGGCGAGTCAGCGTGTATGCCGGGGAACACTCTCAGTTGTTCTTCAAGTGAGAGGGAAATCACTAGCCGTTAACCCCCCGGAAGTCTGCTCGGTATGCGAATCAGTCGACGTCTGTGCCGGGTCCGTTCACGTCAACCCATACATCTATCCGGTGACTCCGCCAGCCAGACCAAACCACCGGATGACGACGCGGTCGAGTCGTTACGGGGCGCGGGGATCGCAGACTCGGCCCCTACGGTGAGGAAGCTCCGGTCATCTACGGCCGGGAACACGACGCACAGGCGCTTGGCAACTTCATACGCCGCTGTGTTGGTGGCCCCGGCGCTTTGCGACGGTTCGATTTCGGCCGAAGGCTGAGCCGTCGGTTGGCCTACCGGGTCAGTCGCGGAAGTTTTCGAATTGCAGCGGGATGCCCATGTCTTCGGCCTTCAGCTGCGCGATCACGTCTTGGAGCGCGTCACGCTTTTTGGCCGTGACACGGATCGAGTCGCCTTGTGTCTGACTCGACACGCCCTTGGCGCCCTTCTCCTTGATCAGTTTGTTTATCGACTTCGCCTTGTCGGACGAAATGCCGACGGCGATGGTCATCACCTGACGCACAGTGTTCTGGGTGGCTTCTTGCACGTCGCCGTAATCGATGCCGCGAAGTGACACACCGCGCTTCACCAACTTTTCCTCGACCACAACGCGTAGCGCGGCGAGGCGGTCTTCGCTGACCGTGTGGAGGGTGATGACGAGCTCGTTCTGCTCAATTGTGGAGTTGGTGTTCTTGAAGTCGAATCGGTTCGCGATCTCGCGCTGCGCTTGATCGATTGCGTTGCGCACCTCCTGACGGTCAACCTCGGACACCACATCGAAACTCGGCATGTCATTCAGGGTACTGACCGATACGCTCTTTGAGCCTCGTTCGATGGGCGATGCGGCTGTGTTCCCGTTGGGTCAGCCGGGTGTTCGCCGAACGAGGACCAGACGGGTCGGTGTCCGAGCGGCCAAAGGAAGCAGACTGTAAATCTGCCGGCGTATGCCTTCGGAGGTTCGAATCCTCCCCGGCCCACCAGAACTGTTGACGACGCTGGGAGTCCCGGCGTCGTAGTCCCGCCGCGGACCATCACGTTCTGCGTTGCGGGTGTCGACAATTTCCAGGTGTCGATTGGCGAATACCTCGCCAGCAACTTGAGCCTCAAGATCAGAGTTACCGGTAGCTGATCAGGCTCCGTATTCGTGGTGGGGAGCTGGGTAAACCCCCGCCTCGACGTCTGCCTTGTAGGCATGAGCGGCCTCGCGCAGTGTGCTGGCGAGGTCGGCGTATTGCTTCACGAAGCGGGGAATGCGGCCTTGGGTGAAACCCGCCCAGTCGGTCCAGACGAGCAACTGGCCATCGCAGTTCGGCCCGGCGCCAACGGAGATAGTCGGAATCGACAGCTCGGCGGTGACCCTGCCGGCGATCTCCGACGGCACCATCTCGAGCACCACAGCGAAGGCGCCTGCCTCTTGCACGGCGCGTGCATCGGTAAGTAGCTGTGCTTCCCCATCGTCGCCGCGTCCCTGGATGATGTGACCGCCCAAGCCGTGTTCGCTTTGTGGTGTGTAGCCGATGTGGGCCATCACCGGGATGCCGGCGCGCACGATGCGTTTGATCTGCTTCGATGAACGGACGCCGCCTTCGCACTTCACCGCATGGCAGCCGGTCTCCTTCATAAACCGGATCGCGGTATCGAGTGCCTGCTCGGGCCCGTTTTCGTACGAGCCGAAGGGCATGTCAGCGACGACGAGGGCTCGGTTAGCGCTACGAACGACCGCTGCGGTGAGCGGAATCAACTCGTCGACGGTAACTGGGATTGTCGTGTCATATCCGAACACGGTGTTGCCAGCCGAGTCGCCGACGAGCAGGAAGTCGATTCCCGCCTCGTCGAAGATCGAAGCCGAGAGACACTCGTAGCTCGTGAGCCCGGTGATCTTGATGCCGTTTTCCTTAGCTCTCGCAAAGTGTCGAGTGCGTACCCGCTTCAGGGTCGGATCGGAGGTCTGCGACGATCCGTATGGAGCGACATCGGAAGCGTTGTCAGCCATGGGCGCGACCGTAGCCGCCGGGTCGGATGCCAGCCGAAAACGTGGTCAGAGCTCGAGTTGGTAGACCGCGACCGACAGCCACTTGCCGAACTTGCGGCCAACCTCATGTTCGATACCGACCAGCCGGAAGCCACACGTTGCGTGCAGCGCGCGCGACGCCTCGCCTGAGGCTTCGACGCGAGCGATGATCGAGTGGAACCCCGAGTCGCGCGCCACGTTGATGATGTGGTTCATCAGCGCCCGGCCGATCCCTTGGCCGCCGTGCTGCCGCGACACGTACACCGAGTTCTCGACTGTGGTCGAATACGCAGGCCGTTCCTTGTACGGCGACAGCGAGGCGAAGCCGACGATTGAGGGCTCGGCTTCGCCGGCGGGCTCGAGCGCGGCGACGACCGCCGAGAAGGCACCTGACCGGTCGGCGATCCAACGCCGCTGCTCGTCGAACGTGCGAGGACGCAGATCGAAGGTCGAGATCCGCTGCTCGACTTCGGGGTTGTAAATGTCGAGCATCGCCGCTGCGTCCGCCACAGTGGCCAACCGGACCCTAAGGCCGGTGGATGATCCTGCGCCGCTCATCAGATCGACGCTAGCCAGGCGCAGGGCGGTTGTTACGGAACTTGCGGGTGGGGTGTTGCGTGCCGCCGAGCGACCCGGTGTCGGTGACTCGGTAGCCGATGCGATATCGCGGATTCGCGTGTCTTCGCCGAAGCCGACGTGGTGAGCGGTTCGGTCGGGCACGGTCATTTGCCAGTCGTCTGCCTGCGCGCAATCCGGCAATGGCCCGGTCGGGGCGGGAGCCCCTCCTCAACCCCCGTTTAATGGGGTCAGCCGCGGCGACGAAGCCTTCGGACCCCGAGCCCTGAGATGCGGCCGTCACGGGCTGGAGGGGCGTGATGTGGTCGCCGTTCGGGTGGGGATCACCCGCCGGACGATCCATCGATGGCCCGGCGCTCGCGAGGACCCACCCCCGACTCTGGGTCGGTCGCCTCGAACCGCTGCTCCGCTCGGTCTGACAGGGTTCGACGCCGCCTGCGAAGTCCTAAATGCGCGGGTGGTTGTCGGGCCCTGACCGGTACACTCACGGGTCGGCCGCAGCTGTTGCGGTCCCGAAGGGTGCCCAGAGATCCGGTCAAAAACGGTGATCGAACATCCAGAGGCGACGCCCTCTTAGCTCAGTCGGTAGAGCACAGCCATGGTAAGGCTGGTGTCGTGGGTTCGATTCCCACAGAGGGCTCGACCACCTTCTCGGTGTTGGGTCTCCGATCCCGAGCGGGCGAGCAAAAGCCCCGGCGGCGTAGCTCAGTTGGTCAGAGCATCCGGCTCATAATCGGAAGGT
>Ga0213866_10000974_pt1 | contig 22039 bp, 23 predicted proteins | sample PICome_11_FD_160079 | JGI IMG/M metagenome (GOLD analysis project Ga0213866, IMG submission 160079) | Coastal seawater microbial communities near Pivers Island, North Carolina, United States - PICO284 | ecosystem: Environmental > Aquatic > Marine > Coastal | place: USA: North Carolina...
CCGATTAAATTTTACCAGAATGGCTTCAAATCATAGCGAAATTGCTTCCGCTAGTTCATATTTTTGAGGAGATGAGAAGTATTTTAATTTATGATATCATAAATCATTTTCAAATATTAAAAGCTATTTTCATATCTTTTTTATATTTTGTCGTTGGGATTTTTATTTTTTACTTATCTTACGATGGAGCGAAAAGTAGAGGGACTTTAATTAACATGGGTGAATAAATATGCATAAAAATATAGATAAAATAAAAAAATTAGAAGGACCCCCACAAATTGTAAAAAAATTATTTTCAAAGACAGAATTAGATAAATTTCTTGAACTTTACAACAAATTGCCAACCACAGTTCATAATAAAAAACAAAATGTGATAAAAAAGAGATGGCTTAAAAATTATAGTAATGAATTAGAAAACATTTTTATAGATAAAGTAAAAAATGAGATCGGTGAATTTAAAATGGATAATCTTAAAGATGAAAATAATGAGGAAATATTAGGACTTTTTCAAGAAAGTTATAATCCTATTGGTTTACATGTAGATGCTGGATTTAATTTAGATGAAATAATATTTAAGCAAACTTTAATTCCACTCACATCTAAAGGTAGCACTGTTATTTTCAAAAATAAATTTTATGGAAATTCAACAAATTTTACCATTGATGAAAGTGAACTAAAAGTAAAAGATCTTAAATATGGTCAAAATTTAAGATCATCTGAACATCTTAAATTATTTGAAACAAAAAAGTTTAATGAAAAAGATCATGAGAAATACTTAAAACACGAAAAAATTGAGAACCTCTCAGGGCTTGAAATTGACATGGTTTATGAATGGGAAATTGGTTCTATGTTGATTTTTGATAGAACTAGGTTGCACTGCTCTTCATCTTTAATTGAAGGCAAAAAAATAGGATTAACCACATTTACAAAAAAGTAAAACATCTTTTGGATGAAAAATAAAATTTATAAATTTCAGAGAAGTTTGGCTAAGATTCTACTGCCTATTTTATTCAAAATTTTAATAAAATTAAGATTAAATCGAAGAGTAATAAATTTTCTGCATGAAGAGAGTTATAAAAGTAATAATAAGTATGATTTCACACATTTATTAAAAAAATTTTTGGAGAATAAAAAGATTATTGCTATGGATGTTGGTGCTCAAGGCGGATTTAACTCTGATAATTTTTTTCCAAAAAAATATAATCCTTTTTTTGAGGAAATATTAATCGAGCCAATAGAATCCGAGGCAAACAAACTTAAAAATAAAAAATATGTAATCAATAAAGGACTCTGGAGTAGTAACACCAAAAAGAAATTATATATATTAGACAATAGACTGGGAAGTTCGTCCATGTATGAACCAGATAAAATAAATTTTGATTTACATAATATTAAAGAAAAAAACTATAATGATTATAAAGTAACTCGTTCGATTGAGGTTGAGTGTGACACCTTATCTAATCAACTTACGCAAATTAACATAAATAATTTAGACTATTTAAAAATTGATACGCAGGGTGCTGAGTTAGAAATATTAAAAGGTTTAGGAAACTATCGACCACAATTAATTAAAATAGAGGCTCATTTTTTTTCAATGTACAAAAATGTTCCCAGTTGGCATCAACTTATTAATCATCTTTATGAACTAAATTATGTTTTAATTGACTGGAAGGATATAGGAAGCCATAACACCAGGATACCAGTAGAAACTGATATGATTTTTATTCCAAATTTTAATAATAATAAAGGTAAAGAATTTATTAAATCAAATGTTAAAAAATTTATAAGCTTAATGTTAATTTTTGGTCAATTAAAACTTTTGCAGATAATTTTAAATAGACTAGAAATAAAAAATGAAGAATTAGAAGCAATAGAGGATAAATACTTTTACTAATGGCTATATACGATTGTTTCCAATATTTTAATGAAGATCATATTGTTGATCTTCGTTTAAATATTTTGAATGAATATGTTGATTATTTTGTTGTTTCAGAGTCCACAAAGACCCATCAGGGAAAAAATAAAAAAATTAATTTTGATATCAAAAATTTTTCAAAATTTGAAAAAAAAATTATATTTATAACTGCAGACTATAAAGAAGAAATTAATTTTGATAAACATACTGGTGGTGAGTCTCCAATTGAACAACATCAAAGAAACTCACTAATAGAGGGTATCAAAGATGCGTCCTCGGAGGATCTAGTAATTTTGTCTGATTCCGATGAGATTCCTGATCTTTCAAAGTTAACACAGATAAAAAAAAATAAAAAATTTATAGTGTTTTCTCAAAAGATGTTTATGTACAAATTAAATTTACAAAATTTAAATGAAAGTAATTGGATGGGATCAAGAATTACAAAAAAAAAGCATATAAGATCTATGCAAGAATTGAGAGATTTAAAATTTAAAAATTATCCTTTTTGGAGGATAGATAAATATAATCAACAAATTATTCCAGGTGGGTGGCATTTTTCTTATTTGCAAACACCAGAACAAATACTTAACAAAGTAAAATCTTTTTCCCATGGAGAATTTAATAATGAAAATTTAAATAAAAAGTATATTGAGGAAAAAATACTTAACAACGAAGATCTCTTTGGCCGAGGAAATAAATTGAAGAAGATACCTATAGACAGTTCTTATCCTAAATATATATTTCGAAATAAAGAAAAGTTTTCTGATTGGATAATATAAAAATGGTGCGCCGGATAGGAGTCGAACCCATAACCTCCGGAGCCGAAATCCGGCGCTCTATCCAGTTGAAGCTACCGGCGCAGTAAGAATAATTTAAATTAATTTATGAATAATACAATTAAATTTTCAGTAGATGTCCTAAATAGTGGAAAAAGGTTGGATATTTTTTTAGCTGAAAATATTGAAAACTATACAAGGTCATTTCTTAAAAAAATAATTGAGAACAATCAGGTAAAATTAAATAACGTTTCACTAATCTCGCCCTCTACAAAAATTAAGTATAAAGATCAAATTTCAGTAAAAATTATTCATAAAGATGAAAAAAAAATTATTCCCAATAAAATAGAATTAGATATAGTCTATGAAGATAAAGATATTTTAGTCCTGAATAAACCTAAGGGCATGGTTGTTCATCCTGGGGCTGGAAATTATGAGAAAACTTTAGTAAACGCATTACTTTACAAATATAAAAAAAATTTATCTGATATTAATGGCTCGCTTAGACCAGGTATTGTACATAGAATAGATAAAGAGACTAGTGGGTTGCTAGTAATTGCAAAAAATAATTCGGCACATGCGAATTTAGGAAATCAGTTTAGTAAACATACTATAAAAAGAAAATATCTTTGCCTATCATGGGGAGTAGTTAGACCACAAAAAGGTAAAATTAACACGTTAATAACTAGAGATAAAAAAAATCGACAATTAATGACCGTAAGTGATTTTAATGGAAAAAAAGCAATAACTAATTACAAAACACTAAAAGTTTTTAATATCAAAGATATACCAAAAATAAGCTTAATTGAGTGTGAATTAGAAACGGGAAGAACTCATCAAATAAGAGTCCATTTAAAATATAAAGGCACCTCTTTACTTGGAGATAAACAATATGGAAAAAAAAATATTAAATTTAAAAAAATAAATGATAAATTTTTGGTTTATTTAAATAAACTATCTGGTCAAGCATTGCATGCTAAAACTTTAGAGTTTATTCATCCTAAAAGTAAAAAATGGATGACTTTTAATTCAGAACTACCAAGTGGCTTTAAAAAAATATTGAAATTACTTGAAAATTTAAGCAGTTGAAAAAATAAATTTCCTATATAATTAAGTGAAATGAGTGAAAAAAATCAAATGAGTAATTTACCTGTTCCTTCAGTTGGAGGATTATCTATTTATTTGGCACAGATTAAAAAGTTTCCTATGTTGGATGCAGAGGAAGAATATATGTTGGCTAAAAATTGGAGAGAAAATGGTAATTTAAAAGCTGCTCATAAATTAGTCACTAGCCACTTAAGGTTAGTAGCTAAAATAGCAATGGGATACCGTGGGTATGGTCTTCCTGTGAATGAATTAATTTCAGAAGGAAACATTGGTTTAATGCAAGCAGTAAAAAAATTTGACCCTGATAAAGGTTTTAGACTTGCTACCTATGCGATGTGGTGGATAAAAGCTTCTATACAAGAATACGTTTTAAGATCGTGGAGTTTAGTAAAAATGGGAACTACAACCGCACAAAAAAAACTTTTTTTCAACTTAAAAAAAATTAAAAACCAAATAGCACCAGGTCAAGATGGAGATTTAAAAGATGAGCAAGTTAATGAAATATCAAAACGATTGGATGTAGATTCTCAGGAAGTTGTAAATATGAATAGAAGAATGATGGGTCAAGAAAAATCGTTAAATGATCCTATTAAAAGTGGTGAGACAGATGAATGGCAGGATTGGTTAGTTGATGATAGCTTAGATCAAGAATTAATTGTTTCTCAAAAACAAGAGTACGATGACAAAAAAGAACTGTTAGATAGCGCAATGAAAATACTTAACAATAGAGAAAAAGAAATTATTATTGCTAGAAGACTCTCAGAGGAACCAAAAACACTTGAAGAATTAAGTAAAAAATATAAAATTAGTCGAGAAAGAATAAGACAAATTGAGACAAAAGCTTTTGAAAAATTACAAAAATCTATGATAAATGCAACTAAGTCAAAAAACTTATTGCCTTCAAGCTAATTATTAAAAGGATCTTCTACCAAAATTGTATCTTCCCTTTCAGGGCTTGTAGAAATACTCGAAATTCTTGCCCCAATGAAATCTTCAAGAGCATGGATATATCTTTTAGCATTTTCAGGTAAGTCTTTTAAGTTTCTAATACCTTCTGTTTTAGATTTCCACCCAGGAAATGTTTTATAAATTGGTTTTATATTAAATTGATCTTCTGATGCTGCTGGCAAATAATCAATTTTTTTTCCGTTTAATTCATATTCTACACACATTTTAATTTCATCTAGCTCATCTAATACATCTAATTTTGTCAAAGCGATTCCATTAATTCCTGATAATTTTATTGTTTGTCTAACTAAAACTCCATCAAACCAACCACATCTTCTTTTTCTAGCAGTTACAGTGCCAAATTCTTTTCCTTTTCTTCCTAAACTTTCTCCTATTTCATTTTCTAATTCTGTAGGGAAAGGTCCGCTACCCACTCTTGTTGTATAAGCTTTAGTAATACCTAGAACATAGTTAATTTTACCTGGTCCTGTTCCTGATCCTGTTGCTGCCATTGCTGGCACAGTATTAGATGATGTAACAAATGGATAGGTGCCATGGTCCACATCTAAAAGTATACCTTGTGCACCTTCAAAAAGTATTTTTTTTCTATCATTATTAAATTGGTCAAGTTTTAACCAGACAGGCTGGGCAAACTTTAAAATTTGAGGAGCTATTTTTAACAGTTCTTTTTTTAATACATTTTTTTCAAATATTTTTTTGTTTAATCCTTTTCGAATTGCATTGTGGTGTTGTAATACATTTTCAAGTCTATTATCTAAATTACTTTCAGATCTTAGATCCATAACTCTAATAGCTCTTCTTCCGACTTTATCTTCGTAACAAGGACCAATGCCTCTTCTAGTAGTACCTATTTTACTTTTTCCAGCTGCGTCCTCTCTTATTTCATCCATTTCTTGATGAAATGGAAGTATTAGTGATGCAGACTCAGAAATCATAAAATTTTCTGGAGTTACATCAACACCTAGTTTTTTGATTTCCTCAATTTCACTTAATAGTGCCCAAGGGTCGATTACAACTCCATTTCCAAGAATTGAAACTTTGTCTTTTCTTACAATGCCTGATGGAAGTAATCTCAGCTTAAATACTTTTTTGTCTATAACTAAAGTATGGCCAGCGTTATGGCCTCCTTGAAATCTAACAACTACATCTGCCTCACTAGAAAGCCAATCCACTATCTTACCCTTTCCTTCATCTCCCCATTGTGAACCTACTACAACAACATTTTTCATTAGTTTAATTTTTTATTTATAGTGATAGAGTTTAAATGATTTATTGGACCGTTTCCTTTTCCTAGTTTTAAGTTAGATTTAATTGCTTCATTAACATATTTAATTCCAAGCTCACAAGATTTAATCAGATCTTTTCCACATGATAAATATGTTGCTATTGCAGACGATAAAGTGCAACCAGTTCCATGTGTATTTTTTGAATTGTATTTTTTACTATTAAAAACTTTTATTATTTTTTTATTTACCAAAATATCATTCATTTTTTTTGACTTCAGATGGCCGCCTTTTATCAAAACATTTTTGGCTCCTAAATTAATTAATATTTTTCCAGCTTTAATCATATCTTTAATAGAATTAATTTTCATTTTTGATAGGATTTCTGCCTCTGGAATGTTTGGTGTTATTAATAATGTTTTTTTCATTAATTTCTTTTTTAAAAAAATTATCGCTACATTGTTTATTAATTTTGTGCCGCCTTTTGCAACCATAACTGGATCAAGAACTAATTTTCTTACCTTAATTTTTTCTAAAGATTTACTTACAGCTAATATAACTTCCTTAGAATGAAGCATTCCAATTTTAATTGAGTCAGGTCTAATATCCTTTACTGTAAATTCTATTTGATTTCTTATCTCTTTAGGGCTTATCGCTACAATTGACCTAACTCCAGTCGTATTTTGTGAAGTAACTGCGGTAATGGCTGTCATTGCATAACTACCTAAAGAAGTAACAGTTTTTATATCTGCTTGTATCCCGGCTCCACCAGATGAGTCTGAGCCAGCTATAATTAACACTTTAGATTTAGGTTTCATTAGTTAATTGTTTTTTTTACAATGTTGATGCATTTTTTCATTAAAGAAAGGTTAAATGACTCACACATAATTCTAACTTTCGGTTCTGTTCCAGATGATCTAACAAGGAGTCTACCATTATTCTTTATAAGTTCGTTAGCAAATCTAATTGCTTTTTTGCACTTCGGAGATTCAATAATTTTTTTATCTCTTACATTGATATTTAAAAGTTTTTGAGGAACCGACCTATAAACTTTAAACATTTTGCTTGCTAATTTTCCTTTTCTTAAAGCAAATAGAGTTTCTAATGCTACCAAAAGTCCATCCCCCGTAGTAGCAAATTTGCCCAATATAATATGACCCGATTGTTCACCTCCTAAATTAAAATTATTTTTTTTCATCATTTCTTTTACATATCTATCTCCAACTTTTGATCTTTTAAAATTAATTTTTTCATTTGAAAAAAATTTTTCAAGACCATAATTTGACATTAAGGTTCCAATTACTCCACCTTTCAGAATTTTTTTTCTTTTCCATCTTTTAGCAATCATTGCAATTATTTGATCTCCATCAATTATTTGAGATTTTTCATCGCACATAATCACTCTGTCAGCATCTCCATCTAAAGCTATTCCTAAATCAGCTTTAAATTTTCTTACATTTTTTTTAAGAAACTGGGGAAATGTTGAGCCACATTTATGATTAATGTTTAATCCATTTGGTTTTACTCCAAAAGCAAATACTTTAGCACCTAGATCGGACAATATTTTCGGAGCGGACTTGTAGCCTGCTCCATTTGCACAGTCTATTACTATTCTCATGCCCTTAAGACTAAAATTATTAGGAAAATTATTTTTTAAAATTTTGATGTAGTTGTCGTTTCCATCTTCAAGCCTTTTTACTCTTCCTAATAATTTTGGATTTGATAATTGTTTAGTAGTTTTTGTATCAATCAAGTTTTCAATTTTTTTTTCAATTTTGTCCGATAATTTCATGCCATCTGGACCAAATAGTTTTAAACCGTTGTCATGAAAAGGATTGTGCGAAGCAGTAATCATTATCCCAAGATTTGCTTTCATCTTTTTTGTCAACATTGCGAGTCCATTAGTTGGTAGTGGTCCCAATGTAAAAATATGCATTCCTGCTGAAGTTAGACCAGAAACTAATGCTGGTTCGAGCGTATATCCTGATAGTCGAGTATCTTTTGCAATAATTGCTACTTGCTTCTTTTTCTTAAGGTTTTTAAAATAAGTGCCAGCTGCTAGACCAAATTTAAAAAATTTTTCACCATTAATATTGCCTATATTTACTGTTCCCCTAATACCATCTGTTCCAAAATATTTTTTTTTCATTTGTTTAATAAATTTTCAAATACTAAAATACCCTGCTTAATTTCATTAACATTGTGGACTCTAAAAATTTTTATTCCTTGTAAATATGAATACAAAACTGAAGATAAAGTTCCCCCGATTCTTTCTTTAGTGTCATAATTATCAGTAATTTGACTAATAAATTTTTTTCTAGATGTTCCTATTAATATAGGAAAACCAAGAGAATGAAATAAAGAAATCTTATTCAATATCATCAAATTATGTTTCAAGTTTTTTCCAAAACCAATGCCCGGATCTAAAATTAATTTTTTTTTGTATTTATCAAATTTGAATTTTTTAATTTGATTTTCAAAAAAATCGTAAATATCCAGCAAAACGTTATTGTATTTTGGATTAATCTGCATTGTTTGTGGGGTTCCTTGCATATGATGAATTATTTTCCATAAATTTTTATTGGAAACAGAGTTAAAAGAGTTTCGATCAAACTCGAAACAAGATACATCATTTATAATATCTACTTTTTTTTTGATTGCATAGTTAATTACTAATGATTTTCGGGTATCAATAGATAATAAAATCTTTGGGAAATTTTTTTTAAAATTATTTAAAATTTTTTTAACTCTTTCAAGTTCTTTTTTTTCATCAACAATCTTAGATCCAGGCCTAGTGGATTCTCCACCAACATCAATAATATCTGCTCCTGATAGAATCATTTCATGTATTCGTTTAATAGCTTTATTGTATGAATTAAATTTTCCTCCATCAGAGAAACTGTCCGGTGTCATATTTACTACACCCATAAGCAAATGGGACTTATTTTTTAAAAATTTTCTTTTTGCAGTAATTTTTTTTAAATCTTCTGAAACTTTTTTTTTAACAATTGATGGTAATTTTTTTATATTATTGATATTGATGATTTTTGATTTTACGTCATTATTATTCCTCTCATAAATTTCGACTTGATTAAATGAAATGGAACTTTCTCCGCATAAAGGCAATGAAAAATTTTTTTTAATTAATTTTTTTGAATTAGATCCGTAGAAGAAATTACACGGACGGGTGTAATACTTCCTCATTTTTTTATAATGCTGGTTTTGGTTTTAATCCTAACGATCCAAGCGCAGATGAAGTTTTTCCATCATCCTCGTCTTCTTCTTTAAATGACCTAGTTGGTTTAATATTTTTTAAAATAAGGTCTCTTATTTCATCTCCAGAAAGTGTTTCATATATCAAAAGTGCTTTTGCCAATTTATGTAAGTCATCAATCTTATCTGTAAGTACTTTTTTTGCTCTTTCGTATCCAGCATCAACAATTTTTTTTACTTCTGAGTCAATTTTTTTCGCAGTTTCCTCAGACATATTTTGCTGTTTTGTTACAGATCTTCCTAAAAATACCTCTTCTTCATTTTCACCATATGCTAATGGACCTAGTTCTTTACTCATTCCATATTTTGTGACCATGTTTTTTGCCATCTTTGTTGCCATGTCTATATCAGAAGAAGCTCCAGAAGTTACTTTATCGTGACCAAAAATTATTTCTTCAGCAATACGTCCTCCCATAGCTACAGCTATGTCTGAGTACATTTTTTCTCTAGTTACGGATAACTGATCTCTCTCTGGCAGTCTCATTACCATTCCTAAAGCTCTACCTCTAGGAATTATTGTAGCTTTATGAATAGGATCAGAAGCTTTCTCATTTAGAGCTACTATAGCATGACCGCCCTCATGGTATGCTGTAAGTTTTTTTTCATCTTCTGACATCACCATTGATCTTCTTTCTGCTCCCATCATTACTTTGTCTTTCGCCTCTTCTATATCTGACATTGTAACAACTCTTTTATTTTTCCTTGCAGCTAATAAGGCAGACTCATTTATAAGATTTGCTAAATCAGCACCTGAAAAACCTGGTGTTCCTCTCGCAATAGTTCTTAATTTGACATCAGGACCTGTGCTAATTTTTTTAACATGTACTTTTAAAATTGCTTCTCTTCCAATAATGTCTGGATTACCAACAACTACTTGTCTATCAAATCTTCCGGGTCTTAACAAAGCAGGATCTAAAACATCTGGTCTGTTAGTTGCAGCAATTAAAATAATGCCTTCATTGGTATCAAACCCGTCCATTTCAACGAGTAGCTGATTTAAAGTTTGTTCTCTTTCGTCATTTCCGCCTCCTAAACCTGCTCCCCTACTTCTGCCAACTGCATCTATTTCATCTATAAAGATTATACATGGAGAATGTTTTTTTCCTTGCTCAAACATATCTCTTACTCTTGATGCTCCAACTCCAACAAACATTTCAACGAAGTCTGATCCAGATATTGAAAAAAATGGAACATTAGCCTCACCAGCTATGGCTTTTGCTAGTAAAGTTTTACCTGTGCCTGGAGGGCCAATTAAAAGAGCACCTTTTGGAATTTTTCCACCCAAGCGACTGAACTTTTTTGGATCTTTTAAAAATTCAACAATTTCCTCAACTTCTTCTTTAGCTTCTTCAACACCGGCAACATCATTAAATGTCACCTTGCCTTGGGCCTCATTAAGTAATTTTGCTTTTGATCTTCCAAACCCCATAGCACCACCTTTACCGCCTTGCATTTGTCGCATAAAAAATATCCATACTCCAATTAGTAAAAGCATAGGGAACCAAGACAATAAAATACCTAAAAGTGAAGGCATTTTATCTTCTTGGGGCGTTGCCAATATACTTACGCCTTTAGAAGATAGCTTATCTACTAATTCAGGGTAGTTTGGAGAGTAAGTTTTAAATTTTTTACCATCAGATAGTATCCCAGAGATATTATTGCCTTGAATTTGAACCTCAACAACTCTTCCAGCATCAACCTCATTTAAAAAATTTGAAAATGGTAATGTATTTTTTTCAGAGTTTATTTTTGCAGGATCTTGGAACATATTAAAAAGCCCTACCGAAAGTAAGACTATAATGACCCACATTATTAAATTTTTAATATTCATAAGTTTTTAAATAATCATTAATTATCAATAAACAAGTATACTTTAACGTAAAATGGGTTGTAAATAAGACAAAAAGGATCCAAATCAACAAATTTTTATTATTTTTCAACTTTAAGGCATAAATTCTCGCCTTTTCTAGAGAAAATGCACCCGCCTAACGTTGATCGTTTAAAATCTTTTTTGCTAAGATTTTTTATCAAATTATCTACTTTTTTATATCTTAAATCATAATAATTTTTTTTAAGTTTTTTTATAGACTCATTAATTAATGCTATTTTTGTATCATTATTTAATTCCTTATACTTTTTAAAATCTATCAGAATTTCATTTTCTGAATTTTTGATTAGTTCTTTGAAAAGATTACTTAAATAACCATCTAATGTAGATTTGCTGAAGGATAAATTCTGTATAGATCTAAAAATTTGATCATATTTTATACCACTTTTTTCTAGAGGTTTTTTTAAATTTCTTACTTTTGTTCTTAAAAACTTTACATTCTGATTAGAAGGGTCTTTGAAATATTTTCCAAAAATTATTTTTGAAATTTTAATTAAATATTGCTTTTTTACATCTAGAAAAGGTCTAAATAAATTTACTTGATTGCTAATCTTAGTTAGTGGTTTCATGGCTGATAAGCCTTTTAAACCGCTACCTCTAGAGAGTCTTATTAAAAAGGTTTCTACCTGATCCTCTAAGTTATGGGCAGTTAAAATGGTTTTAATTTTATTTTTTTTACAATAATTTAATAAAATATTATATCTAACTTTTCTAGCCTCTGCTTGAATATTCTCCGTAATTTTTTTTTTATTTACGAAAATCGTTAGATTAATTTTATTTTTCTTTAGTAGTTTTTTTACTTTTATTGCTTCTTGGTAAGAATTCTTTCTAATATTATGGTCTACGAGCACATAATGAAACTTCGTTTTTTTATGTTTTGTGTATGATTTTGTTAGAGCAGTTAATGCTAAACTATCTGGACCGCCTGAAACTGCAACTAAGTAGTTTCTCTTATTTAAATTATCTAACTTTTTTTGAAAACTAAAGAAAATGTCAGACAAGTCTTTAGTGCCCTTATGACTTTTCTTAAGATTTACACTTGAATTTTTTTTGCTCATACTGAGCTTTTTGTAACACAGACTTGCTGGCTTTTGGGTATTCTTTTTTAAGACCTGAAATCATTTTACATCCTTGATCTTTTTCACCAAGTTGAACCATAGTGATACCTAGTTTTAAAAGATTATCTGGAGCTTTTTTACTTTTGGGGTAATTTTGATATCCATCAAGATAAGCTGTTGCGGCATCAGAATATAATTGCCTGATTCTAAAAGTTTCTCCATACCAATACTGTGCGTTACCAGCTAAATCATGATCTTTATTTTTTTCTATAAATTCTTTTAAGGCGAATTCGGCAGTTTCATAATCTCCTATCTTCATAAAGCTGACTGCAAATTCGTATTGCTCTACAGGAGGTTTATTAGGAAGTAAGGACTCTCTTTCTTCTGGTTCTTGTGTGATGACTGTTTGAGCAGTTTCAACTGAATTAATCGATTGTTCCTTAGGCAAGTTTGAAGTTTGATAACCTGGTGCTGCTCCAAAATCTTGAGGTTTAGTTGAACCAGGTAAAGCTGTTTTCTTTTTTTGAGTCTTGTCGATTGAGCTGTTTTCTAAGTCAGAAAATCTAAGTTGTGTATCTGACTGAATTTTTGTAACACGATTAGATAATTTATCTAATCTAAAATTAACTTCTTCAAACTTATTTGTAAGCTGTCTAAATTGATCTTCTATTTCGTTTAATTTTAAAAGATGTTTTGTCATTATATCTTCATTCAATCCATCTGAACTGATTGAAGCTGAAGGCTTTGAAGAAACTAAATCTGATTTTTGATAAACAGCTTTTTCCAATGTCTTAAGATCCTTTGTAATAACTTGAATTTGATCAGATATGGCTTTTAAATAAATTTCCTCCTCCTCAGCCAGAACGCTTACAGATGAGAATAAAAATATTAATAAAAAAATTCTCATGAATTTTAATTTCTTAAACATGATTCACTTTTAATTAGATAAAATGGCAAAAAAAAGACCCCTTAATTTTAAGTATTAAGGGGTCTTAATATTTATTAAATGTATTAATTTACTTTGACTGTTACTGATCTTCTGTTTTGAGACCAAGCTAGTGGTGTTGAAGCTGGGTTAACAGGCTTTTCTTTACCGTAACTAATTACAGAAATTCTTTTACCAGAAATTCCATATGTCATTAAATAATCTCTAGCTGCGTTAGCTCTTCTTTCACCAAGCGCTAAGTTATATTCTCTAGTTCCTCTTTCGTCAGCATGACCTTCTACAGTCACATTTAGATTTTTATTCTTTCTTAAAAAGTTCGCCTGCTTCCTTAGTGTCGCTCTCGAAGCAGTTGTTAAAGAAGATTTATTTGTCGCAAAAAATACTCTATCTGGAACTCCAGAAGCTAAGTATTTAACTGTTTCTTTTCCAGTGTATACGTCGCCATCAATGTTTCCTGATTTTTTCGCAGTAGAACATGCACTTAGTATTAAAGTGGCAAATATTACTAGTAATATATTTTTTAAATTCTTATTAAACATCATTTTTTCCCCTGGGTTTGTTAATGGTTTATTTCAAATTATTTAAAGTTATTCAAGTGTATTTTACCTAAAATAATCCCCTATTTTGATAAAAGAGAGGACCAAGATGGGTCTGAGGCATCACTTTCTGTTTTAAGCTGTCTTTCATTGTATCCTGTGATATCAATGGACCACAATTTTGCAGAAAAACCCTCTCCCTGTGAACCGGCTTTAGTCTCTCTGTAGAAAACTAAAACTCGACCATTGGGCGACCATGATGGAGCTTCTTGGTAGTAATTTTCTGTAAGCAATCTCTCTCCGCTTCCATCAATTCTCATAACTCCAATATAAAACCTGCCTTTACGCATTTTGGTAAAAGCTATTAAATCACCCCGAGGTGACCATACTGGAGTTCCATAAATACCGTTTCCAAAAGTAATTCTTTTAACCCCGCTCCCATCACTTCGCATAACATAAATCTGTTGCAAACCACTTCTGTCTGAATTGAAAGCAATAAATTTACCGTCTGGAGAAAATGAAGGTGAAGTGTCTATTGAGGAATGGTCAGTTATCCTTTCGACGACTCTTGTATCTAGATCCATTGTGTAAATATCTGAATTTCCATCTTTAGCAAAACTCATTACAATTTTTTTTCCATTAGGTGAAAATCTTGGTGCAAACGTCATTCCAGGAAAATTTCCAACAACTTCTTGCGTTCCTGTTTCAATATCAAGCAGATATACTCTGGGCATATTTCTAAAATAAGACATATAAGTAACCATTTGATTTGTCGGATTAAATCTTGGTGTTAAAACTAATTCGTTTCCCAAAGTTAAATACTTTGTGTTAGCGCCATCTTGATCCATAATTGCAAGTTTTTTGACCCTTTGATTTTTTGGGCCGCTTTCTGCCACATAAATTATTCTTGTGTCAAAATAACCTTCTTCACCAGTTAACCTTTCGTAAATTTTATCTGAAATAATATGTGCAACTCTTCTCCAATTAGATGGAGTAGTTGTAAAAGCTAAAGCCGTCATTTCTTTAGCTGCTGCTAAATCCCATAGTCTAAATTCAACTTTTAATTTCTCATCTTTTACTAAAAGCTTACCAGTAACTAAAGCTTGTGCTTTAATTAATCTCCAATCTTCAAACCTAGGTTTTAAATGAGCAATATCTGGCTTTTGAACAAACGCATCCTTTTTAAGTGGATTGAATAATCCTGTAGATCTAAAGTTATCTTCAATAATTTTAGAAATATTTTCACCTAAATTTTTTACTTTTACTCCGTCAAAATTTTCAGATTTTATATCAACATGTAAAGGAGAAATTGCGATCGGTAAGGGATCTAGATTTCCTCTAGTAATATCAATCTCAATTAAAGCTAATGATTTGCTTATAAAAAAAATATTAAACAAAAAGATATAAATAATTTTATTCATTTCACCCTTTAAGCATTTCTGTTGGATTAAAATTTAATTGTAAGTTTTTCCACTTATCATATCCAGTTGGTGGAACTTTAAGAGGTTGACATAATCTAACTGCTCTCAATGCACTCTCGGCAAGTACTTTATAAAATTTTTGCCCAGGTCTATTCATTCTTTGATGATCTAAAATTTCGGACTTCATTATAGTTCCATCTTTTTTTAATTGTAATTTTATTCTTACTAGTAAATCTTCATCATATGGCAATCCTAGAGGAACGCTCCAACAACCAAAAATTTGCGCTCTTAAAGCATCTTCCTGAGATAGAGTTAATCCCGTTGCAAAAGAATTTTTTTGACTACTTTGAGTTACTTTATCATCAATTTTTTTTTTAATTGCCTCTTCTTCTTTAGCCTTATCAATTAACGCAGCTATTTGATTTGTGTCAACTATTTCTTTTTTTTCAAATTCAGAGGCTTGACGGATTTCAGGTTTTATTTCCTCTGGATTCTGTTTTTTCTTTACGATTTGTTTTTCCTCTTTTTTTTCATTTGGAAGAGGAATTCTATCTGGTTTTTCTTTTGCTTTTGCTGCTGGTGGTGCTTGCTCTGACACCAACCTTTCTTCTTCCTTTTTTTTCTTTTCTAAAATTATTTTTCGTGCTTTAGGGGCATATGGTATGCTTGTCTTGTCTGTAATTTGAATTAATTCTACTGAAACTATTGGAGGTAAATCGATTGGCTCTCTAAGCATAAACGGTAAACTTAAAATTGTTAAAAGAACTAAAACTGAATGAAAAGTAATTGAATAAATTAAACTTCTTATCATTGTTCATCCTAGTTTTTATAAGGCTCAGATATCAAAGCCACTTTTGAAAAACCTGCTCCAGATAATGTTCCCATTACTTCTAAAACTCTACCATAATTAATATTTTTATCTCCTCTTACGTAAATTCTTGTATCGGTTCTATTTTTTGCGATAGCTAATAATTTTGGGATCATTTTTTGATATGTAACTTGATGTTCCTGTATAAAAATTTCTCCTTTAGAATTAATGCTCAATGTTAAAGGCTCTTGATCATCAGGAAGTGAGTCTGCTGCGGACTCTGGCAAATCAACTTGTACTCCTACTGTCAGTAAAGGAGCTGTCACCATAAAGATAATTAGCAAAACTAACATCACATCAACAAATGGTGTCACATTAATCTCGCTCATAGGTTCTTTCTTTGAGCGGTTAAATTTAAAAGCCATTGTTATATTATGGATAAAAACCTTTTAGAAAAGTTTTCTACTTTAGAAAAATATCTTTGCGTGTCACTAGTAAATTTGTTGTAGGCTACTACTGCTGGTATGGCTGCCAACAAACCTAGTGCGGTTGCGAATAAAGCTTCCGCTATTCCCGGTGCAACAATTGCTAAACTTGTATTCCTCGAAATTGCAATTGATTGAAATGAATTCATAATTCCCCATACTGTCCCAAATAAACCTATGAATGGCGCTGTTGATCCAACAGTAGCAAGAAATGTAAAATTTTTTTCAACTTTTTTCATCTCATTATCTGTTGCAATTTCCAATACTCTACTTACTCTTGCAGCTTGAACAGCAGAAGATTGTCTTTTAGTTTTTGTCAACTCAGCCATAGCAGTTTTAAAAATAAGTATTACCGGATCTTTGGAATTTGCAGGTAGACTATTATTAAAACTTTCAGCAGATTTAGCTTTCCAAAATTTTTTTTCAAAATCTTCAATAGAGCTGTTGATATTCTTAAACAATTTAAATTTATCAAAAATCAGTGCCCATGAAAAAATAGAACAAGCTATAAGTAAGATAATTACAAATTTTACAACAAAATCTGCTCGTAAAAAAAGTTTCCATAGTGTGAAATCACTTGCTCCACCTAATCCAACAACTTGGGCCGCTATATCTTGTTCCATGGTGTCTAATTACTTTTAGAATGTGTCATGAATTTGGCGTTATTAATTAATTTGGGTTTAATTTTCTTCGGTAAATCTTGTTTCACTAAAAAATCTTGCAATCAAGATAGCATCTGACTTATTTACATCTTTTTTTCTTGCTAACTGATTTGACAGTTTTGGATACATCTCAATAGCTTTGGTCCTGCTAGAGTCTTTGGATGAATTGATAAGTTCAAAATGTTTTTTCCACTTTGACGGTCGCACAAAATAAATCGGCAAATCAAGGGCGGCACATATACCCTTAATTGCACCAAAAGTTTGGCCGAAATTAAACATGCTCGTAACACCTTGGCCAGGCATAGCATTCACTTGCTCAACAACTACCGCCACCTCCTCGTTATTTTTTAAATTTTCTTTTAAAAGACTTACGAGTAAAGCGCTATTTAGCTGTCTTTTATTTTTTTTTCCTTCTGACATAACCGGAATATCAAATATATTTAAAACTTTGTTGTTTTCTAGTATTGCTATCGCTCCACTTAAACCAGGGTCTATTCCTATTATTATCATTATTGTAAATTTTTTAAGTTGGCGTTTGTAAAAATGTTTTGAACATCATCCAATTCCTCTAAAGCACTTAAAACTTCTAGCAATTTCTCACTTTTATCTTCTGCTAAGTCTATATAATTAAGAGGCCTCCATTCTGTAGAGGAGTAAATGAATGTTTCAATTTTTTTTTCTAGTTCAGTTTTAATTTTATAAAAATCTTCTTTTTCTGTGATTATCTCAAAAGCATTTTCCAAATTAATGCAATCTTTCGCTCCAGCGTTTATAGCAATTTCAAATAATTCTTCTTCTTTAATTTTATTTTTCTCTACATGAATTACACCACAATTGGAAAACATATGGGTAGTTGATCCTGTTTCTCCTAATCTTCCGCCATTTTTTTGCAGAACTGTTCTTATACTTGACGCAGATCTATTTTTATTATCTGTGAGAGTTTCTATTATTAATGCAATGTTAGATGGTCCAAATCCCTCGTATCTTAAACTTTCATAGTTTTTATCTCCACCCATTTCTGATTTGCTAATCGCTCGTGAAATATTATCTTTTGGCATATTAGCTTGTTTAGCTGCTTGAATTGCTGTTCTTAACCTTGGGTTCATATCAGGATCTTTATCTCCTAGTTTTGCAGCAACAGTTATCTCTCTAGATAATTTTGAGAAAATTTTTGACCTCTCTTTATCAGCTCTACCTTTTTTATGTTTAATTCCTGCCCAATGAGAATGTCCTGCCATGACTGTTTAGTTAGCTAAACTACCTCCATGTATTAATCTAGTAATTTTTTGTGCCAAGCCAGTTTTAAAATTCGTTTCTACTATAACGCCAGATAAAGTTCCCTCACCCTCAGCCGGAAAATGACTTACTGCATCTTTTTGCTTTAGAAATCTTTTAATTGAGTTTTCTTTATTCATTCCAATTACAGAGTTATAATCACCACACATACCTATATCAGTTTGGTAAGCTGTTCCACCTTCTAATATACGAGTGTCCGCAGTGGGAACATGTGTATGTGTTCCAACTACACAAGTCGCTCGACCATCAAAAAAATGTCCTGCAGCCATTTTTTCACTTGTAATTTCTCCATGAAAGTCGACGATTAAGAAATCAACATCTTTTTTCAATTTCATTTTATTACAAATTTCTTCAGCTGTTTTAAAAACATCTTCTGTTTTTCTCATAAAAACATTTCCCATGAGATTTATTACTCCTACTTTAATTTTTTTCTCTTTTGAAAAATATATTTTATATCCTCTACCAGGAGAGCCATTTGCAAGATTTGCGGGCCTTAAAAGTCTATTTTCTTTTTCTATGAAATCTGTAGTCTCCTTCTTGTCCCATATATGATTTCCGGAAGTAATTACATCAACTCCAATTTTAAAAAAATCTTCTGCTATTTTTTGAGTGATGCCCCGACCATCATCTGAAGCATTTTCACCATTCACAATTGTAAAATCAATTTTTTTATTTTTTATTAGATTTGGTAATTTATGTAACAAAGCTTTCCTACCAGAGGCTCCCATAATATCCCCTAAAATCAATATATTCATTAAAAAATTCCTTTTTCTGAAATAATAAAATTTAATCTAACATCATTTTTATCTATCGGAAGTTTATTATGTTTTTGAAACGAGAAAGCAACACCAATGGTCATAATATTTCTGTAATGTTTTAAATATTTATTGAGATAGCGATCGTAAAATCCTTTACCATATCCTAATCTGTATTTATTTTTATCATAAGCCAATACTGGTACTAAAATTATATTCGGAATTTTAGCCTGGGTTTTCTCTGGTTCTAATATTCCAAACTCATTAACAAATAATAAGTCATTTTTTTTCCAAGGATAGAAATTCATTAAATTATTTTTATCGGTAACAGGTAGCAAAATATCATGAGCTAAAATACTATTAAATTCTAAAATTTTTAAAACATTAAGCTCAAAATTTGAAGGGTAATACAAAGCTATCCTAATAAATTTATTTTTAAATTTCAAACGAATTAATTTTAATAAAGGTGAGAAAAAAAATTTTTCTACTTCATAATATTTTTTTTTTCTTAAATTAAAATATTTTTTTCTTAATTGAATTTTTCGATGCATCTACTGTATTTTAGACAGTGACTCGGTGTTTGAAATTATTTTTTCTAGTGATTGAGTTGTTTTATCAAGCATTGTCTCATATAAAGAATTATTTTCTTCAATTGTTTTTTTGAAACTATCTAATTCTTTGTTTAAATTTTTGACCTCTAAATCTTTGCCCTCTTTATACTTAATTGCTAAAGATCTAATTTCTTTAAATTTATTTGAAATCTCATCTAATTTTTTTTTCTGATTTGTAACTTTTTGTTTTAAGTCAAAATATTCATCAATTAACTGAATTGTGGTAATTAACAAAAGCTTATTTTCACCGATATTTCCAAGTTTGTCCTTTAATTCTGTATACTTTTTATCCAAAAATTTTGTTAATTTTTTTAAAGACTCTTCTTGGCCATCATCACATGAAAGTAAATAATCTTTATTATTAAATTTTATATTTACATTTGCCATTTATCTATCTCATTAACTAAATTTTCAGTTTCTTGACTTAATTCTTCAATATCTTGGTTAAACTTATCTTCTAGCTCAGATTTTTTATTTACCTCTAATTGTAGCTTTTTTATTTTATCTTTTAAATACTCGTGCTCCCTCATTAATTCCTCATTTTTTTTTTCAATTTCTTTTTTTTGATTAGCTATTTCTTTTTTTTCAGTTTTAATTTTTTCCAAATCATTATTTGGCTGTGAATAACTTAAAGATAATGAATTTAGTTTATCAATAAGTTGGTTTAAATTTTGTTCTTTCTTTTCAAAACTACTCATAAAGATTTATACCATAATATTGATATAGTTAGTTTAAGTCTATATAGGTAGTAAAAAGTGACTATAAAATTTAATCAATTATCAAACGCAATTAGATTTTTATCAATTGACGCTGTGCAAAAAGCAAACTCGGGTCATCCAGGCATGCCGATGGGCATGGCCGATGTTGCTACTGTTTTATTTAAATACCACCTGAGGTTTAATCCAAAAAATCCTAACTGGATAAACAGAGATAGATTTATTTTGTCTGCAGGACATGGTTCGATGCTGCTTTACTCTCTACTTTACCTGTGCGGTTATAAAAGTATTTCAATTGAAGACATAAAAAACTTTAGGCAATTAAATTCTATTTGTGCTGGACATCCAGAGTATAAAAAAGGAACTGGAATAGAAACTACCACAGGACCTTTAGGTCAAGGATTGGCCAACGCTGTTGGTATGGCAATAGCAGAAGAAATATTCAGAAAAAAATTTAGTTCTTCTGTCATTAATAACAAAACCTATGTAATTGCGAGTGACGGAGACTTAATGGAGGGAATTAGTCATGAAGCAATGAGTCTAGCCGGTCATCTAAAATTAAAAAATTTAATAGTTTTTTTTGATAATAATAAAATTTCAATTGACGGTTCAACATCGCTTAGTGTTTCAGATAATTACAAAAAGAGGTTTGAGTCGTACGGTTGGAACTTCTTAGAGGTAAACGGTCACAATGAAAAACAAATTTCAAAAGCGATCACAAAAGCATCAAAATCAAAAAAACCTACAATAATATCTTGTAAAACTATAATAGGATTTGGATCACCTAATAAATCTGGTAAAGCTTCCTCTCACGGCTCTCCTTTAGGAGATGAAGAAATAGCTTTAGTGAGAAAAAAACTAAAATGGAACAACCAGCCATTTGAAGTGCCACAAGAAATACTAGATGAATGGAGAAATATAGGTAACAGGGGTGAGCAACTGGAAAATAAATGGCTTGAAACAGTCAATAAAAAAAATCCTAAAATTAAAAGTGAACTTAACGGCACTAATGAGAAATTGGATTTGAACAGTTTAGAAAATTTAATTCGTCAAGAAAAAAATAAACATTTTGAATCTAAGCCAAGTTTGGCTACACGACAATGCTCGATGGCCGCTATAGAAAAAATTTCTGCTTTTCTTCCTGAATTAATAGGTGGGTCTGCAGATTTAAGTGGTTCTAATAATACAAAAACAAATAATTCTAAAATTATAAACTCTAAAAATTTCAATGGAAATTATATTCATTACGGAGTTAGAGAACATGGTATGGCAGCGGTTATGAATGGTTTAGCACTTTATGGAGGTATAATACCTTATGGCGGAACATTTTTAATATTCTCAGATTATTGTAAACCCTCTATAAGACTCTCTGCTTTAATGGGTCTTAAGGTAATTTATGTTTTTTCACACGACTCGATTGGTCTTGGTGAAGATGGTCCTACTCACCAACCTATAGAACAACTTACTGGGTTAAGAGCAATTCCGAATTTAAATGTCTTCAGGCCAGCAGATATTAATGAAACATTTGAATGTTGGGAAATAGCTTTAAAAAGTGAAAATACCCCAAGTGCTATTGCTTTATCGAGACAAAAAG
>Ga0213866_10000977_pt1 | contig 21991 bp, 22 predicted proteins | sample PICome_11_FD_160079 | JGI IMG/M metagenome (GOLD analysis project Ga0213866, IMG submission 160079) | Coastal seawater microbial communities near Pivers Island, North Carolina, United States - PICO284 | ecosystem: Environmental > Aquatic > Marine > Coastal | place: USA: North Carolina...
AAGAACTGGGCAAGCCCGAGACCGACCCGCACGGTTCACAGATCCCACGTGGTCAAGGCGATTCGCCGTCGGCCGGTCCATCCACTGCCGCGCCATTGTCTTGAGGCTCCGGGTTTGGAATCTCCACACCGTCCGAGTTGAAGGTGGTCATCGTCCCGTCGGGTTGAATGAGGGTCGATGAGCCATCGGGATAATTGACGATCTTCGAGCCGTCCGCGTTCTCGATCGGCGAAGAACTGGTGGATGGGTTGGGGGCCGGTGGAGCCATGATCGACGGGGCGCTCACGGGATGGCTCGGGCTGACGTCGCGAGAGAACATCAGGAAGCTGAACGCACCGAACAGCAGGCACGCTCCACAGAGGAGGACCAGCGTGATGCCAACGCCGCGGTTTCCCGATCGCTTGCCACGGTTGATGCCGACCATGCGCAGGTCGCCGCCGCACTCCGGGCAGTTCAAACTTCGAGCCCGCGGACCGCGTAGCCGCAGCCGCCGCAGGACATTTGCCCGTTGGCCGAGCCGCTGCCGCGGGACGTCCATAAGACAATCCCGACGATCAAGCCGATCAGCAGCACGGCGAGAAGAAGCAGCGGAAGGATTGTGATAGCCATAGTCTTAAGATACCACGCGGGTTATTCGTCGGCGGGTGTCTCATCGGTATCCGCGTCTCCCGGCGCGTCGCTGTCTCCGCTTTCATCCTCGGGGAGGATCGGAACGATTGGCGGCGGAGGGGGTGCGGGCTGTACCTGTATAGCCGGCATCGCGGCGGGTTGGCTGCTTTGGCTTTTAACATTGAACATCAGGAACCCGAAGACGATGAACGCGTACGCGACGCCCACGACGGTCATTACGACCATGAACCCGCGCTTGCTGGTGTTCTGCCCGCGGTTGATACCGACCTGCCGCAGGTCGGCGCCGCACTCCGGGCAGTTGAGCCCTTCGAGCCCGCGGACCGCGTACCCGCAGCCGCCGCAGGACATATCGCCGCCGCCTTTCGAGCCCCCGGCCCCGTAGACGATGCCGAAGATCACGCCGCCGATGATCAGGACGATGACCAGGATCACGATCAGTTCAAGGAAGCCCATGCCCGTAAGATACCGCGCGGCCGGCCCGTCCGGCTACCATGGCCGTACCCATGCCCGAACACGTCGCACGAATCATCAGCGTGACCAAGGTCTACCAGAAGGACAAGGCCGCGCCCCCGGTCCACGCCCTGCGCGGCGTCGACCTGGAGATCCCTCGCGGCCAGTACCTCTCGATCATGGGCCCGTCAGGCTCGGGCAAGTCCACGCTGATGAACATCATCGGGGCGCTGGACCGCCCGACCGAGGGCCAGTACCTGCTGGATGGCGATGATGTCGCGCAGATGAACGATGAGGACCTTAGCAAGGTCCGCGGCAAACGCCTGGGCTTCGTCTTCCAGGCCTTCAACCTGATCCCGCAACTCACGGTGCTCGACAACGTCGTCGTCCCGCTCTTCTATCAGGGCGTGCCGTTGAGCGAGCGACGCGACCGGGCCGAGGCGGTGCTCAACAAGGTCGAGCTTGGCGATCGCCTCACGCACCGGCCCAGCCAGCTCTCCGGCGGTCAGATGCAGCGCGTCGCGATCGCACGGGCGCTCGTCAACGAGCCGAGCATCCTTTTAGCTGACGAGCCGACGGGCAACCTGGACACCAAGACCGGCGACGCGATCCTCGCGCTCTTTGATGAACTGCATCAACAAGGATTGACGATCGTGATGGTCACCCATGACCCCGCCATGGAGGCCCGCAGCGAACGCGTGGTCAAGCTGCTCGACGGCCTGATCAACGAAGACATCGCGGGTGGGAAGGCTGTTGTGGTTTGATTTTTTGAACCGCCAAGGCGCCAAGATCGCCAAGGAAGGCAAAGTCATTACGAATCAACTTCGACAAGTTCTATCGATCCAGTGTCGATCAGGTATTGAGTTGCTTTTTTAAAGATGATTTCCGATGAAGCTTGAATTAACAGAAGTTCGGTGTCATTTGCTGGATAGTGGATACTGATAATTTCCTTTAATTCAGGTCGTAGATACGCATCTAGCTCACGCCAATTCACCGAATCAGGGTGATCGGCGTCGCCATCGGAATCAAAGTCACATCCATTACCCCAGATCGCGTATGGCACTTCATAATACGGTGGCATATCACCTACAACACGGGCATAAGTCTCGTGTGTGTATTCCACGCTGCTTTCCTTGGCGATCTTGGCGCCTCGGCGGTTCAAACCCGAACCCTCTAAATCCCGTCCGCCTCTTCGTACACCTTGAACTCGCCGCGCTCCGAAGCCTCGGCGACGTACTTCTCGAATTCTTTGTGCTGGTAGCTGATGAAGATGAACGCGTGCTGCAGCGTCAGCCACTCGATGTCGGTGTCGTCTTCACCGATGTCTTTGCGCATCCGGTTGAGTTCGGCGAGGAGGGGTTCTGGTTTCATGGTGTAGGGTCTGGGGTCTAAGGGCTGGGGTCTAGTAAGGCAAAAAGCTCAGGCCCGCAGCCTAGACCCTAGACGCTAGGCCCTAGACCCTGCCGGCTCAAGCAGGGCTCTCAGCATAAAGAAAAATCCCCGCTCGCGCGAGGGTATTCAGAAAAGAGTCAATCACCGGCACTACGCTTCCTGCATCGCCGGTTCGATCACGCCGCGGCCGAAGCTCTCGTAGCCGGCCCAGAACTGCTTGGCGAACTCGTCGGGGAAGCAGTGGAACTCGCCGGCCTTCAGCGCCGCGATCAACGCGTCCGCCACGACCGACGCCGGCGGGGCGATATCGTCGAAGCCGGCGCCCGCGATCATGTCCGTCGCGATCGGGCCGGGGTGCACGCTCACCACGTCCGTGCCCTGCTCGGCGAGCATGTCGTGCAGGCCCTGGGTGATCGAGTAGCTCGCCGCCTTGGACGCGCAGTACGCGGTGAAGTCGGAGAAGTTGCGTAGTGATGCGACCGAGTTGAGCTGGGCCAGTGCGCCGCCGCCGTTGGCCTTGAGCACGGGTGCGAACGCGCGGGCGACACGCAGCAGGCCTTTGACGTTCACATCGATCTCGCGGTCGAGGTTGTCGAAGACCTCGTCGCTGGTGTAGTTGCCGTGCAGCAGGATGCCCGCGTTGTTGACGACGATGTCGACATCGGTCGCTGCCGCAGCCGCGGCGTTGACCGACTCGGTGTCGCTCACGTCGAGTTGGAGGGCAACCAGCTTCTCGCCGTGCTTATCGATAAGCGGCTGGAGGGTCTCGGGCTTGCGGGCGGTGGCGTAGAGTTTGCTGACGCCTGCAGCGAGGAAGGCCTCGGCAAACGCCAGGCCGATGCCGCGGTTCGCGCCAGTGATCAGAACGATCTTGCCTTGGGGGTTGATAGCCATGTCTTACTCCAGTTGTGAGGTTGGTACGTGTGCAAATCGACAATAGTCAGCCCCGGCGGGATATTCCACGTCCAAATTGATTTATTGCGCATGCACAGGCCAGACAAAGATTCGGTCGGTTACCCCACCCAAACCGTGTCGCATGTTTGGCAGGGGTATTCTTTTTCGCCGTATGCACGGGGGTCGCGCTCCAGCGGCTGGTTGCAGGTCGGGCACGTCAAGTTTTTCAGCATCGCCTGGCTTATGAACAGAAACGCGACGGTATCGCTGACGACAATCGCCCCGGCAATGACATAGGCCAGCATCTTGTTCTGCACCGTGGCGGCCAGGAACACCGCGATCACGATCCCGCCAAGCAGGACGGCGCCGCCGATGATCAAGACGGCCTGCTTACTCGGGTGCGGCTTACGCTCCATGGTTGGAGTGTATCAGCCCGCCACCGCGGCGGTGATCTTCTCGGCCGCGTCGGTCAGATCGCTGCCGACGATCATCGTCGGGATGTCCGCCTTGGCCGCCTCCAGGATCTCCCGGGCCGGCTCGACGTTCGTGCCTTCCAGACGCACAACCAGCGGGACCTCGAAGCCGACTTCCTTGGCCGCCGCGACAATCGCGTTGGCGATGATGTCGCATTTGGCGATCCCGCCGAAGATGTTGACCAGAATGCCGTTGACGCTGCTGTCCGCGAGGATGATGCGGAAGGCCTCGGTGACGGCCTCCTCGTTCGCGCTGCCGCCCACATCCAGGAAGTTGGCTGGCTCGCCGCCGTGCAGCTTGATGATGTCCATCGTCGACATGGCCAGTCCCGCGCCGTTGACCAGGCAGCCGATCGTGCCGTCCAGGTTGATATAGCTGAGCCCGAACTTCGCCGCGTGCGCCTCGGACGCGTCGACCTCGGCCGGGTCTTCGAGCTCGGCCAAGTCTTTGTGCCGGTACATCGCGTTGTCATCAAAATCGATCTTCGCGTCGATCGCCAGGACCTGCCCATCGGGGTGGTCTTCGCTGGCGGGTGTGACGATCAGCGGGTTGATCTCGACCATCGACGCATCGGTCCCCAGGAACAGCTTGGCCAGGGACATGAGCACCTTGACCGCCTGGCCGACCTGCTTGCCCTCAAAGCCCATCGCGAACGCGACCTTCCGCGCCTGGTACGGCTGCAGCCCGGTGTCCGGGTCGATCGGCTCCTTGATGATCTTCTCAGGCGTCTTCGCGGCCACTTCCTCAATGTCCATGCCGCCTTCGCTCGAACCCATCAGCACCGGGCAGCCCTGCGCACGGTCGACGACGATGCCCGCGTAGAACTCTTTTTCGATGTCCACACCCGAGGCGATCAGCAGCTTGTTGACCGGCACGCCCTCGGCCGTCGTCTGCGGCGTCACCAGTGGCTTGGACAGGATCGTCCATGCCGCGTCCTTGCACTCCTCCGCGGTCTTGACCAGCTTTACGCCGCCGCCCTTACCCCGCCCGCCGGCGTGGACCTGGGCCTTGACGACCTGAAGCGTCGCGCCGTCTTTCTCAAGCTGCTTGAACGCCGCCTCAGCCTCGTCGGCACTGTCAACGACGATCCCGCCAGGGACAGGGACGCCGAACTTCTGGAGCAGCTCGCGGGACTGGTATTCGTGGATCTTCATGGTGGCAGTAGGGGTCAGGGGCAAGGGAGCAGGGGTCAGGGAGGGGATGATAGCGTTTTTCCGATAGATTAGGTCGGAAACGCATCACGTATTGTTGCCGAAACACTCGGGGTGACGCGGCGGCTACGTCGCGCTGCTGATCGCAGGGAGTGGGTGGTTGTCCCTGTCGTGGTGACGGAAGAGATTCAAGATGTTTTGGGTGTGGGCAGAGGGGAGTCGTAGCCGCCACGTCACCACGTGGAGGCGAACCGGTGTTGATACAGATCTTGGCCTTTACGTCCGGTTCGCTTTGATTTCTGGCTAAATTACCTTTGATGATGCCTAGTCCCCGGTCGCCTACAATACCCTCTCATGAAGATCGACCTCTCCAGCATGGTGCTCGACAACGCCTCCGCCAACGGCGGCGGGGCGGGGCTCGAGTTCATCAAGCGCAAAAAGCCCGACTGGCTCCGCGCGAAGCTGCCTAGCGGTCCGGGTTTCAAAGAGACGCGCGGCCTCGTCGACAAGTACAAGCTGCATACCGTCTGCGAGTCGGCCAAGTGCCCGAACCTCGGCGAGTGCTGGGAGCGCGGCACCGCGACCATGATGATCCTCGGCGACGTCTGCACCCGGGCCTGCGGGTTCTGCAACATCAAGACCGGTCGGCCCCCCGAATACGACCTGGATGAGCCGAGGCGTGTCGGCGAGGCCGCCGCGCTGATGAACCTCAAGCACCTGGTTATGACGTCCGTCAACCGCGATGAGTTGCCCGACGGTGGCGCGGAGATCTGGGCGGAGACGATCCGCGAGATCCGTCGGCAGTCCCCGGGCACCCAAGTTGAAGTGCTCATTCCGGATTTCTGCGGCGACTGGGATGCGCTGCAGATCGTGCTCGACGAACGGCCCGAGATCCTCAACCACAACATGGAGTCGGTGAAACGGCTGTACAAGGTCGTTCGCCCGCAGGCGATCTACGAGCGGTCAATCGAGCTGCTTCGTCGCGCCAAGGCCCAGGGCCTGACGGTGAAGACCGGCATCATGGTCGGCATCGGCGAGCGAGAAGAAGAGATCGAAGAGCTGATGCGCGATGTCACCGAGGGCACCCGCGTCGTCGGCGTCAACGATGACCAGCCCGAGACGAACCAGAACGCGTTCACCGTGCCCGACCCGTACCGCATGGCGCCCGCCGATCAAGCGGTGCATGCCAGCGGCTCGCTGCACGACAACGTCGGGCTCGACAAGCCTGGCCTGGGCCACAAACTTAGGCGCGGCGGCGAGTTGGTCGATCACGCTAACCCGTACTGGGACCACCACCAGCCAGCCAAGCCCGCCGACTTCACGCAGCGCATTGATGCGGTGTCGTACCCGTCGGCGACCTACCCCGGCGTGCACGAGACCTGCGACATCCTCACGATCGGCCAGTACCTCCAGCCGACGCGCAACCACCTGCCCATCTCCCGATGGGTCACGCCCGCTCAGTTCGTTCAGTACAAGCAGCTCGCCGAGTCCATCGGTTTCCGCCACTGCGAGTCCGGCCCGCTGGTCCGCTCGTCCTACCACGCGGACGATCAGGTGCTGAAGATGAACGAGGCAGGGGTGTAGGCCAACGAAGTTGGCCCGTTTAGCCGGCGGCCTAGGTCGCCGATTGCTTTAATTGCGTCCGAATCCGCGTTCAGCTACACTATTCGGCTCGATACGCCGCCCGGCTGTCGGCCCGTTGTGGGCCGCAGACCCAGGCCCCCGCACCGTCGGCGGGGGATACCGGGCAGTACACCATCCGCCGAACCACTCGGCACGGAGACGACCGATGTCCGATACCACCCCCGTCCTCTACGAAGCCCTCTTCCTGGTCAGCCAGACCGCGCTGGCCAGCGATGCCGAAGGCACGACCGCGCACGTCCAGGAGATGCTTAACCGCGCCGAGGCCGAGACCCTCGACCTGCGTCAGTGGGACGAGCGCAAGCTCGCCTACCCGATCGAAGGCCAGAAGCGTGGCACGTTCCTGATCGCCTACTTCAAGGCCCGCCCGACCCAGATCGCCAACATCGAGCGCGACTGCAACCTGTCCGAACAGGTTCTGCGTGTCATGTTCGTCCGCGCCGACCACATGGGCGAGATCGAGCTGAAGCTGGCGCTGGAAGGCAAGAGCTTCGCCGAAGAAGAGAGCAAGAAGGAAGACGCCAAGCACGAAGCCGAAGAAGCCGCGAAGGCCGAGAAGCAGGAAGCCGCTGCGGCCGCCGCTTCCACGGAGTAAGGCGTCGTTCCCGGTCTGGTATTTATAAATCAACAGTCAAGCACTTTTGCACGTTTTCGTCCCGGGCATTAGCCCAACCTCCTACGCGATATTTCAATCATGCCGAGCTTCAACAAAGTCATCCTGATGGGCAACTTCACCCGCGACCCCGAGCTGCGCTTCCTGCCGAACAACACGGCGGTGTGCGACATGGGGCTCGCGGTCAACGACCGTTTCCAGAACAAGTCGACCGGGCAGTGGGAAGACCGCCCGAACTTCGTCGACTGCACCGCCTTTGGCCGGACGGCTGAGAATATCAGTAAGTTCTTCGCCAAGGGCCGTCCGATTTTCATTGAAGGCAAGCTCCGCTTTGAGCAGTGGGAAGACCGCCAGTCCGGTCAGAAACGCAGCAAGCTCAAGGTCGTGGTCGATACCTGGCAGTTCGTCGACTCCAAGGACGGCGCCCCCGGCGGCGGCCAGAGCGATGGAGGCCGACCCAGCGCCGGCTACGGCAACCGCCAGGGTGGCGATGAAGGCGGCGGGAGCTGGGACAACGGCGGCGGTGGCGGGGGCCACGAGCCGGTTCAGGAAGACGAGATCCCGTTCTAAAACAACTTTATCCGCTGGTGTACGCCGGTCGCTTGTCGCGCCGGGCCGACGCCTAACTTTGAAAGAAGGACAACAACCATGGCTAAGCAAATCGAACTCCTGCTCCTGGACACCATCGACAACCTCGGCATCGTCGGCGACGTTGTGAAGGTCAAGTCCGGCTACGCACGCAACTACCTGCTGCCTCACGGACTGGCCGAAGCACCGACCGAAGAAAAGATCGCCGAGCTCTCCGCACGCCGTGCCGAGGTCGAGGCTGAGCTCAAGAAGCTGCGTGGCGAACAGGAAGCACTGATCGAGAAGCTCGAGAACGTCGAGCTGACCCTCGAGCGGTCCGCCAACGAGTCGGGCCTGCTGTTCGGCGGCGTCTCACAGCACGACATCTCCGAGGCGCTCAAGGCCGAGGGCTTCGCGATCGAAGACCGGCACGTGCGTATCGGCGAGAAGATCAATCGCCTGGACACCTACGACATCCCGATCCAGCTCGCCAAGGACCTCAAGTGCGAGGTCAAGCTCTGGGTCGTCAGCGACAAGCCGCAGGAAGAACTCGAAGCCGAGGCCGCCGAGGCTGAAGCAGCCGAGAAGGCCGAAGTCGAGGCCGAAAAAGCCGAAGCGCAAGCTGAGGCAGCGGCCGAGTAAGCCGACTGAATATCAAATCGAACGATTAGCCCCCATCGCAAGATGGGGGTTGTTTTTTGCGCTGTGCGACGATTGTTTCGTAGAGCGGCGGCAGCCCAGGCAATACGCGAAATGTCTCGTGCGATTCGATCGAGAAGCCCCGTGCTTCGAGCAGCGGCGCGTAGTCATAAATCGGATGCAGTGCACAGATGCCAAGCGCTCGGCCGACGAGGTTGACTGGGCGGTAATACAGCCAACGCATGGCACGGTCGATCACGCCGGCGTCCCGAGCGGGAGGCTTGAAGTCCGCGATGATGATGCGCCCGCCGGGCTTCACAAAACCGCAGAGGTGTGCAAGCACGCCGGGCATCTGCTTGCGGTTAAACACGTTGAGGAAATAATGCGCAACGACAAGGTCGTATTCGGCCAGGGGCGTGACGGCCTGGATCGGGCGGGGAAGGATCGTGAAACGCTCGCCATGCTCTGCCAGCCGGTCGTGCAGACGTAGGGCCATCGCCGGGCAGGGCTCGACGCAGGTCAGCTCGGCCCCGCGCTGCTCCGCCCCGACGATCTCCCGCCCGCGGCCTGCCCCGGCATACAGCACCCGGTCGCCCGACTGGATCAGCCCGTGGTGCAGCGTTTTAGACCTGTCGATCGCGCCCAGCGAATAGGCGCTCGACAGCAGGTCATATACCGGCGCGACGTGGCGGTAGGACGGGGCGCGGTGAGATGTTCGAGGGTGCTGTGCGATGCCCGATTATGACAGGGATCAGCCGCGGGTACGCCGCCGCATGAGCACCGGCAGCGCCAGACCGAAGAGCAGCGCGGAGGCGGGCTCGGGGATCGGGGCCGTCGTGATCGACAGGTCCGGCGGGGGCAGCGCGGTTGGTACGCCGCCATCGACGACGTCGGTCCCGCCGAAGACGTACTCATAGATGTCCGGTGGCCCGGGTACGATCGGATCGGGGTCATAGGTCGCCAGCCGCGCGGTAAGGACGAAGTAATCGCCGGCCGTGATCGCGTCGGTGACGTCGGCAAAGGATCCGGGCAGGGAGATCGCGTAGGTATCGGGGACGGTCGCGGGCTCGGTCGGGTGGCTGGGGCTGAAGAGTTCGAAACCGCCGTAACCCGGGCCGGTGCCGAACGAGTCCCACATCGCCAGCGGGTCGGCGGGTGCTTCACCGAGTATCTCTTTTTTCGTAAAGCTCGTGCCGGAGAACTCGATCATCTCGACATCGCCGGTGAAGTTGGCCAGCGCGCTGGTCCCGCCTGTGAGTAGGACGAGGTCGATCTCGACGGACGTGATCACTTCGCCGACCGGGATGCTGTGGCTGGACATGTCATAGATGAAGTACACCCGGCGTTCGCTGGTGGTGACGCCTTCAAAGGTCGATCGCCCCATAAAGTAGACCTGCTCGGCGGGATCGATGTCCGCTGCCGGCGGCGGTGGGTCGAGTAAGGGGTCGGTGTCGAAGTCGCTCTCCAAATAAGGCCCGTAGTACCCGCCGACCTGGAAGTAGGGCGCGACGAACCCGCCTGCGAACGCGGGCTGCATCGCAAGCGCGGTTCCCGTGAGTAGACAGGTCTTGATCACAGCGGTGCGAAAAAATCGTGTCAACGTATTTCTCCGATCAGGTGAATTGAAAGGGACCCCACAAGTCTGTACGAAATGCACGATTCGAATCGCGAAAGATAAACCGATCCTATCAGTGAATGGATCGATCACAAAGGGCATCTACTAAGCCTTTAGCGCAAATAACTACATGGTGGAAATCGCGATGCTTGTTGTAGGGCACTGAGCAGGTGTGCCGATGGCGTCTGTTGCGCACCGGACGGCTTAGTCTAATTTCTGTCCATGTTGGACAAGTATTTTCCGGAGGTCGGCATAGGGCACATCCTGCACGGCGAGGCCTTGCTCGATCGCTATCCCCGCCGCCGTCGCTGCGCTTTCGCTGAGGACCATGAAGGCCGGCTCCATGTGGATCGACCCGTGTGCGACGTGCGAGGCGGAGAGGCAGACGGGGGTCAAGAGGTTCTCGCACTCGCCCTTGCGCGGGATGATCGATCGATAGGAGACGCCGTAGGGCTTGGGCGGGACCCGCCAGATGACGCCGTCACGTCGGACGTGGCCCTGTTCGTTGACGAAGTACTGCACGACGTGCGAGTCCATGCCGAAGGACGCGAGGCCGACGGGGTCGGGCGCCTTGTGCTTGCCCATCGCGTCGTGCTGGGTCATGACGTAGTCCGAGACCATGCGCCGCGCCTCGCGGATATAGATCATGTAGGGCCAGCCGCCGTTGTCTTTGAACTCGTCTTTGGGCAGGCCGTAGGTCGCCGCCTGCTTGCGGAGTTTCTCGGGGACGCGTGGGTCGTTGGCCAGGGTCCAGATGAAGCCGCGGATATAAGTCTGGTGGGCCTGTTCGATCGCGCGCCGCTGCTCGTAGCTCGCTTCGGGGTAGTCCCAGTTTGCTCCGGCATAATCAGAAGCGACCGCTTCTTTCGCGTTCCAGTCGACCTTCTTGCCACCCCCCGCGAGCGGCTCGATCAGCGCAGGCATGCGGTGGTCGCCCGCCACGAGGTTGCGCAGCAACAACTCATGGTCGATCGCGCGGTAACCGACAGGCTTGTCGATCGCGATCGCTTTCGCTGGGTCCGTCGTCAGGCACACGCGGTAGTTGTATGCCTGGATCTTCTTGTCGCCCTGCCCGTTGGTCAGCCCATCGATCTTGAAGACGTAGGGCAGCAACCCGCTGGTCGGGTCGCCTTGGATGACATACGGATCGACCGCTTTGATGAAGTGGTCTTTGTTGCGCTGGGTGTAGTGGGCCTCTCGATTGGGCGTGTCGCCGCGGCGGACGCCGGCCAGGCTCTCGTTGTACCGGCCCTCGGCTTCACGGCCGACGGTGTAGGTTACGCCCACTGCCGCCATGAGATCGCCGACGTAGGTCGCGTCGATGAACATCTTCCCGCGGTAAGTGTTGCCGCTGAGTGTGGTGATGCTAGTGATGCGTTGGCCCTCCATCGCGACACCGGATGTGCGGTCGAGTTTGTCGTTAAATACAACGGTGACGCCGGCTTCGATCACAAGCTGTTCGAACGCGGTCTCGCCGACGTGCGGCTCGAAGCTGCGGACGTAGTCCTTGCCGTAATGGGCCGCGATCGCGTCGTAGAACTCAGAAGCGATCCCGCCGAAAGTGGCGCGCTTGCCCAGGAAGTCGGTCGCCCCGAGCCCGCTGGCGCTCATCCCGCCGAGGAACCCCGTCGGGTTGACGAGGATCACCGATCGCCCCTGGCGCTGTGCGGCGACTGCGGCGGTGACCGCGCCCGACGAATCGCCATACACCACGACGTCGTATACCGTTCCCTTCGGCGTCGGTGGCGACGAACAGCCACAACCAAACATGCCGATGCAACACAACACAAACCAGAGGCCGATCGTTCTCAATTTAATCTCCCAGTTCATCCAGAACGTGTTGCAACACCTCGCGTGAGAGGACGTCTTCGCGGGTCAGGTTCTGGATCGTTGTTCCGCGACGCATCGCCGGGCCGACGACCGGGCGGAGTTGGCCGTTGTCGGTGAGGATGTGAGTGCCGCTTCGGATATGGCGCTGCGTCTTGTCTTGCACGTGTATCCATTCGCGTGGGGTGTGAGGCTCGCCCAGCAGTTGTGGTAGGAAGCTTTGGCCATGGATCGTTTGATCGGGGAGTGGCGCCGCCGCGATCTCACAAAGCGTGGGCAGGAAGTCAACAAAATCGACCATGTCGCCAGACACCGTGCCGGGCTCGACCTTGCCCGGCCAGCGCAAAATCAGCGGCACACGCGTGCCAAGGTCCGTCATTGTGCCTTTCCCACCATGCACCACCCGCCCATCGCCCCACACGTTGGTCAGGCCCTGCTGCGTCCCATTGTCGGCAACAAAGATCACGACCGTGTTGTCCGCGACGCCCGCCTTTTCAATCGCTAGCATCAACCGCCCGACATTGTGGTCCAGGTACCGCACCATGTCGGGGAAGTATCGCGGGTCGCCCTTGTGCGTCGCGTTGGGGAACACGTAGCGCTTGTCTTTGCTGTCGGGTGTGGGCACCCACGGGAAGTGCGGCAGCAGGCAGGTGTAGTACGCTAGGAACGGCCTGTTATTTGCCGCCTGGTTCTGGATGAAATCGATGAGGAATGCTGCATTGACCTCCGGGCCGTAGCGCTGGGCGATCTCGTCATGGATGACAGCCCCGTTACGGATGAAGTGCGGGTGGTGGAATCGGGTTGTCTTGTTGCCCGCGTCATCGAAGATCTGCCAGCACTGGTACTGGTCGAAACCGAAGGCGTTGATCGTGTTGTTCTGATGCAGGAACGAGAGCTGCCACTTGCCCGCGATCGCGGTGGTGTAGCCCGCTGCTTGAAGCTGGCGTGCAAAGCTGGGCTCATCGGTTTCGAGGATCAGGTTTTGATGCCGATCCAGGTCGTAGATCACCTCTTTGATGCCGTTGGCGTATGGGTATCGCCCGGTGAGCAACTCGGCTCGGGAGGGCGAGCAATACGGGTTCGAAAAACAGTGCGTGAACCGCATACCCTGCGACGCGAGACGGTCGAGGTTGGGGGTCAGGTGCGAGGAGCCGCCGTACATCGAGAGGCACTCGATGCCCAGGTCATCGGCGAGGATGAGCACGATATTGGGCGGGCCTTCTGCGGGACCCGGTGAGACTACGGCGGGCCCACCAGCACATCCCGGAAGCATCAGTAGAGATGTCGCGATGAGCGTAATGAGAAGGGGCATGGCGGGCTCTTGAAGGGGTAGGCCTCAGTTTAGCATCCGCCTGTCGATCGCCGGGTCAGAACGTATCATGGCCCGCCAGACACACATTGAAGGGAATTTGATGCGCAACACGCTCAGCACACTGGTCTCAACTTGCCTGATGATTTTATGCGCGGCCGCTGCGTCCGGCTGCGCTGCCACCACTGCGCAAAACCTCCGGGCCGACGTCGTGGTCTACGGCGACGCATCGGGCGGGGTCGTCGCAGCGGTGCAGGCCGCACGCATGGGCAAGGACGTCGTCCTCGTCTCGCAGTACGGCCACCTCGGAGGGCTCAGCAGCAGCGGGCTCGGCTGGACCGACCTGGGCAACCCCAAGATCCTCGGAGGCCTGTCGCGCGAGTTCTATCACCGCCTGTACCTGCACTATCAGAAAGACGAAGCCTGGGTCCATCAAGAACGCGAGGGCTACCCCAACAAGGGCCAGGGCACGTCCGCGTTTGATGACAAGACCCAGCTCGCCTCCGTCTTCGAACCCAAGATCGCCGAGCAGGTCTTCGATCAGTTGGTCAAAGAGGCCGGGGTGACGATCATCGATGGTCGGCTCGACCTGGCCGACGGTGTCGTCAAGGAAGGTAAACGCATCACCGCGATCCGCCTTGAAGGCGGCACGACGATTACGGGCAAGATGTTTATCGACGCGTCGTACGAGGGCGATTTGTTGCCGGGCGCTGGGGTATCGTTCGTGATGGGCCGGGAGTCCAACGCCGAGTTCGATGAGCAGGGCAACGGCAACACGGGGGTCGCGAAGAAGAACCAGTTACGTAACGGGATCGATCCGTTTGTCGTGAAGGGCGACCCGAACAGCGGCCTGCTGCCGTTCGTGAACCCCGGCCTCGGCGGCGAAAAAGGTCAGGGCGACCACCGCTTCCAGGCGTACTGCTACCGCATGGTCCTGACCGATGCGCCGGACAACCGCGTGATGATCGGCAAGCCCGCGGGATACAACGAGGCCGACTACGAGATCCTCTTCAGAGCGATCGAGGCCGGCCAGAAGTGGGGCTTCTTCAAGACCTCACCCATGCCCAACCGCAAGACCGACAGCAACAACACCGGCGGCATCTCGACGGATCTCATCGGCGGCAACTACGGCGACGACTGGAACTGGGCGACGCTTGGCCACAAAGAACGCGAGGCCCTCGCCGACAAACACAAGCAGTGGCAGCTCGGCCTGGTCTGGACCGTGCAGAATCACCCGCGCGTCCCCGAAGATACCCGCAAGGCCTACGCGAAGTGGGGCCTGCCTAAGGACGAGTTCACCGACAACGGCCACTGGCCCTACAACCTGTACGTCCGCGAGGCCCGGCGCATGCGCTCGTCCTTCATCATGACCGAGAACCACTGCAAGCGGAAGATCCCTGTCGAAGACCCCGTCGGGCTCGGCGCCTACACGCTTGATTCGCACAACACCCAGCGCGTCGTGCACAACGGTATGATCAAGAACGAGGGAGACATCCAGTCCTACCTCGGCGGCAAAGCCTACGGTATCTCGTACCGATCGATCGTGCCCAAGGCCGACGAGTGCGAGAACCTGATCGTTCCCTGGGCGCTGTCGGCGACGCACATCGCCTTCGGGTCCATCCGCATGGAGCCCGTGTTCATGATCCTCAGCGAGAGCGCCGCGACCGCCGCTTGTTTCGCGATCGACGCGGGTCGCAGTGTTCAGGCGGTGCCATACGACAAGCTCCGCGTGTTGCTTGAGAAGCAGGGGCTTGTTTTAACACCCGTCGATTAATCGCGATTCAATCTAGTTATAGCGAAGGTATAAGATCATGCCGAACGTCTTTCGATTGCTGCTGCTTGTGATCATGTTGGTGATGCCCGCGGGATGGGCGCGAGCCCAGGAGGACGCTGACCGCCCGCCGAATTTCATCATCATCATGACCGATGATATGGGGTACGCGGGCCTGAGCTGCACGGGGCTGGACCGCTTCAAGACGCCGCACCTCGATGCGCTTGCCAAAGCGGGTCTGTGTTTCACCGACTTCCACTCCAACGGCACGGTCTGCAGCCCGACCCGCGCTGCGCTGCTCACCGGCCGATACCAGCAGCGCACCGGCGTCGACGGCGTCGTCAACGCGGACCCCAAGCACCCCGACTACCGGCAGTTCCTCAAGCCCGGCGAGCTCACCTTCGCCGAGCTATTGAAGACGTGCGGCTACTCTTCCGCCATCATGGGCAAGTGGCACGTCGGCTACGACGTCAAGCACAACCCGACCCATCACGGCTTTGATGTCTTCCGAGGCTTTGTCAGCGGCAATATCGACTACATCAGCCACTACGACCGGATGGAAACATTCGACTGGTGGCACGACCGCGAGCTGACCAAGGAGAAGGGCTACTCGACGCACCTGATCAACAAGTACGCGGTCGAGTTCATCGAGGCGAACAAGGACAAGCCGTTCTGCCTGTACGTTGCGCACGAAGCGATCCACAACCCGAACCAGGGCCCCAACGACCCTGCGATCCGCGGCCCCGAGAAGCGGCCGAAGAAGGAACTGCAGCCGACGCTCGACGCGGTGCGCGAGATGACGCTGGCGATGGATGACGGGGTCGGGCAGATCGTCGCGAAGCTGCACGAGCTTGGGTTGGAAGAGAATACGCTGGTTTGGTTCTTCTCCGACAACGGCGGGACGGGCGAGAACAAGTCGACCGGCCCTGATCTGCGCGGCATGAAGGGGTCGGTATGGGAGGGCGGGCACCGCGTCCCCGCGATCGTGAGTTGGCCCGGACGGATCAAGCCGGGCACGACGACGGACGCCACCGTGTTGACGATGGATGTCATGCCGACGCTTGGATCGCTAAGCGGCGCGGAGGTGCCCGCGAGTTACAAGCCCGACGGCGTGGATCTTTCCAAGCTGCTGCTGAAGGACAAGCCTCTGGCCGAGCGCCCGCTGTTCTGGAAGTTCAAGAGCAAACTCGCGATGCGTGAGGGCCCGTGGAAGCTGGTTGTCAACGAGCGTGGTCTGGATGGGCCTGGGCTCTTCAACCTCAGCGACGACTTGGCAGAGGCGAACAATCTGGCTGAAAAGCAGCCCGAGCGTGTCGCGAAGATGCTGGCGGCGATTAAGGCATGGGAGCAGGATGTGTCGGAGGACTAGGGCGTGAGGGAGGAGATTCGCTGCGTCGCTTCGCTTCTCGCGGCGCCTTCGGCGTCGAACTCTCTTCCGCCGCTGGGCGGCGTGAGCGTTCGCCCTTATCCGTCCATTTACGAATAAAGCCGACCACGAGGGTCGGCTATATTCGAAAGCGGGTGAAGAGATTCGAACTCTCGACATTCACGTTGGCAACGTGACGCTCTACCACTGAGCTACACCCGCGTGGTGGACCGACAATAGTAGCATTTCTGGGGCGGCTTGCAAGTTTTTGGGTCCCGCCATTTTGGGCTTGGCGACGGGGCCTGGGGCGGTATGCTGGGGGGATGAAACTGATACGGCCGATCCGGGATTCGGCGGGGCGGCGGCGCTATGGCCTTGTGCTGGCATGGGCTGTGGTCTGGGTGTTGCTGTGTGCAGGGCGGTCGGCGTCGGCCCAGCCGGGGCCGCCGGGACAGACCGCGACCGATCGCGTCGTGCAGGCCCACCGAAAAGTCCAGCGTGCGGTCATCGAGGTGCGATACGGCGTCTACTACACCCGCGTCGACGAGACCGAGTTTGTCACGACCGGGTACCGGCTGGTCTTCGACCGGCCGAGCAAGCGGCTGCGGATCGATCGCCCAGGCTTCACGCTGGTCAGCGACGGGACGGACATCCTGCTCGTCGCCGAGGCGCTCCCTGGCCGGCACCTGCGCATGCCGCTGGAGGGCGAGCTGACCTACGAGCGGCTGGTTGAAGTCTTCCCCGACCTCGCCGACCCGACGCCACCGGCCCTTGTCTACCTGCTGAGTAAAGACCCGATCTCGCAGTTCACCGGCGGGCAGGGCGGGGACGCCTCTCCGCTTGCGCCATTGAACCCCGCCGAGGCGGATCAGACGCATCTCGCGTTTCCTCTGGGACAAGGCAGTCACAAGCAAAGCTTTAATGGCGCGTCGCGCCTGGTCGAGCAGGTGCTGATCGATATCAATGTGAATCGGCAGGACCTCGAGGCCGTGCGCTTTCATTACGCGTTTGATTGGTCGGCAGTCAATAAGGAAGTGGACAATGCAGAGTTCGAGCTCGACCTCAAACAGTCGCACGAGATGACGACACTCGCGGCGTTGCTCTCTCCGCCGGGCGCAGGGGGTGGCGGGCCGGGCGGGCAAGGCGCGGGGCCGGGCGGCGCTGGTGGCGGGGGCGGTTCGGTGATCGGGATGCCGCTGCCGGACATTGAGCTGGACGTGCTGGGCAAGGACGAGAAGGTCAAGCTGTCCGAGCTGGATAAGGGCGTTGTCGTGCTGGAGTTCTTCGCGAGTTGGTCCAAGGCGAGCGTGCTGGACCTGCCCGCGTTGGCGGACTTCAAGGCCTGGTGCAAGGAGCATAAGCACGAGGTGCCGATCTATGCCGTCGCGGTCGGCGAACAGCCCGACAAGATGACGCAGTGGATGGACGCGCTCGAGAAGACGGCCAAAAAAGAGATCGACCTGCCCGTCCTGATGGACCCGACGACCAACGCAGCGATGGCGATGAAGCTGCCGACAGTACCGCGTACGATCATCGCGGTGGATGGACGCGTCGTCGAGGTCTACGGTGGGGTGAAGCCGACGTTCCTGGAAGACTTGAAGAAGAATACGCCGGACTGGCTTGAAAAAGTGAAAGAACCCGAAGCAGGGGCGGAGTAGCGTTAGTCTTTCTTCGCTTTCTTCTCGGCCTTGGGCTTGTCCGCCTTAGGCTTAGACTCGCTTTTAGTCTCGCTCTTGCTCTCGGCCTTCTTTTCCGATTTCTTCTCGCTGTCAGCTTTTTTGTCTTTGTTGTAGCCGTCGGAACGGTAGTCGGTCTCGTAGAAACCCGAGCCCTTAAAGATGACGCCGGCACCGGTGCCGATGAGGCGACGCAGCTTGTTCTTGCCACACTCAGGGCACTTCTTCAGCTGCTTAGCCGACATCGATTGAAATTCTTCGAAGGCGTGCTCGCACGCGTCGCAGACGTAGTCGTAGGTTGGCATAGGTTTAAGTTCGATTTGGTGAAGTATGATTTGGTGAAGTTCCAGGCCGATCCGGTTTCTGGTTCGTTCGATACTTCACCACATCGAACTTCACCAAATCAAACTTATTCAGCCACCCCGACCTGTGCGGCGCGGATGACCTTGTCGCCCAGCACGTAGCCCGGCTGCATCTGCATCGTGACGTGGTTCGACTCGATCTCGTCCGAGGGCTGGCGCATCAGCGCTTCATGTCGATTCGGGTCGAACTCCGTACCTGCTTCGACGTCGACGCGTTCGATGCCGAAGCGGTTAAGGGTTGCCATCAGTTCGTCGTGGACCATGGTGACGCCCTGGAGGACGCCGGAGGCCTCGCCGTCGGTCTGCACATCGAGCGCACGGTCGAAGTGGTCCATCACGGTGACCAGGCCGCGGGCGATATCCATAAGCTTCTGCTCGACGGCAGAGTCGACATTCTGCTGGGCGCGTCGCGCGAAGTTCTGGTAGTCCGCGGAGACGCGCAGTAGCTTCGACTCGAGCTCATCACGCTCGGCCTGAAGATTTTCAAGCAGGCTCCGCTCTTCCGATTCGGCTTCCTGCTCGGCGGCTTCGATCGCTTCTTCGCCTTCCAGCTCTTCTTGTTCTTGTTGGTCGCTCATATTGCGTTACCTCTGATGACAGGCGGGACGCCCATCCAGCCTGCCGGGGTCAACCGATGTAGTCCTTGATCTTCTCCCAGAAGCCCTTGTGCTCGGGCATGTCCTGGTGCTCTTCCGTGTCGGCGTAGGCCCGCAGCAGCTCCTTCTGCTTGGAGGTCAGCTTCTTGGGCACCTCCAGTAGCACCGCGACGATCAGGTCGCCACGTCGAGCGCTGCGCAGGTTCGGCAGGCCCGCGCCCTTGATCCGGAACAACTCGCCGTGCTGCGTGCCGGGCTTGAGGGTGAGTTCGTGCTCGCCTTCGAGTGTCGGGACGTTGAGCTTGGCGCCCAGCGCCGCCTGCCCGAAGCTTATCGGCATACGGAGCACGAGGTGGTCGTCTTCGCGGGTAAAGAGTTCGTGCTCCTCGACGCGGATGACGACGTGCAGGTCGCCACGCGGGCCGTTGTTTTTGCCGGGTTCCCCCTCGCCTTGGACGCGGATGGCCTGGCCGTCACGGATGCCGGTGGGGACCTTGACGCTGAGACTGACCTTCTTAGGCTGCCGCCCGTCGCCGCCGCAGGCCTTGCATTTGTCGCGGTAGCTCTTGCCCGCGCCGTTGCAGGCCGGGCAGGTCGAGACCATGCGGAACATCCCGCCGAAGCCTGCCTGTTCGACCTGTCCCTGGCCGCCGCAGGTGACGCACGCCGCCGGGTCGGTGCCGGGCTTGCCGCCGGTGCCCGAGCAGGTATCGCAGGTGTCCTGACGCGTAAACTCGATGTCTTTCTCGACGCCCGCGAGGACGTCATTGAGCGTGATCGAGGTGACGGTCTCAAGGTCGTAGCCGCGGTTGGATTGGGAGCGCCTCCCGCCGGAGCGACCGCCGAACGAGCCACCGAAGATATCGCCGAACATCGAGAAGATGTCCTGCGCGTTCATGTGTGAGAAGTCGTGGCCGGCCTGCCCGTTGAGTCCGGCGTGACCGAACTGGTCGTACTTGCGGCGTTTCTCCTCGCTGGAGAGGACCTCGTAGGCTTCCGACGCCTCGCGGAACTTGGCTTCGGCGTCTTTGTTGTCGGGGTTGCGGTCCGGGTGGTAGCGCATCGCGAGCTTGCGGTACGAGCGTTTGATCTCGTCGCCGCTGGCACTGCGCTCGACCTGGAGCACCTCGTAGTAGTCGCGTTGGGTGGCCATGTGGGGAGGGGCTAGGGTCTAGGGGCTAGGGTCTAAGCTCCGGCTCGGAAAGTTCTGGCCCGCATCGGCCTTGGTCTTTTTTAGACCCTAGACCTTAGACCCTAGACCCATTTATAAAAACCGCTGACGTGCTTTCGCGCGCCAGCGGCGTAAGTTCAAAGCAAACGCTTACGACACAGCGCCTTCGATCGCGTCGTCATCGTCACCCAACTCGGTCACGAGCACGTTGGTTGTGAGCATCAGGCCGGCGACGGACGCAGCGTTCTGCAACGCGGTGCGGCTGACCAGCGCGGGGTCGATGATGCCGGCCTTGACCAGGTCGGTGTACTCGCTGGTCGCTGCGTTGTAGCCGTTGTTGCCCTTCTTGGACTTCACTTCTTCGACGACGAGGAAGCCGTCTTCGCCGCCGTTGGCGACGATCTGACGCAGCGGGACTTCCAGCGCCTGGGCGATGATGTCGTAGCCGATCTTGTCGTCGCCCTTGGCCTTGGATCGGCCGGCGTTGACCGCCTCGATCGCACGGATGAACGCGACGCCGCCCCCGGGGACGTAGCCCTCGAGTGCCGCGGCCTTGGTGGCGTGCAGCGCGTCGTCGACACGGTCCTTGCGTTCTTTCATCGCGGTCTCGGTGTGGGCACCGACACGGATGATCGCGACGCCACCGGTGAGCTTGGCCAGGCGTTCCTGGAGCTTCTCACGGTCGTAGTCGCTGGAGGTGTTCTCGATCTGGGTGCGGATCTGGTCGCAGCGGGTGGTGATGTCCTTCTTCTTGCCGCCGCCCTCGATGATGGTGGTCGCGTCCTTGTCGACAACCAGCCGCTTGGCAGAGCCGAGCTGGTCGAGCTCGAGCGCTTCGAGGGAGATGCCCAGGTCTTCGCTGATGAACGTGCCGCCGGTGACTGCGGCGATGTCGCCGAGCATGGCCTTGCGGCGGTCGCCGAAGCCGGGGGCCTTGACCGCACAGACCTTCAGCACGCCACGCAGGCGGTTGACGACCAGCGCCGCGAGCGCTTCAGACTCGACGTCTTCAGCAATGATCAGCAGTGGCTTCTGCGCCATCGCGACCTTGTTGAGCAGGGGCAGCAGGTCTGGCAGGTTGCTGATCTTCTTCTCGTGGATGAGGATCAGCGCGTCTTCGAGGACGGCTTCCTGGCTGGCCGGGTCGGTCATGAAGTAGGGCGAGAGGTAGCCCTTGTCGAAGTTCATGCCTTCGACGTAGTCCAGGGTGGTGTCGGGGGTCTTGCCTTCTTCGACCTCGACGACGCCCTCGGGGCCGACCTTGTCGATGGCCTCGGCGATGATCTCGCCGATCTCGACGTCGTGGTTGGCCGAGACGGTCGCGACCTTCTTGTAGTCGCCGGTGCCCTTGCACTTGGTGGCGGAGGCCTTGATGGCTTCGCCCGCGGCGTCGGCAGCAGCGGTGATGCCGCGTTGCAGGGCCATGGGGTTGGCGCCTGCGGTGACGTGCCGCAGACCTTCTTCGAAGATGGCCTGGGCGAGCACGGTCGCGGTGGTGGTGCCGTCGCCGGCCTTGTCGTTGGTCTTCTTGGCGACCTCGACGACCATCTTGGCGCCCATGTTTTCAAAGGGCGCTTCGAGGTCGACTTCCTTGGCGACGGTGACGCCGTCCTTGGTGACCGCGGGGCCGCCGAAGGACTTGTCGAGGATGACGTTGCGGCCGGTCGGTCCCATGGTGACCTTCACGGCGTTGGCCAGCTGGTCCAGGCCTTTTTTGAGCTCCAGGCGTGCCTGGGCGTCGAACATGAGTTGCTTCTGTGCCATCTGAGTTGGCTCCAGTCTTAATTTGGAGGTGGGTGTTTGTTGTGGTTCGTGAAGTCACGCAAGCGTGACAGCTAAACGCGCTC
>Ga0213866_10000978_pt1 | contig 21980 bp, 22 predicted proteins | sample PICome_11_FD_160079 | JGI IMG/M metagenome (GOLD analysis project Ga0213866, IMG submission 160079) | Coastal seawater microbial communities near Pivers Island, North Carolina, United States - PICO284 | ecosystem: Environmental > Aquatic > Marine > Coastal | place: USA: North Carolina...
AAAACTTGGTGGATCCCATGGTATTAGTCCAAATAAATTAAAAATTGTAGTCGGGTCAGCTGCTGAAAGATCTTTTATCCAACCAAAAAAAGGCTGATGTCTCATTTCTAGAGAAATGAATAACATTTTATATATCGCAAAAAAGAATGGTATTTGAATCAGAACTGGTAAGCATCCTGAAGCAGGATTAATTTTTTCTTTTCTATATAAAGCCATCATTTCTTGTTGTAATTTTACTTTGTCATCTTTATGTAGCTCTTTAAGCCTCATCATTTCAGGTTGAACGGCCTTCATTTTTGCCATCGATTTAAATGAGAAGTTTGCTAGAGGGTAAAAAATTAATCTTATTGCTATTGTAAGCAAAACTATAGCATAACCAAAATTTCCTGAAAATTTAAAAAGATAGTCTATTACAAAAAATAATGGTTTTGTGAAAAAGTAAAACCAACCCCAGTCTATCACTAAATCAAATTTATTAATATTTTGATCAGCAGCATACCCGTCAATTGTTTCAACTTCTTTTGCCGAAACAAACAATCTTAATTGATTAATTCCTGTGGAGGAATTATTAATTGTAGTTGGTTCATTAATTATATAATTGGCCTTATAGCCATTGTCATAAAGAAAAGTTGATTTGAAATTTTTTCCTTTTTCAGGAACAAAAGCTGTCATCCAATATTTATCAGTAATACCCAGCCATCCTTCATTAGACTCTCTTACAATTTTCTTTTCTTTTATATCGTCGTAATCATCTTCTTTTAACTCATCATCAAATACTCCAATAAACCCTTCATGCTGAATGTAAAAATTCTGAATGTCATCAGGAACTTTATTCCTAGTCATTTGAGCATAAGGGTACAAATCAATTGAAGAATTAGAATTATTTCTAACTTGCTGGGTAATTCTAAATAAATATTTATTGTCCAATTCTATTTTTTTTTCGAAGATAATTCCTTCACCGTTATTCCATTGCAATACTATTGGAGAGCTATCAGTTAAAATATTATTACCTTTTACTGACCAAACACTGTCTTTTGTAGGTATCTTAATTTTATTTCCAACACTAGTCCAGCCAGTTTCAATATAAAAACCATTTTCTGTCTCTGCTGGATTTAAAAAAATAATATTTTTATCTCCCTCAACTTTTTGTTTATGATTTTTAAATGAAATATCGTCAATCTGCGCACCTTTTAAATTTATTGAACCCACAATACTATTATTTTCAACTTTGATTCTTTTATCTTTTTTGATTGAGTCCTCTCTAGAAATATTTTTAACTATTGTTGGCTGATTTATTGTTGGGGCTATCGAGCCTGCTTCAGATTTCTGCTCAACTTTTTGATTGTTTTTTGGATCAACAGGTTTTTTTGGTGTTTCAAAAAAGGCTCCCCAGAAAAGCAAAACAGACATTGAAAGAGCGATAGCTACAAATACGTTTTTATTATCCATTTTTACTATCCTTTTGATTTGTTTCCGGAACAAAATCTATACCATGACTACCACCAAGAGTTTTTATAGGATGGCATTTTAAAATTCTTTTCAATCCTAGCAAAAACCCTTTTTTAAAACCTTGAGTTTTTAAAGCCTCAATAAAATATTCAGAACAGGTAGGCAAGAATCTACATCTAGTTCCTAGTATTGGAGAGATAAAATATTTATAAAATTTTATAATTAAAATTAGAATTTTTGTCATTTTACTTTTTTAATTTACTAAAACTTTTCTCCATCAATGGCAAAAGCACATCTTGTTTTTGAGCATAAGCATTAGACTTACCGAAAACTATATAAGTGTAATCCTTATTAATTGCACCTCTTTTTTTTAACAATTTTTGAACAATTGCTTTTAATTTTCTTCTAATTTTGTTTCTTTTAACAGCATTTCCAATTTTTTTTTTCATAACAAAACTTATAAGTAAATTAGCTTTATATCTGGGTTTAAAAAAATTTTTAGCTGCAAAAATGGAAAAGTAGTCCGTGTGAACTTTTTTTTCTTTAAGAGCTTTTCTGAATTGGTTGCTTTTTTTTAAACTTTCAAGCTTAACCATTAATTTCTAGGTAGAAAGAGTTTTTCTTCCTTTTGCTCGCCTACGAGCGATAAGTTGTCTTCCAGTTTTTGTAGCCATTCTTGCTCTAAAACCGTGCCTTCTTTTTCTTACTAAATTACTGGGCTGATATGTTCTTTTCATAAATATTTAAAGGTATATATTTTAAATGTTGTCTATTGTACAGGTAAATTATGAGTAAAAATTTAAAAATATTTTTAGGTTTTTCTTACTTAATCATACTTTTTTCATTCTTGTATTTTATTTTTACAGGGATCGAAATAAGTAGATTAAATGATTTTTCTTATTATAAAGAATTTCAGCAAGAGCTTAGCAGCTACGTAAATGCTAACGTTATAATAAATTTATTTTATTTTTTTATTTTTGCAGTATTTTGGGTTGCTCTTCTTGGCTTTGGTTCGCCGTTATTAATTATTTCTGGAATATTATTTGGCCAGTGGGTAGGAACTTTTATTTCAGTAATTTCAATATCAGTTGGTGCTTTAATTTTATATTCAATAGGAAACTTTTTTTTTAGAGATTTAGTTAAAATAATTTTAGAGCAAAAGTTTGATAAATATATATTTTTGTTCAAGAAAAATGAATTTTACTATTTTTTTATTTATAGATTTATTGGAGGATTGGGAATTCCTTTTGGGCTACAGAATTTAATTCCAATCTTATTTGGAATGAAGAAGTTGAATTATTTTTTTTCAAGTTTTTTCGGTTTTATTCCAGGATTTTTTGTTTTTAATACCATCGGAGCTGGACTTAATTCGTATATAGAACAGTCAGAGAAATTTGATATGTTTCAATTCATATTAACTCCAGCAATTTATTTACCAATATTAATGTTTGCTTCTTTGATGCTTATATCTTTAATAATTAAAAAAAAATTTTTTGATGATAAAAATTAATGAAAATATTCTTTCTAATGATTTAAGTCCGTACCTTAAACAACATAAAGATAATCCAGTTAATTGGCAAATTTGGTCTAAAAAAACTTTAGAATTTTCAAAACAAAATAAAAAACCTATTTTACTTAGTATTGGGTATGCGAGTTGCCACTGGTGCCATGTTATGGCTCATGAAAGTTTTGAGGATACTGAAACAGCAAAATTAATGAATGAATTATTTGTAAATATAAAAGTTGATAGAGAGGAAAGACCTGATTTAGATTTTATTTTTCAAAGTTCGTTTCAATTATTTAATCAAACTGGAGGAGGATGGCCGTTAACTATGTTTTTGGATGAAAATGGAGTACCTTTTATGGGAGGCACTTATTTTCCAAAAGAATCAAAACATGGCTTGCCATCGTTTAAAGAAGTTCTTCAAAAAGTTTCTAATGCTTATAAAGATCAAAGAGAAAAAATAGTAAACCAAAAAGATTTAATTATTAAAAACCTAGATTTAAAAAAAAATTCTGTTTTAAATCAAGATCTTGAACCAATTATTGAAATGTCTTTAAGTCATTTAGATCCAGTAAAAGGTGGTTTTAAGGGTGCTCCAAAGTTTCCAACTTTTAATTTATTTGAAACCCTTTTTTACTTTTACAATTCAACCAAAAATAAAAAATATTTAAAGCCCGTAGAACTAATTATAAAGCAGCTTTGCTCTAAGGGCATATATGATCATGTCGAGGGCGGCATCGCTCGCTATACTGTAGATGAAGATTGGATAATTCCTCATTTTGAAAAAATGCTTTATGATAATACTCAATTTGTACTATTACTTTCGAAATATTGTAAAATAAATTCCGATAATTATTTCAAAGATAAATTAGATCAAACAATTGAGTTTTTAAAAAAAAATTTTTTAAATAAGGAGGGTTTAATGGGTTCCGCTTACGATGCAGATAGCGAGGGAGAAGAGGGAAAATACTATATTTATTCTTACAATGAGATCAAAGATATAGAAAATATTAAGAAATATTTTGAAATAAAGTCAGAAGGAAACTGGGAAAACAAAATTATTTTAGTTGAAAAAGAAAAACCTACTCAAGAAATTTTAAAAAAACTTTTAAATATTAGACTGAAAAGAAAAAAACCTTTTTTTGATGATAAAACACAATTAGATCTAAATTGCTTAATGATAAGTGCGTTAATTGCTGCAAATGAAATTTTACCAAACAATGGGTACTTAGAACTTGCTAAAGATTTTTTTTCAAAAATAGAAAAAAAATATATTGGAAATAAAATTTACCATAGCTATTCAAAAGATATCGTATTTATTGAAGATTATGCTTTTTTAATTAATGCTATTAATGATTTATCAGATATTACAATGAACTTTAAATATAAGGATTTAGCCAGAAAATTATCTCAAGAGGCAATAGAAAAATTTTTCTTAGAGGAAAAAAATATTTTTCAAAAAAATCCTAAAAATTGCAATGATGTTTTTTTCAAACCAATTGATATTGGCGATAATACAATTCCCAATGGAAACGCTATCATGTTAATAAATTTAGTAAAATTAGGAATGATGGATGAAGCGAAAAAATTATCTCAAAGCTTGAATGGCTACCTTAACATTTATAAAAATCATATGATGACAGCTATAAGAGCTTTGGACTTTTTTAATAATATAAATTCTGGCAAAAATTGTAATGATCAAGGATGTAAAATAGATGGTTAAAAAAATTAATTGGTTAATATGGCTGGTATTAGTAATTTTGTGGAATTACGGTTTTCCAAAAGCTACTCCACTTCAAGATGTATTAGTTGCCGTAATTTTGTCGGTATTATTTATTATTATAGATAAGCTTCGATCAAGAGACTTGCAAAAACTAAGTTCAGGAAGTAAATTTAAGAATTAATGAAGGGACGCTTATTATGGGAATTCACTATGATTACAAATCTACTCGTGGCGATAAAGCCATGAAAAAAGAAGCAAAGAGAAAAGCAAGAATTGAACAAAGGAGAGCGAAGCGTTCAGTCAATAGCTCAAAAGAGTCCCAGGAAAAATTGATGCATGACATTGATAAACCTATAACTTTAGAGGACTTAACAAACCCAGATAAAAATTAATTTTTTTAATGAAATCTTTTGAAAAAAAAGATTCTCTTATGAAAAGAAGAGAGGCTGCTCTAAAAAAAAACCTTAAAAAGAGAAAAAAAATCAGAACAGGAAAAAAGAAAAAATGACAGTTTTATCGGATAAATGGATAAAAAAAGTTGCTAAACAAAAAGGAATGATAAAGCCTTTTGTAGATAAACAGGTGAGGAAAGGAAAAATTTCTTTCGGACTATCTTCTTATGGTTATGACGCTAGAGTATCTAACGAATTTAAAATTTTTACTAATGTAAATTCAGGAATAGTTGATCCTAAAGTTTTTAAAAAAGAAAGCTTTGTAACAAAAATTGGAAATGAGTGTATAATCCCTCCTAACTCTTTTGCGTTAGCGAGAACAATGGAATATTTTAAAATTCCTGATGACATTTTGGTAATTTGTCTAGGCAAATCAACTTACGCAAGATGTGGGATCATTGTGAACGTAACTCCTCTAGAACCCGGGTGGGAAGGTCATGTGACCTTAGAATTTTCGAACACTACTCCTTTACCGGCAAAAATTTATGCTAATGAGGGCGTTGCTCAGTTTATTTTTCTTAAAGGAAATGAAAGGCCAAGTGTCACTTACGCTAATAGAAAAGGCAAATATATGAAACAAAAAGGTGTGACACTTCCAAAAGTTTAGTTTCATTGATGCAAAAGCTTATAATCAAAGGCAGAAAAGAATTAAGCGGAAAAATTTCAATATCTGGATCTAAAAATGCAACCTTACCTATCCTAGCAGCTTCTATTCTTGCCAGTAAAGTGTCAATCAAAAATATTCCTTTAGTAAAAGATATTTTTACCATGATTGAATTGTTAAATTTTATTGGTTTAAAGACTAAATTAAATAAATCAAAAAAGATTATTGAAATTATAAATAAGAATACAAAAATCAACACATCTGCTCCCTATAAACTTGTGAAAACTATGAGAGCCGGAGTATTAGTGCTTGGCCCGTTGTTAACGCGATATAAAAAAGCTAAAGTTTCTTTACCGGGTGGATGCGCTATTGGAACTAGACCAGTAGACCTACATTTATTTGCATTAAAAAAATTGGGTGCAAAAATTAAAATTAAAGATGGATACATATTGGCCCAAGCAAAAAATGGTCTAAAGGGCGCAAATATTAGTTTTCCGTCCATTTCAGTTGGGGCAACCGAAAACGCTTTACTCGCTGCTTTTCAGGCTAAAGGTGGAACTGTGTTGAAAAATTGTGCAATAGAACCTGAAATATTAGACTTAATAATATTTCTTAAAAAACTAGGAGCAAACATAAAATTAAAAGGAAGAACAATTTTTATTAAAGAGAGAAAAGTAAAAAAATCAAAGATTATTCATAAGGTAATTTTTGACAGAATAGAGTTAGGTACATATATGATCGCTAGCGCTTTACTCGCAAAAAAAGATTTAAAAATAAATAAAGTTAATCCAAAAATAATAAAAAGTGAAATAGATGTTTTAAAAAAAATAGGAGTTAAAATAATAAAGAAAAAATCATCAGTCATTGTAAAAAAAGGTATAGATCTAAAAAAAATAAATATTACCACCGAACCATATCCAGGCTTTCCAACAGATTTGCAAGCACAATTGATGGTACTTTTAACTCAGGCAAACGGTACATCTGAGATAAAAGAAGATATCTTTGAAAATAGGTTTATGCATGTACCAGAATTAAAAAGAATGGGAGCGCAAATAAAGATCAAAGGAAAAACCGCAATAATTAAAGGTCCTACAAAATTAACAGGTGCAGAAGTAATGGCTACCGACCTTAGAGCCTCAGTAAGTTTAGTATTGGCAGGGTTGGTTGCAGAAAATAGAACTATTATTAATAGATTGTATCATCTTGACCGTGGGTATGAGTTTTTAGAGAATAAGCTAAAAAGTTGTAAAGCTAAGATAAAACGGATTTAAAATGAAACCAAAAAATCTTAAACTTATTGCTAGAACTGAAGAAGATTTGAGGGTGGTCTCTGCACATCTTCAAGACTCAATAGTAAACGTATCTGATATAGCAAGTTTAAAAAAAAATAAGATCTTGTTAATTCAATTAAATCGTTTTATGTGGGAGGATGTTGAAAAAGGAGTGTTTCGAAAAAATAAGCGAATAAGAACAATATTAAAATTTGAAAATGTAATAAGTGTATTATCGAAAAATATAAATCAATCAAAAAAAGATAAATTTTTAGATTTTCTAGCTATTGAAACAAATGTGATGCCTGATAATAACTACGAAATGAAAATAATTTTTGCAGGAGACTCAATTATAAAAATTGTATCAGAAGTAATAGAGGTTACTTTAGATGATCAGGGAAATGCTTGGGACACAAAAAATAAACCAAAACATAAGGCTTTATAATGTTAAAAACATTTAATTATAACACAAAGAATTCTCAAAAAAAATTAAACATTTTTTTAAATAAGAGAAAATTAGTTCAAAAAAAACAAACCTCAGAGGTTTCAAAAATTATTAATAATGTAAAAAAAAATGGAGATAAAGCAGTTTTAAATTATGAAAAAAAATTTTCAAAAATTACAACTAAAAATAATCAAATATTTTTTTCCAAAAAAGAAATTGATAATATTTCAAAAAAAACAGATAAAAATATAAAAAAAGCAATTGATTTAGCTTTCAGCAGAATTAAAAAGTTTCACCTAAAACAAAAATTTTCATCATTTAAGTTTAAAGATAAATATAAAAACGAGCTTTCTTATAAATATTCACCAATACAAAAAGTAGGTGTTTATGTACCGGGGGGAATAGCGAGCTACCCAAGCACGGTATTAATGAATTGCATTCCCGCAACAGTTGCCGGGGTCAAAAAAATTTATTTAACAACTCCCGCGCTAGGTTCTAAAATAAACCCAGCGATAATATATGCTGCCAAAAAATGTGGTGTAAAAAAAATTTACAAAACAGGAGGTGCTCACACTATTGCAGCACTTGCATACGGTACAAAAAAAATTGAAAAAGTAGACAAGATAGTTGGACCGGGAAACGCGTATGTTGCTTGTGCCAAGAAAGAAGTTTTTGGTGATGTAGGAATAGACATGGTTGCAGGACCATCCGAGGTAAGTATAGTTGCAGATAAGACATCTGATCCAAACTTAGTTGCTGCTGATTTAATCGCTCAAGCCGAACATGATATTTTCGCTCAGTCAATTTTAATTACAAATAATAAAAATTTGATTAAATTAGTAAATTTTTGTTTAAAAAAACAATTAGCTAAATTACCTAAAAAAAAGATAGCTACTAAAAGTCTTAAAAAATTTGGTTTAGCAATTCTAACAAATAGTAAGAAAAAAATATTGGAAATAATTAATACAATAGCACCAGAGCATTTAGAGCTAAACACAAGCATGAATAAAGAACTTATTAAAGGTGTATATAATGCAGGATCTATATTTATTGGAAAATTTTCCCCAGAGGCTATCGGAGATTATATAGCCGGACCAAACCACGTTTTACCAACCTCAGGATCAGCTAGATTTTCATCAGGTCTGTCGGTAAACGATTTTTTAAAAAGACACTCATTAATAAAAATAACAAAAACAGGTATTGAAAGATTAAGCTCATCGGTTATAAATTTAGCGAAGCATGAAAATTTAGATGGACATGCCAACTCAGTAAAAATGAGATTAAAAAAAGGAAATTAATTGGCTAAACAAGAAACTCTTGAATTTAAAGGAAAAGTCACTGAACTTTTGCCAAACGCAATGTTCAGAGTAAAACTTGAAAATAACCACGAAATTTTAGCTCACACAGCAGGAAAACTAAGAAAGAATAGAATTAGAGTTCTAGCTGGAGATAATGTAATGGTTGAAATGACGCCATATGATTTAACTAAAGGTAGAATTACTTTTAGATTTTAGGCCTTGTAGCTCAGTAGTAGAGCAGTACCCTGAAAAGGTATGTGTCGTAAGTGCGATTCTTACCAAGGCCACCACCAACAAGTTTTACACATCGAAAAATAAAAATTAATCTGATAATCGTTAAATTATGGATAAAAAAATTGGACTTTTTTGGCTAAGAGACGATTTTAGATTTGCTAAAAATAAAGGATTGATTGAAGCCACAATAAATCATGATCAAGTTGTGGTTTTTTACCTTTATAAAAAGGACATATATAAAAATCAAGAGGCCCAAAAATGGTGGTTGAGCGAATCTCTTAAAAATTTTAAAAAAAAATTAAATAATTTGAATATATCCCTCGAAATAGTTGAAACTACTTCATTTAAAATTTTTTTCGATAAATTATTAAAAAAAAATAATTTTACTATTTATTGGAATAAAGTTTATGAACCTGATTATTTAAAATTTGATGAATATTTATTAAAGAGCTTAGAAAACGCAAATATAAGCAGTAAAAGATTTAAAGGAAATACTCTTAACGAAATAGATGAGGTTAAGAAAAGTGACGGAACTCCATTTAAAGTATTCACTCCTTTTTGGAGAAGTGCAGAAAAATGCTATATGGAGAAAATACCATCAAAAGAGAAAAATATAAAAAAATGCAAAAAGAAAATTAAATATTTTCCAAATTGCATTGAACCAGAGAAAATATTACCAAAAAAAAATTGGTTTAAAAATTTTGAGAAAATATGGTCACCCGAGGAACAATCTGCGTTAAATGAATTAAATAACTTTATCAAAGGGAGAATTGCTAATTATTCTGAAGGGCGGAATTTTCCACACATTATTGGGACATCAAAATTATCTCCATTTATAAAATTTGGCCAGCTTCATGTTGAAACAATTTGGCACGAATGTATTAAAAATAAATCTAAAACAAACGGAACATCTAAATTTTTGGCTGAGATAGGCTGGCGTGAATTTAATCATTCATTAATAAATCATTTTCCACATATGTTAAAAAATAATTACTCAAAAAAATTTGATAAATTTCCATAGGAAAAAAACTCTAAATTTTTAAATGCCTGGAAAAAAGGTTTAACTGGTTATCCTATAGTTGATGCTGGGATGAGAGAGCTATATTCTACTGGATGGATGCATAATAGGGTGAGAATGATAGTAGGATCATTTTTAGTGAAACATTTATTAATTGATTGGAAAGAAGGTGAAAAATATTTTAAAAATTGTCTGCTAGATTATAGTCCAGCTAATAATGTTGCAGGGTGGCAGTGGGTTGCAGGATCTGGTGCGGATGCCGCTCCCTACTTTAGAATATTTAATCCAATTTTACAGGGAGAAAAATTTGATAGAGAAGGCAAATACGTAAAAAAATGGATACCTGAATTAAAAAATTTATCAAAAAAATTTATTCATAAACCTTGGGAATATAATAGTGAAAAATTTAGATTAGGAAAAGATTATCCTTTCCCAATAGTAAAGCATGAAGAAGCAAGGGCAAAAGCCTTAAACGCATTTAAAAAAATTTAATTTTATACATTCCCATGACAATGTTTAAATTTTTTTCCTGATCCGCAAGGACATTTTTCGTTTCTACCAACTTTCTTCTCTGAATTATTCTGCTGTGTCACTCTTTGATTTTCATTATTTGTTTCTTCATTTGAAACAACTATATTTAGATTTAGAAGAAATTTTATTAAATCATTTTTAATTTTTAACAACAACCCTTCAAATAAAACATAAGCTTCTTTTTTAAACTCAGACAAAGGGTCTTTTTGACCATATTGCCTTAAACCAATTACTTGTCTTAGCTGTTCCAAATATTGAAGATGCGATCTCCACGAGAAGTCGATTATTTGTAAAAAAATTTTTTTCTCTAAACTGTTATTTTGATTTTCACCTAAAATCTCTACTCTTGAAATTTTCTTCTCATTAAATAGGTTTTGAATATTTTTGTTGAACTCAGTTTCTTTTAAACCTCCAAATTTCAATAGATCTTTATCATTTATAACATTACCAGTGATATTTTTTATTTCTGTGAGGTAGTTTTTTTCATCTCCAGACTTTTGGAAATTTATTCTAACGTTATTTAAATTAATTAAAATTTCATCAAAAAAATCTCTTAAAATTTCATTAATGTTCGGTTCTTTCAAAATCTTTAATCTTTGAGAGAAAATAACCTGTCTTTGATCGTTCATAACATCATCAAATTTAATTAATGTTTTTCTTATATCAAAGTTTCTACTTTCAACTTTTTTTTGTGCTCTTTCCATAGCCTTATTGATCCATGGATGATCAATTGACTCATTTTCTTTAAGACCTAGTTTTTGAAGCATTCCGTCAATTGAGTCTCCACCAAAGATTCTCATTAATTCATCTTGTAAACTTATAAAAAAAATTGTACTTCCCGGATCTCCCTGTCTTCCAGCTCTACCTCTCAATTGGTTATCTATTCTTCTGCTTTCATGTCTCTCTGTTCCAATAATAGATAAACCTCCGAGGTTTTTAACTTTTTTTTCATTTTCTTTTATATCGTTTTCATTTTCTTTTTTTCCATCAAACAAAAAATCTTTATTACCTCCTAATTTTATATCGGTTCCACGGCCCGCCATATTAGTTGCAATTGTTACTGCTCCTACTTTACCAGCTTCAGCAATTATATGGGCTTCCTTTTCGTGTTGCTTAGCATTTAACACATTGTGCTTAATTTTTTTATTGTTCAAATAATTTGAAATTTTTTCTGATTTTTCAATACTTGTTGTTCCAACGAGAACTGGCTGACCTTTTTTATTACATTCTATAATTTTATTAGTTATCGCATGATATTTTTCTTTTTCTGTTCTAAAGATCTGGTCATTAAAATCCTTTCGTAACATTTGCCTATTCGTGGGAATAGCAACAGTATTTAATTTATAAATATCATAAAATTCCTCTGCCTCTGTCATTGCTGTACCTGTCATACCAGCCAACTTAGAATATAATCTAAAATAATTTTGATAGGTGATAGATGCTAATGTTTGATTTTCCTCTTGAACCTTTACATTTTCTTTCGCTTCAATTGCTTGATGTAATCCATCTGAAAACCTCCTGCCATCTAAAACTCTGCCAGTAAATTCATCTATAATCTGTACTTTGTCATTTCTCACAATATAGTCTGTATCTTTCTTAAAAAGCAAATTGGCTTTTAAGGCCTGATTAACATGGTGGACAAGATTTAAATTAGCTGGATCATAGAAGTTGTTATTTTTTAAAATATTTTTTTGAGCTGCAAGTTTTTCAATCTTATCAATACCTAAATCGGTAAGAATTACATTTTTATTTTTCTCATCTAATTCATAGTCATTTTTATTTATGTATTTAATAAATTCATTTGAAGTAATATAAAGAGTTGTTTTATCATCAACTTTTCCAGAAATAATTAATGGGGTTCTAGATTCATCGATTAGGATACTATCTACTTCATCTACGATACAAAAATTGTGGCCACGTTGAACCATTTCATCAAGTTCATATTTCATATTATCTCTTAAATAATCAAATCCGAGCTCATTATTAGTTGCATAGGTAACATCATTGGAATAATTTTTTTTTCTTTCAATATCATCAATGTCATTTGTTATACATCCAGTTGATATACCTAAATAATTAAATACTTTACCCATCCATTCAGAGTCTCTTTTAGCCAAATAATCATTTACTGTAACTATATGAACTCCATTACCTGTTAATGAATTTAAATACGCTGGCAATGTTGACACAAGAGTTTTACCTTCCCCGGTTTTCATTTCTGCTATTTTACCTTTGTGAAGTATTAACCCACCTGCTAGCTGAACATCATAGTGTCTTTCGCCCAGCGTCCTTTTCGCTGCTTCTCTCACTAACGCGAAACTTTCCGGTATAATTTCGTCAACATTTAGATCTCCATTTTGAGCATTTTTTTTGAAATTAAATGTCTTTTCCTTAAAATCAGCCTCAGACAAAGTTTTAATTACATTTTCTTTGCTGTTTATGGCTTCTATTATATTTTGAATTTTGTCTAATTCTTGTTGATTAGAGCTTTTAAATATTTTACTTAAAGTTCTTGTAAATAAATTCATTATACATCTATATATGTATTATTAATTGAAATTAAACAGCAATAATGACTATAAATATTAAAAATTTCCTTAACGATAAAACGAAATTATCTAAAATGGGTGAGTTTCAAAGCCTAAAGCAAATAGATGGATTAGAAATGGCCTCTATATCTGCTGATTTATATAAAGATGGAAGAGATGACCTCACATTATTTTATTTTTCCAAGGGCGCAAATTATGCAACATTAACTACTTCAAATAGTATTACAGCTGAATTTATTCCTTGGAATAATAATTCTCATAAAAAAACTATTAAAGGATTATTAGTAAACACAAAAAATGCAAATACTTTTACTGGCAAGCAAGGAAAAGAGAGCATCGACATTTTGGCTAAGAATTTATCAAGAGTTTTGACAATAAAGGAGTCTAAAAATCAAAAAGGCACAAGTGAAACAGTTAAAGTTAAAGATTTAATTTTTGCTTCAACTGGTGTAATTGGAGAAGAGTTTCCAGTCGAACCAATTAAAGATCGTCTTCCAGATTTAGTAGATAGACTTAGAAAAGAGCATAACAAGATGTATTGGATTAAAATGGCTTCTGCAATTATGACCACTGATACTAAGCCAAAATTAGCTTACGAAGAGGTGATTGTAGGAGACGAACTAATAAAAATTTGTGGTATCGCTAAAGGATCTGGAATGATTGCTCCAAATTTAGCAACAATGTTATCGTTTATCTTTACTAATGCTGACATCAATTCTAACTTATTGAAAACTCTTTTAAAAAGAGCAGTTGCTAATTCTTTTAATGCAATAACAGTTGATAGCGATCAATCGACCAATGATATGATTTCTATTTTTTCTACTAGAGAAATAAAAATAGGTCAAAATATTTCTCTAAATGACAAATCAGTTCAAAAATTTGAAATTGCATTAAAAAAACTTTGTTTAAACTTAGCTAAACAAGTGGTTGTAGACGGAGAGGGAGCAAAAAAATTTGTTACTATAAACGTGATAAATGCAAAATCTTTAGGAAGTGCAAAAAATATTGCTTTTTCAATTGCAAATTCACCACTAGTGAAAACAGCAATAGCTGGAGAAGATCCTAATTGGGGAAGAATTGCAATGGGTATCGGAAAATCAGGTGAGATAGTTGATCAAAAAAAATTAAAAATAAAGATCGGAAATTTTATTGTTGCTGAAAACGGCAAAATCTCGGAGTCATATGACGAAAAAAAATTAAAAGAATATATGCAATGGGGTTCAATAGAAATCGAAATAAATTTGAAACTTGGTAACGATGCTTTCAAGTGCTATACTTGTGACTTTACCCACGACTACATAGATATTAACGCAGATTATAGAAACTAAATGATAAAATATAATTTAAAATGTGATCAAGACCATGAATTTGAAAGCTGGTTTTCTAACTCATCTGAATTTGAAAAACTAAACAAAAAAAATCTGTTAGAATGTATTTACTGTGACTCAAAAAAAATAAAAAAATCTATTATGGCTCCAATGGTGTCTAGCTCTAAGATCAAAGATGAGCAAATTGAAATTATTGATAAAGAGCTTCAGAATAAAAAAAGTAGACTTTTAAGATTAAGGAATTACATTGAAAAAAATTTTGATTATGTTGGTAAAGATTTTAGCAAAAAAGTAAGAGAAGTTTATTACGATAAAAAAAATAAAAAAGCTATATACGGGACAACTACCGCTAAAGAAAGAGAAGATTTAGCTGAAGAGGGTATAGATTTATTGTCAATACCATGGGTTGACAAAGATAATTAGTTTTTTGAACTACTAACAATATAATTAACCGACAAATCATTAGATTTTTTCCATTTTTTTAATAATGGATAAAATTTTAATCCTTTTATATCTAATGTGGAAAATTTTTCCTGATTTAGTATTTTCTCCAGTTCTTCTGGCTTTATGAATTTGTTCCAATCATGAGTCCCAATAGGAAGCCATCTTAATATATATTCAGCACCTATTATAGCTTTTAAGTAAGAAGTAAATGATCTATTCAAGGTAGCTGTAAACATAAGGCCACCTTTTTTTAATAAATTATAACATGAGGCCATATATAATTTTACATTATCTACGTGTTCAACAATTTCAAGATTTAATATAATATCAAATTTTTCTTTCTCGTTTAAGTTTTCTGGAGACTTACTTATATAATTAATATCCAAGCCGTTTTTTTTTGAATGTAACTTTGCTATTTTAATATTTCTTTCTGAAGCATCAATGCCAGTCACATTGGCTCCTAATCTAGCCATAGGTTCACTTATAAGGCCTCCGCCACAACCAATATCTAAAATATTTAGTCCTTTTAAAAAAACATCTTTATCTTTTTCCAATTTGAAATGTTTGATTATAATTTCAGTTATGTACTCTATTCTTATAGGATTAAACATATGAAGTGGTTTGAATTTTCCATTAACATCCCACCATTCTTCAGCCAATCTTGAAAACTTTTGAATTTCCTCTTTATTTATAGTAGTACTCATTTAAAAATATTTTTAATTTAACATAAATATCTATAAATTATTATATTACATTCTTAAATGGTTAAAAAAGTATTAAAGTTTGGCGGCACTTCTGTTGGAACGGTTGAAAGAATATCGTATGTTGCTAATATTATTAAAAAAGAGCATTCTAAAGGAAATAAAATCATAGCTGTAGTTTCAGCAATGTCAGGAAAGACCAACGAACTTATTAAAATTTCGAAAGAAATTTCAGAAGAATTTAGCAAGAGAGAATTAGACGTCCTTTTATCTTCTGGAGAACAAGTAACTAGTGCACTTTTATCTGGAGCCTTAATAAAATTAGGCATTAAAGCTAAGTCATGGATGAATTGGCAGATACCTATTTTAACAGATGGCGAACATTCTAATGCTAGAATAATAAATATGCACATAGACAAGATTGATAAATTTTTAGATGAGGACGGTGTGGTAATCATACCTGGTTTTCAAGGCATTTCAAAAAATGGCGACATAACGACTATTGGACGTGGTGGCTCCGATGCCACTGCAGTAGCAGTAGCTAAAATATTAAGTGCGGATACTTGCGAGATATATACAGATGTAGATGGAGTTTATTCAACGGACCCTAATAAAATACCAGTTGCAAAAAAAATTGATAAAATTTCTTATGATGAGATGCTTGAATTATCCTCACTAGGAGCAAAAGTAATGCAATCATCTGCTGTTCAAACAGCAATGATGTATGATATTCCACTTGAAGTAAAATCAACCTTTAGTGAAAGAAAAGGAACAAAAATTTTTAACCAGGATAATATAGACTATACAAAAAGTGTTACAGGTGTAGCGTACTCAAAAGATGATGCGAAAGTAACAATAATTGGGGTTGAAGATAGACCTGGTGTAGCAGCAAATATTTTTGAGCCTTTGAACAAAGCTCAAATAAATGTAGATATGGTAATTCAAAATATTTCCTCAGATGACAAAACTACAGATATAACGTTTACAGTGAAAAGAGATGATGTTTTAAAAACAAAACAAATACTTAAAGAGAGCGCTAAAATAAAATATAGAGAGATTGTAGAAAATAATAAAGTTGCAAAGATTTCGATTGTTGGTGCGGGAATGGTTTCTACTCCAGGGGTAACTTACAGAATGTTTAGAGCCTTATCTGATGAAAATATAAATATTTTGGCCATTTCCACTTCTGAAATAAAACTCTCAGTTATTATTGAAGAGGATAATACCCTAAAAGCTATTAAAAAATTACACACAACTTTTGAATTAGAATAAAATGGAAGTGAGACCTCATAGAATAATTAAGAGAAAAAATACGAAAAAAATTAAAGTTGGAAATGTATTTATTGGCGGAGACTCAACTATAACTGTTCAATCAATGACAAACACTTTAACTACAGACATAAAGGCAACAATAAATCAAATCCATTCTTTAGAAGAAGCTGGAGTTGACATTGTTAGAGTTTCTTGTCCAGACAAAGACTCCACTAAAGCGCTTAAAAAAATTGTTAAGGAAGTTTCAGTTCCTGTCGTTGCTGATATACATTTTCACTACAAAAGAGCTATTGAGGCTGCAGAGATGGGTGCTAGTTGTTTAAGAATAAATCCCGGAAATATAGGATCAAATCAAAAGATATTAGAAGTTATCAAGGCTGCTAAAAACAATGATTGTTCTATACGAATAGGTGTTAATGCTGGCTCATTAGATAAAAATTTATTAGAAAAATATAAGGAACCTTGCCCTGAAGCTTTAGTAGAGAGTGCTCAACATAATATTAAACTTCTTGAAGACAATGATTTTTTTAATTTTAAAATAAGTGTAAAATCATCAGACATATTTTTAACAGTTAAAGCATATAGAGAATTATCAAACATTTGTGATTATCCTTTGCATCTAGGTGTTACAGAGGCAGGAGGGTTATTAACTGGCAGTATTAAATCTTCAATCGGTATCGGCCAACTTTTAATGGAAGGAATTGGTGATACTATACGAGTTTCATTATCATCTGACCCAGTTGATGAAGTAAAAGCAGGATACGAAATATTAAAATCTCTGGGAATACGTTCAAAAGGAGTAAACATTATTTCTTGCCCTTCTTGTGCTCGTCAAGCATTTCCAGTTATTGAAACAGTCAAGTTATTAGAAAAAAAATTAGCACATATAAAAAAACCAATCAACCTGTCAATCATAGGCTGCGTAGTTAACGGTCCCGGGGAAGCTGCCCAAACAGAAATTGGTTTAACTGGCGGTGGCCAGGATAACAATTTATTATATCTCTCCGGAGTTCCTCATACAAAAGTTGCAAGTTCAGAAATTATTGACAAGGTAGTCGAATTAGTTGAAGAAAAAACTAAAGACTAAAATTAATTTATGATTCCATTAGATAAAGTTAAGGATATTATCGCTAAGCATGACTCTTTAGAAAAAGAGTTGTCTTCAGGTAATATTGACTCAAAATTATTTGCGAAAAAATCGAAAGAATATTCAAATTTTGGTAATATTATTTCTACTGCAAGAGAATATGTAAATTTTGAAAATGAGAAGAAAGATTTACTTCAAATGGTACAGGATAAATCTAATGATAAAGAGATAATTGATTTAGCTCAAAAAGATTTAAATGATTTAATAAAAAAAAAAGAAAAATATGAGAACGATTTAAAAGTTTTTCTTTTACCAAAAGATGAAGATGATAATAAAAACGCAATAGTAGAGATCAGAGCAGGAACTGGAGGTCTAGAGGCCTCACTTTTTTGTGCTGATTTATTTAAAATGTATGAAAAAGTTTGTTCAAAAAAAAAATGGAGATTAGAAATAATTAATATCTCTAAAAGTGAAGCTGGAGGATACAAAGAGGTAATTTTTTCTGTAAACGGAGATAATATATACTCATATTTAAAGTATGAGTCTGGAGTTCATCGTGTACAAAGAATACCTGAAACTGAAACTCAAGGAAGAGTACATACGTCAGCCGCGACTGTTGCTGTGTTGCCTGAAGCTGAGGAAGTTGATGTTGAAATAAAAGAATCTGATTTAAGAATTGATGTTTTTAGAGCTGGAGGACCGGGTGGGCAATCTGTGAACACCACGGACAGTGCTGTTAGAATAACCCACATTCCCAGCGGAGTTGTTGTTAGTCAACAAGATGAAAAATCTCAACACAAAAATAAAGCTAAAGCATTAAAAATATTAAGGTCTAGAGTTTATGAAGCCGAAAAAAGAAAAAAAGATCAAGAGAGATCGAGTAACAGAAGAAGTCAAATTGGATCAGGAGACAGATCTGAAAGAATAAGGACTTATAATTTCCCTCAAGGAAGAGTTACAGATCATAGAATTAATCTTACTCTACACAAACTGGAAGAATTTCTGAGTGGAGAAATTCATGAGGAAATGAATCAAGAACTTAGACTTAAAGAACAAAATTTAAAATTAGAAAACTTAAATACATGAGAGCTTTTGAAATAATCAAATTAGGATCCAATTTATTAAAAGAAAAAAAAATTCCATCTTTTATTTTAGACTCTGAAATCTTGCTTTCAAGAACATTAAATAAATCAAGAGAAGAAATTTTAGTAAATTTAGATCAAAAAATTAATGATAAAGATATTTTAATTTTTAAAGAATATTTGCATAGAAGATCTAAAAATGAGCCAATGGCATATATTTTCGAGGAAAAAGAATTTTGGAGTAAAAAATTTATAGTTAATAAGCATACATTAATACCTAGGCCCGAAACGGAGCTTTTAGTAGACGAGCTAGTAAAAATTTATAATGGAAAAAAAATATCAATTCTAGACATTGGTACAGGGTCAGGTTGCATTATTATTGGCCTTTTAAGCAACCTATCACAATCTATTGGTACTGGAGTAGATACTTCCAAAGAGGCCATTTTTATAGCAAAAAAAAACGCTGTTAAACATAAGTTAAATAAAAGAATAAGATTTCATAATAAATCATTTGAAAATATATTTTTTAATAGGTTTGATCTAATAGTATCTAACCCTCCGTACATAGAAAAGAAAGATATTAAAAATTTAAGTGATGACATAAAAAAATATGAACCTAGAATGGCCTTGGATGGTGGAAATGATGGGCTTGACCTTATTAGAAAAGTTATCTACAAATCCAAAGATATTTTAAAGATTAAAGGATTGCTCGCCTTAGAAATTGGAAATGAGCAAATTAAAAAAGTTTCAAAAATTTTAATTGATAATAACTTTAGAACTAAACATGTTATTAAGGATTATAAAAACAACGTTAGGTGCGTTTTAGCCAGTTACAAATAAATGAACAACAATAGAAGAAGAAATTTTAGATCTAGACCACAAAAAAGCAATTTCAGAAGAAGAACTGGGTCATTAAACAATGCTAATACTGGAGGTGTAAGCAATAATAGCAATTTAAATTTTAGTAGAAATGGATCTATGAATAATATTCACAATGTTGAAAAAACTATGCAAAAATATCAGCAACTAGCAAAAGATGCTCAAAGCAATGGAGATCCAGTTCTTGCTCAGAATTATTTACAACATGCAGATCATTTCCTAAGAAGGTACAATGAATTAAACGATAGAAGAGAGATATCTGCGGAAAAAACAGTTACCGAAGATAAATCATTAACCAAAGAAGAACCTCTAGAAGAAAAAAATCAACCTTCTACAAATTAAATTTTTATCTGAGATTAGCTAATCTTAAATCTATCTTAATTCTGTCTAACTCAAACTGCTTTCTTTCTTCACCTTTGAGAATTTTACCAGAAGGTAATTTTAATTTTTGGGAATTTACTTTTTTACCATTAACTATTACTTCGTAATGCAAATGAGGACCGGTAGATAGTCCCGTTGATCCAACATAACCTATTATTTGACCTTGTTTTACTTTTCTTCCTTCTCTAATTCCCTTCGCAAATGATTTCATGTGAGCATAAATAGTTTCATAAGTTGAATTATGTTTTATCTTAACGCAGTTGCCACCACCACCACACCAACGAGCTCTAGTGACCGTTCCAGATCCCGAAGCCATAATTGGAGTGCCACTGGGCGCAGCAAAATCAGTTCCTCTGTGCATTTTGTTATATCCAAGAATTGGATGTTTTCTCATTCCGAAAGAAGAGGACAATCGAGCGCCATTAATTGGAGTTTTCATTAAGGACTTAGTTATGCTTTTTCCTTTAATGTCATAGTACTCCTCTTCATTATTAAATTTAAAATTATAAAGATTTATTTCTTCTCCATTTACATACATCGAAGCGTAAATAATTTTACCGGTATCCCTTACTTTATTATTATCATCTTCAAATTTTTCATATAAAATCTCAAACCAATCACCTTTCCTAATATCTCTTTGAAAATCTACTTCAAACCCAAAAATTCTAGCAAACTCAACTATTATATTTGGCTCTACACCAGACTCCATAGCTGAACTATACAAGTTATTTTTAATGATGTTTTTTATAACAACTTCTTTCTTATAAAGCTGTAAAATATTTTCATTTACTTTAAAGTTATCATTAAATTTTCTTATCTCTATACTTGAGGTTTTGTTTATTGGATATCTTAGATCTACTAAGGTACTAGTTCCATCTTCTAATTTTTTTACAACTAGTGAAAGTTTTCTTCCTGAATAAATATTAGTAAGTTTTTTTTGTTTTAATTTAATAGAAATATCACTTATATCTTTATTTCTTACGTTATGTCTTTTTAGTATTTTTTCAACAGTATCATTATTCTTGATGACATAGTTTATTTCTTCGTAAGGACTATTTATTTTAGAAATTAAAAAATTTGTTAATTTTGAGAATTCATTTGTTTTAGTAATTTCTTCTAAACTTGCCTCATTTTTCTTATTATTATTTTCTATTAAGTTTGAAGAAATAAAAAAAATTGTAGAAAAAATTATTAAAAAAGAAACTATTATAAAAGGGTTAAATTTATTAACCTGAAGAGCCCTTGTATCTAAAAGAGAAAAAAAACTATGTTTTTTTTTTAAAAAAGCATTAATTTTATGAATAATCGTCATAGTTGTTTTTTATAAAAATAAGCTTTCCATTGCAACGTTAGTAGTCAAAAAAAGCTTTATTTTATTGGTTATTTTAGGGAATATACGCCTTGACTTATAACACAATTGTAATAAAACCAGCGCTCACCTCTACGAAATTAATATTTTAACGTAGCCAGAGGTGTGTAGATTTTAATCATTAAAATCTTAGCTTTTTTAAATTGTAAATTTTAAGAAGAGAAGTGTGGACGGCTAGGTTAATAAAGAAATTGTCGTACACGCTTTAACGAAAAATAACTTTGATTACCTCAAAGTTATTAAAGCTAGTGTGCGCCGTTATTAAACTTGAGAGTTTGATCATGGCTCAGAACGTACGCTGGCGGCACGCCTAACACATGCAAGTCGAACGCAGTAGCAATACTGAGTGGCAAACGGGT
>Ga0213866_10000980_pt1 | contig 21956 bp, 22 predicted proteins | sample PICome_11_FD_160079 | JGI IMG/M metagenome (GOLD analysis project Ga0213866, IMG submission 160079) | Coastal seawater microbial communities near Pivers Island, North Carolina, United States - PICO284 | ecosystem: Environmental > Aquatic > Marine > Coastal | place: USA: North Carolina...
ACTAGCACTGAGATCGTGGTTCAGGTACTACAATGAACAACGACCTCACCAAGCGCTCGGCATGAAAACGCCGAGCATTGTTTATCAATTAGCGGCTTGAGTGTGCAAAAAGGGCTGGGTCATTACAGGTGCGTCAAGCTAAATCAGTATAAGATTGGATCGGTAAGTTTTTAATGCCAGTGGTGAAGTTACCGGCGATCTATTTTATACCCCCTATGGAGAACCCATTGGTGGAACGATTGATCAGATAGATCAACATCAACCCTTTGGTTTTTCCACCAAACGCAGTGACTTTGCCTCGGGGCTGGTGTACTTTGGCTACAGGTTTTATGTGCCTCATATGGAGCGGTGGTTAAATCGTGATCCGATTGGCTTGGATGGTGGGTTAAATATTTATGGGTATGTTGAGCAGAATCCTGTTATGTATATAGATCCAAAAGGTTTGGATACTATGTGTCCTAACGGGAATTGGATACCAGATCCAGATAATCATGGTCATGGTGAGTGTAGAGACACCAGAGATCAAGGCCCTCAATGTAGCAGTGGAAACTGTGCTGAATCCCCCCCATCTCATAATGATGCCTGCCTTCAGGCTTGTATAAACCGAGAGTGGAGTACTTGCATGACAGGCAACTTAGGAGCGGCAGCGCTTTGTACTGGAATAGTACTAGCATCTTGTTCTAGCCAGACATGTGATAAATGTGATGATGAATAATTGTAAGGTGGACGTTTTATGCAAATAGCGAATCATATTTCAACATGTTTATTGGTATTTATCTCCATTGCCCTCTTTGGCTCTAAGGTTTTGAGTGATTCAGATTGAGAAGATTGTTGGACGCCAAAACTAAATTTTGATATTGAAGGAGGGGGGTTCTTTTCGACTATGATATTTATCTCTGGCCATAGTTACGCCATTTCATCTGCCAATACTGTGCTGTTTGAACAAGGGAAGCAAAACTTTTTTTGCTGTGAAGGGGTCATGTCTTCTGAAGAACTAATAGATATTTTAAATAGCAAGTTGACTGGAAATGTCACATCAGAACAGGTAACCGAATCAATAGTTGCAGGTTTGACGGAGAGATATCCTTGTGATCAAGAGGTCTGATCAAGGAGTCAGATTTTGGTCGCATAGCCGCCGGTTGCGCAGATAACCTTCCTTTTATTAGCAAATAATATTATATGTACCTACAAAGTTTACTGCATAGTAACCAATGTAGTAACATACCTACATTAATAGTGGTTAGGTGGGATTTGTTATGAGCATTACAACTATTTCTAGTAGAGAGTTTAATCATGACGTGAGCAAGGCAAAGCGCGCAGCTCTATCTGGACCGGTCTTTATTACTGATCGGGGTCGTGCAGCACATGTCTTGTTGTCTGTTGAGCAGTACCAAAAGATTACAGATAAAAAAGAAAGTATTGTTGACTTAATCGCCATGCCCGGGGCGGTGGAAGTTGAGTTTGAACCGTCCCGATTGGATCAAGAGCTTTATCGTCCCGCGGATTTTTCATAATGTATCTTCTGGATACCAATGTTATTTCTGAATTGAGAAAAGGAAAATCCAGTAAGGCAGATAAAAATGTTGTGGCTTGGGCAAATACTGTTCCGGCAACAAGGCTATTCTTATCGGTGATTACAGTTTTGGAGATTGAAACCGGAATACTTTTGCTTGAACGGCGAGACCCAGCGCAAGGGGCTGTACTTCGCTCTTGGCTCAATTCACATCTGTTGCCGGCGTTCTCTGACCGAGTCCTTGTTGTGGATACTGCTGTAGCACAGTGCTGTGCCAAACTACATGTGCCCAACCCTCGATCAGATCGAGATGCCATTATAGCGGCCACTGCAATGGTCCATGATTTGACAGTGGTTACCAGAAATATCGATGACTTCTCACCCACTGGGGTTGATATGCTAAACCCTTGGCAATTTAGCAGTGCTTAGAACAGCTCGGGTTTGGAGTGAACTTCCTCCTTTATTCTACCGAAAGTAAGCCAACTGTAGGATCAATGAAGGGGTTCTGATAGGTTGTAGTCACAGATTGAACCAGTGCAAAACCCTTGTTAATCTAGCTTGACTCCTTTTTGGCAATCCCCAGTTTCTCGAGATTGGCAGCCATATCCTCTGCGGAAGTCGCCGAGTTAATATCGCGATCTACCATGAGTACTTTGCCCTGTTTGTCGATATAGATGGTGTGTCTCTTGGGATAGCCATAGAAGGCCAGTACATCATAGGCTTTGGCTACCTCTTTGCTGGGATCACTCAGTAGTGGAAAATCTGCCTCTGTGGATTCGGCAAAGGCTATATTGTCCTCTAGGGAGTCGACACTGGCCATAAAGTAAGTGACATCAAAGGCTTTGAGCAGATGGCCATTCTCCGCCAGGGATTTGCACTCCACGGTGCAGCCGCCCGTAAAGGCCTTGGGATACCAGGCAATCACAATCGCCTGTTTGCCTTTAAACTGCTCTAGGGCGTAGGTTTTGCCATCAGATGCCGGCAACTCAAAGTCAGGCGCCATATCGCCTACCTCGAGGGATAGCGCCGCCATGGGCATTGTTAGCAGGGCGATTAGGGCCAGTACTTTGCTAGCTTTTTCCATTGTAGGTCTCCTCTTTATTTGTCTCGTGCTCGCTGTCTTGCCGTTAGCAGCATAGCGATGATTGCCAGTGAAAAACCCACTATGGGCCAACTCATCAGGCGTGAAAAAGGCGTGGACCCAGCTCTGGGTGTAAGCGTGCCACTGAGTACGCCAGTGCTAAACTGATCCAGCTGCTTGTAAACTTCTCCTCGGTAATCCACCAGACCGGTAATTCCATTATTAGTGCCCCGCAGTAGGGGTTTGCCGTTCTCAATAGCGCGCATCCGCGCCATTTGCATATGCTGTTGGGGAGCGATTGAATCGCCAAACCAGGCATCATTGCTGACTGTCAGCATTACTGTTGCGTTACGGGTATTTCTGGCAACTAGATCTGGGTAGGTGATCTCGTAGCAGATGGCGGTTGCAATTTGCTGTTGTTTGGCAAGCAGTGGCAATTGGTTGTCTGCCCCGAGGGAGAAAGAGGACATGGGAAGATCAAAGAAGTTATTGAGACCGCGTATCAGCGCCTCGAAGGGTACATATTCACCGAAGGGCACCAATCGAGTCTTGTTGTATTGGCCACTGCCATCGCCAACCACTAGCATTGAGTTGTAGTAAAGCCCCTGAGGATTATTGTTGGTGGGTATGCCGGTGATCAGGGCGGTGCCCTGCTGTGCGGCGCGCTCGCCAACCGCCTGTAAGAAGCCTTTGGCATCGCTGTAAAGGGCGGGGATGGCGCCCTCCGGCCAGACAATTATATCTGTACCCCAGTGGTCTTCACTTTGCGCCAGCAGCTGTCTGAGAATTTTATTGCGCTCCAGCGGTGCCCACTTATCTTTTTGATCCACATTGGGCTGTACCAGGGCGACTGACAGTTGTTGATCCACCGTTTGAGTCCAATCGATGGTTTGCAGTTTGGCACCGCCGACAAAGGCGGTCAGTACAAAGGCGCCACTCAGCCCAACCATCGCAGAGAACTGCCGCTGAAGCAGCTGCGCCACCACTACGGCGCCAAGGGCAGTCAGGTAGCTGAGCAGGAGCACGCCGCCGAGGGGCGCCCATCCGTTGAGCCAGGTGTCGGTGTGACTGTAGCCAGCGTACAGCCAGGGGAAACCGGTAAAGATCCAACTGCGAAACCACTCGCCGATTACCCAGATTGCCGGCAGTGCCAGTATCCAGTGGTTCGGTGACTGGGGAAGCAGTGCAGTCAGGGTGAAGGGCAGGCCAAACAATACAGCCATCAGCAGGCAGAAAAACAGGGTGCCGAAGATGGCGAAGGCCATAGACACATCGCCGTGCACATACATACTGATATAAACCCAGCTGGCACCGGCGAGATAGAGGCCGGCGCCGAATAGGGCGGCGCGCTTAAATGCCTCTTGAGGCGATTGGTTTTGCAGCAGTGTAAACAGCACCGCGATGCTGAACAGGGCAACTGGCCACAGGGAAAAGGGTGCCAGAGATAGTGGAAGCAGGGCGCCGGCCAGCGACAGTACGGCATAGTTCAGAAGTTGTCGATCCATTGACATTGGGTTATTACGCTTGGTCTCTAGTGACTTCTAAAAGGGTTATTCGGCGGTTGTCACCGTCGATGACTTTAAAGTGGAAGTTATCAATATCCAGACTGTCACCAATTTCTGGGAGCCCGCCAAAATTATTGATCACTAGACCGCCGATAGTATCGCAGTCGTCGTCGGGAAATCCGATATCAAAGTACTCATTAAAGTCATCGATTTGCATAATGGCTTCGACTCTATAGCAGTTTTCCGAGATCTGTTGGATTTGTTCAACCTCTTCCTCATCGGTTTCATCCTCAATTTCGCCGACAATTTCCTCCAGCACATCTTCGATGGTCAGAAGCCCAGACACGCCACCGTACTCATCGACTACAATAGCCATATGGTAGCGCTGTTCGCGGAACTCCTGCAGTAGAATGTTCAGTCTTTTGCTCTCGGGAATTATGGTTGCCGGGCGCAGCAGGTTTTGTAGATCAAAGTCTTCTTTACCGGATAAAACCAGCGGCAGAAGCTCTTTGGCCAGCAGTATGCCCTGTATATCATCTGAGGATTCACCAACCACTGGAAAGCGTGAGTGCTGGGACTCGATCACCAATGTCAGGATCTGTTCCAAGCTGAAGTCGGCCTCTACCACTTTCATCTGTGATTTGGGGATCATAATCTCCCGAGCTTGCAGATCGGTAACCTTGAGGGCGCCCTCCATAATTTGCAGGGCGCTGGCATCGATAATCGATTGATTCTCAGCCCCTCGTAGGGTAGCTATAAGCGATTCTCTGTTGGAGGGCGTGGAAGAGAAGGCCTCACTCAATTTTTGCAGCAGGGTTTTGTCCTGCGTCTCGCTTATCAGATCGTCATTCATTGTCTAGTTATCGCTTTCAGTTAATAGTGTAGGGAGGTGGGAATCCCAATTCTTGTAAGATATCGGTTTCCAGCTTTTCCATAATTGAGGCATCCCTGTGGTTTTGATGATCGAAACCCAGCAGGTGCAATACCCCATGGACAGTCATATGGGCCCAGTGAGCCTGTGGTTGTTTTTGCTGTTGTTGGGCCTCTTTCACAACGACCGGCGCACAGATAACTACATCGCCAAGCAGTGGCAGGGGTTCAGGCAGCGGGGCCTCAAAGGGGAATGATAGTACATTGGTGGGCCCCTGAGCGCCTCGGTACTTTTCATTGAGGGCTCGACCTTCAGGTAGATCGACTATTCGCACACTGAGTTCTGCCTCCTCTCGCCGATTGCCGATGGCGGCAGCTACCCAGTGCCGGATACTGTCCTCGTCGGGGGGCTCTTCAGAGGTGCAGGCCAGCTGAATGTCTACTTGGATTGCCATAACTGGATATCAATCGGTTTTAGGGCTCGGCTTCAAACGCATCATAGGCGTCGACAATGCTCTGTACCACCGGATGACGCACCACATCGCGAGATTCGAAGTGGGTGAAACTGATATCGTCCACATCTTTCAATACCTTGTGGGCATGGACCAGGCCGGAGCTGACACCTTTGGGCAGGTCAATTTGTGAGGTATCACCGGTAATCACCGCTGTCGAGCCAAAGCCGATACGGGTGAGAAACATTTTCATCTGTTCGCGTGTGGTATTCTGGCTCTCATCGAGAATGATATAGGCCGAGTTTAGGGTTCGCCCGCGCATATAAGCCAGGGGTGCAATCTCAATAACATTGCGCTCCTGCAGCTTGGCCACAGTTTCAAAGCCCAGCATCTCGTGAAGTGCATCGTAGAGGGGGCGCAGGTAGGGATCCACTTTCTGCGCCAGATCTCCCGGCAGAAATCCCAGGCGCTCGCCAGCTTCGACGGCGGGCCTCACTAATAGGATGCGCTCCACCTCGTCGCGCAACAGTGCCTCGACCGCACAGGCCACCGCCAGATAAGTTTTCCCTGTACCCGCTGGCCCTATACCAAAGTTGATGTCGTGGGTTTGTACAGCGCGCACATAGCGCTGTTGGTTGAGTCCGCGGGGCTTGATATTGCCCTTTTTGGTGCGGATTACCGAAAAACTTTCAACATCATGGTTAGATTTCAGTTGGCTGGCAGCTTGAGTCATAGGCTTCTCTCTCTCAAATTGTCGGAGGCTGAGATGCACCTCCTCAATGGGTAGTTGGGGGTAGTGGGCAGTGAGTTGATAGAGGTTGTGAAGTGTTTCCAGGGCCATTTCACAGACATAGCCGTCCCCGTGGACGGCGAAAAAATTATCCCGCGAGCGGATTTCAACGCCGAGACGCTGTTCGATAAGTCGCAGATTTTCATCGAACTGGCCGCAGAGAGCAGCCAGGCGGTGCGCATCATTGGGCTCGAGGCTAATGTCATGCGCTGATGGTGGAGTTTGCAGTGGGTTCAAAAGGTACTTATGTGCCTCATAGCTTTATTTAACAAGGCTAGCATAGCGCGAAATTTACCACAGGGTAAATACTTTTTTATGATGCCTCTTTGCATCGGGATGGGTTGTTGTGATTGCGTGCTTATGTATGCCGCCGCCAGGCCTAATTAAATCAATTTGCCGCGCAGGCTGTTGGGCAGGGCCTCGGTGATCTCGACAGTCACAAAGTCGCCGATAAGTGCTGGGTTGTCCGATGAAAAATTGACTACGCGATTATTTTCAGTGCGCCCTTGAAGTTGTCCGGGATCTTTTTTGGAGACACCGGTCACCAGCAGTTTATGGGTTTTTCCCACCGTGCGGCGGCTGATTTCAAAAGCGCTCTGATAAATGCGGTCCTGGAGAATTTTAAGTCGCTTCTTCTTAGTTTCCTGATCCGTGCTGTCAGCGAGTTCAGCCGCTGGGGTGCCGGGTCTCGCGCTGTAGACGAAGCTAAACGAGGTATCAAAGCCAATGTCCTCAATCAGTTTCATGGTGGCAGCAAAATCCTCTTCGGTCTCTCCGGGAAAGCCGACAATAAAATCTGAGGAGATGCTTATATCGGGGCGAATGGCCCGCAGTCGGCGAATCACCGACTTGTATTCAATGGCGGTATGGCCGCGCTTCATCGCCATCAGTATCCGGTCGGAGCCACTTTGCACTGGCAGGTGAAGATGATCTACCAGTTGTGGCACCTCGGCGTAGACCGCGATCAGTGCATCGGTGAATTCAACCGGGTGGGAGGTGGTATAGCGGATGCGCTCGATACCGGCAATCTCAGCCACATAGGGTATCAGTTCAGCAAAGTCGCACAGTGATCCATCCGGCATCTCACCGCGGTAGGCATTCACATTTTGTCCCAGCAAGTTGACTTCTCTGACACCTTGCTGAGCCAGCTGGGTGACTTCGGAAATAACATCTACCAGCGGGCGGCTGACCTCCTCGCCTCTGGTGTAGGGCACCACGCAGAAGGTGCAGTACTTAGAACATCCCTCCATAATCGATACAAAGGCGCTGACGCCGTCCGCTTCGGGAGTCGGCAGGCGGTCAAATTTCTCAATCTCGGGGAAGCTGATATCCACAGCAACTGTGCCATCTCGCCGCTGGGTTTCAATCATCTCTGGCAGTCGATGGAGGGTCTGAGGGCCAAAGATAACATCCACATAGGGTGCGCGCTTGGCGATAGCCTCTCCCTCTTGGCTGGCCACGCAGCCACCCACGCCGATTACCAGGTTGGGGTTTTTATCCTTCAGGTGTTTCCAGCGCCCCAGCTGATGAAACACTTTCTCCTGGGCCTTCTCGCGAATCGAGCAGGTGTTGAGCAACAGTACATCGGCATCGTCGGCGCTGTCAGTGGCGATCATATTGTGACTATCCCCCAGCAGATCTGCCATACGCGAGGAATCGTACTCATTCATCTGACACCCGTGGGTGACAATATGCAGTTTTTTTGCTGTGGGGTCAGTCATACCAGAATGGTCAATCTTTGATCAAATGTTTAGGGGTTTGCATTATAGCTGTGCACCGCTAATTGGCAATATAAATGCCGTTGCGAGACTAAACTCTGTGCTATGATTGCGCCCCTTTTTTATTAAACCGCAGTATTGAGATCGATGAGCGCAGAACCCATTTACCGAGTAACCTTTTTCAATCAGGGCCAAGTCTATGAGATCTATGCCCGCCATGTTTACCAGAGTGACCTCTGGGGTTTCCTCGAGGTTGAGCAGTTTGTATTTGGTGAGCGCTCAAAAATGATTGTCGATCCCGCTGAGGAAAAGTTGAAGACGGAATTCTCGGCGATCAAACGCAGCTTTATACCCATGCATTCGGTGGTGCGTATTGATGAAGTTGAGAAAGAGGGCACCTGTAAAATTTCCGATGCCCCTCAGGGGGGCAATATCAGTACTTTCCCATTTGCCAATATGGCCGGCGCCAAACCATCACAAGATTAAATAATTCTCCTCATAAAAGTCGCGCCTCGCCCTTTTATAAACTATAGTTATTTAAGTTTGAGTAGATACATCTAGTAAGATCGGTTGCTCAACTTAAATGGACCGCTCACCATGTCAATCGGTGCGCACCCTATGCTAAAGTTGTACAGGATGCATGGCAGTGTTGTGGAAGATAATTCAAATCTTAAAACACGCAGATAAAGTAGATGGGAGTCAATGTGAGTCAGCAGGGATTAAAGTTACTGCCTTTTGAATTTGCACGGGTCAATCGCGTGCTAGTGGACAGTGATCGCGGGCAGTTGCTTATGACCGCGGACACCTCGGTATGGGCGCTAGCTGAGGTGCACCGGGTGATGGGCAAGTTGCCAGCCAACCGGCTTGCAGATAGCGAATTTGATACTTTGCTCAGCGAGATCTACAGCGGCCGCACCGGCACCTCAGAGGCGGTGATGGCGGATATCAAAGATTTTGTGGACATGGAATCGGCGGCTGCAGATCTGGAGGAGGTCAGCGATCTCCTAGATGCTGAAAACGATGACGCGCCGATTGTGCGGTTGCTCAATGCGATTCTCACCGAATCCCTCAAAGAAAATGCCTCCGATGTGCATATTGAACCCTATGAGGCCCAGGCCCTGGTGCGGTTTCGCTTGGATGGCGTACTGAGGACGGTACTCTCGCCCTCGGTGCAGATTGCACCGCTGCTAATCTCCCGTATTAAGGTGATGTCCAAGTTGGATATTGCCGAGAAGCGCCTGCCCCAAGATGGTCGCATGAGCGTGTTACTGGGCGGTCGAAGTATAGATCTGCGGGTTTCCACTATGCCCTCCAGCCATGGCGAGCGCGTGGTGATGCGATTGCTGGATAAGAATGCCGGCAAGCTCCAAGCTCAAGAACTGGGTATGCCGGCGTCCACCAAGCGTCAACTGGACGATCTGATCTCCAGGCCTCACGGCATTATTCTGGTCACCGGCCCCACGGGTTCCGGTAAAACCACTACGCTGTATGCGGCACTCCAGCAGATGGATCGGCAACAGCGCAATATTATGACCGTCGAAGATCCAGTGGAGTACGACCTGCCCGGCATCAGCCAGACGCAAATCAATCTGCGCGCCGGTATGACCTTTGCCCGCGGACTGCGGGCTATTTTGCGCCAGGACCCGGATGTGATCCTTATCGGTGAGATCCGCGATGGCGAGACCGCTGAGATCGCTACCCAGGCCAGTTTGACCGGCCACTTGGTACTCTCCACGCTGCATACCAATACCGCGGCCGGGGCAATTACCAGACTTCAGGATCTCGGGGTGGATAGTTTTCTGCTGGCCTCCACAGTGCGCGGTATTATCTCTCAGCGACTGTTGCGCAAACTCTGTACGCACTGTCGGGAGCAGGCGCCAGCGGATGAATATCAGAGTGAACTTCTGAATGTAAAGGTCGGCACACCTATCTACCAGTCCCGCGGTTGCGCCGAGTGCAACAATACCGGATTTACTGGCCGCCAGGCACTCTTTGAGTTGGTATCTGTGGATGCCCAGTTGCAGTCACTGATCCATGAAAACGCTGGAGAGATGGAGTTGGAACAGTCGATTCGCCAGCGGGTACCCAGTATTCGCGAGGCCGGCTTTGAGTTGGTGCGCCAGGGGGTTACCACTGTGGAAGAAGTGCTTCGAGTCACCAGCGTTTAATTTATGCCAACTTTTGACTACTCAGCCTATGATGCCGCCGGTAAACTCGTCGATGGGGTTATTTCCGCCGATTCCGAGCGCCAGGCGCGGCGGCTGTTAAAAGAAAAGAAATTACTGCCCTCCAAGTTGGCAGAAGTCTCCCAGTCGACACCCACATCCCGATTTCGTTTTGGCCGGTCGGTGCGGGTCAACAATTTTGATCTCTCCCTGGTATTGCAGCAACAGGCGATACTGATTCAATCCGGTCTGCCTCTCGAAGATGCCCTGCGCATGACCATAGAGCAGGCTGAGACCGACCGCCAGCGCCGCATGGTGGAGAGCTGGCGCAGTGAAATTGTCGAGGGGCGCAGTTTTTCTGAAGCCATGCGCCGCTCCCCCTACAGAATTCCCGAGAGCATTATCGCCGGGGTCGGTGTCGGCGAGGAGAGCGGTCATCTCCACGGCGTGCTAATGCGACTGGCCGAGGACCTGGAGAGCAGTGCGGAAAACCGCAAAACTGTCACACGGGCTATGGTTTATCCCGCCATCCTGCTGGGAACTTCGCTGTTAGTGGTGGCCATGATGATGGTCTGGGTAGTGCCAAAAATCACTACAATTTTTACCAGCTCCAACCGCGAGTTGCCATTGATTACTCAAATCATTGTTGGGTTGAGCGATTTTACCCAGCAGTACGGTTTGTATCTGCTGCTGGGGTTGGTATTGGTCGCTCTGGGGATTGTTTTGTTCTTGCGAGGTACTGAGCGGAGACGGCGCTGGCACGCTGTCACATTATCCATCCCGGGCTATGGGCGCTGGGTGCGCATGGCCAATATTGCCGACTGGTCGCGAAGTTTGGGTGTGTTGCTAGCCAACGGGGTTCCCGCGCTGGCGGCACTGAAAATCTCCTCTGCGGTGGTGAATAACTTGCAGTTGCGGGCGAAAATGGAATTGGTCACTGAGAGCATGCGCCGCGGCAGCAGTTTGCAAAAGGCCTTGGAGGAACAGCAGGTGGGCAGTGGTTTTTTAATTCATATGGTGGGCAGTGGTGAGGCCTCCAGCGAGCTGGACAAGATGTTGCTGCGGGTCGCCGACTACTACTCGCTGCGTCTGGCCAATGCCATTGAGATTTTCCTCAAGTTAATCAATCCGGTGCTGATTGTCTTTATGGGTGCGGTTATCCTGTCAGTGGTGGCGGCAGTGATGTTGCCGATTATGGATTTGAACAATATGGTCTAGGGACACGCCCTGTGATCTTATGAAATTAGCGTATCGTCAGAAGGTGGTAAAAATGAAATCTACTCAACACAGCAAGCGCAGACAGGGGGGGTTTACCCTGATTGAAATGATGGTGGTAGTGGCGGTGATTGGACTGCTGATCGCCATGGTGGGTCCTATGGTATTTAATCAAGTGGGCAAGGCCGAGCGTACCCGAGTGGCTCAGGATATCCGCGCCATTGAGAGTGCACTGAAGTTCTACCGTCTGGATAATTTTCGCTATCCCAGCCAAGCACAGGGGTTAGAGGCACTGGTCACCGCACCCTCAGATGTCGATAACTGGAATGGCCCCTATCTGGAGACTCTGCCCATGGATCCCTGGAAGAGGCCCTATCGCTACGCCAACCCCAGCACTCACAGCAAGCAGATCGATGTGTTTACTCTGGGTCTCGACAACCTGCAGGGCGGCGAGGGCTCGGACAAGGACTGGGGAAACTGGAATATCCAGTGAGCCCCTTTTAATCCGAAATAGAATAGGTTGCGGCAGTGATCTCTCAAGCCCGACAGTCCCGAGGCTTTACCCTGATCGAGATTATGGTGGTTATCTTTATTATTGCCACCCTGGCATTTATGAGCGTGGGCGCTATCAATCAGGCGTCCGATCGACGCTATTCCAGTGCGGCGGATAAATTGTTGGTGTGGCTCAATCAGTTATCAGAGCTCGCCGCCATTCAGGGCGCCGCCTACGGTATAGTGACTGAGATTGAAGAGGAGACTGGTACCCAACTGCGCCTGCGGGCAACGGTTTACTACCGCAATCGCTGGCTGGCGGTATCTTCTCCCGAGCCCTTTGAGCTGGAATCCGTTGCTGCAGTTGACTGGCAGATGGATGAGTTGGATCAGCCGCTATTCTACCAACAGGCCGCAGAGGCCACCCGCGAGGAGTTACAGTCAGGGGAAATGGACGCCACACAGGATGAAGAGAACCAGCTACAGCCGCCGATCGCCTTTCTGCCCGATGGCTATGTAGAGCCCCAGGGCGAGATCGAACTGAAATTTGCCGATTCTGAAAAAACTTACCGCTTTTCTTGGGATGCCGAGCGCTCGAAGATGGCAATGGTCAGTGGGGGACAGCCAAAGTGAGAGCTAATCGAAGTGCCGCGGGATTTACTCTCATCGAGGTATTGGCGGCCCTAGCCATACTCGCCTGGGCGCTGGGGGGTGCCATCTATATGGTTCACCAGTACGCCGATCAGCGAGCCCATATGACCAATAAACTGTTTGCCTCCCAAGTGGCGTGGAATGGGTTGATGGAAAATTACCGACATGCTGAGGGCTGGCTGTCCAACAGTGAGCGCGGCAGCAAGCCGCGCCGCGGTACCCAGAGTCAACACGGTCGCGAATGGCGCTGGCAGATCAGTATCAAGCCGGCACTGGGCAAAGACCTATACCGCTATCAGGCCGATGTGGGCCTCGCCGATAGCGATCGCATCAGCAGTTCACTGTCGCTGTATATCGTCGAGGAGCAGTGATGGGTTCTCGGCCGCCAATCGATCCCACAAATAGGATTGCCCCACAGCAGCGGGGGTTTACCCTAATAGAGGCAGTTATCTCGCTGTTTTTAATAGCGGTGATCTCGGTGATGTCCTATCAGGCCCTGAGCCTTATTATTCAGGTCAACGACCGCAGTCGCACCGACCTCGCCGACGAAGCCCAGTTGCAGCGCGCCTGGCAGATCATCAATCGCGATCTACTGCATTTGCGCAAGCGCAGCTTTAAAGACGGGCTAGGTGGCACTGAGAAACCCTATATCACCGATAACAGTCAATTTGGTGTGCGCTTTAGTCGCGGCGGTGGCCCCATGGTGCGTACCAATCCCAGTGGTATTCGGCGGGTGGAGTACAGCCTCAACAGTGAACAGCAGTTGGTGCGCCGCTCTTGGGCGATAACCGAATCCCCAAGATACAGCGATGGAGCGATGCAAATCCTAGTAAACAAGGTTGCTACTGTGGTGTTCGAACATATGGATGAAAGTTCTAACTTTGGTCCCACCTGGCCACCCCTGAGTGGTACTTCGGGAGATCTACCGCGGATGATCCGGGTCACTATTAGCCTAGAAAATGGCACCGAGACCTCGCGGCTGTTCTTGGGGGGCGATACCTGATGCTTGCGCCACCATTCCACAATCAGCGCGGAGTGGCTCTACTGGGGGCACTGATCCTAGTGATGGCGCTGGTGTTGATTATTGGCAATATCTTCTACCGCCATCAGATCGATGTCTCTCAGGCCACTCAGTCCCTGCACCGCGATCAGGCGTTGCTATTGGCATTGAGTGGTGAGAGTTGGGCGCGACAGCTGTTAAAAGATGACGATCAGGCTGTCGATAGCTTTGATGAGCTCTGGGCCCAGGCTATTCCTGCCATGCCAGTGGATGGTGGGCTATTAAATGGCTGTATTGCCGATCTTCAGGGGCGTTTTAATTTAAATAGCTTTAGCGACTACAAATCTGGGAAACTAAGAGGGGAGCGCGGCAGTGAAAATGCCAGCTATTCTAACGTCTGGGAGCGGTTGCTAAGCCTCTCGGAGATCGCGATATTTCCCGGGCGAGTTGAAGCCCTGATAGATTGGATCGATACTGATTCCAATGTGGTCGGGAACGCTGGGGCTGAGCAGGACGATTACGCTGGCTATCTACCACCGCGCATGGTTGCCAATGAAAAGATGGCGGAGCCCAGTGAATTGGCGGCCGTTCAGGGTTATGAGATCTTTGAAGTACAGACAATTATGCCCTGGATAACAGCATTGCCCGATGTGACTCAAATTAATATCAATACGGCCTCGGATAGATTATTACTGGCCATCGGCGGCGATTATGATCTACAGTTTAGAGATGCGGTAGTAGCCAATAGACCTTTTAATGATATGGAAAGCCTCTGGGAGAGCTTGGAATTTGAGCTGGCGATGGAGAAAGATTTGCTCAAAGCGCGCTGGCCAGAAACCCTATTGACCACAAAGACGCAGTACTTCCAGCTGTATATTGAAGTGCTTTTGGGCGAGGCGCGAATTGAGGTCAGAAGCATAATAAACCGCCCGACCAGTGGAAAACCCGTTATACTCGCTAGGGATATAACCACAGTGCCTGCCAGCCTGCCCAGGGATGGTGGCAGCAGTCTATTGGAGAAATTGGATGTCGACATGGAAGACGATGAAAAAGATCAAGATAGCGAAAACGCGGTTGTGCAGCCGGCCTGTGCAATGATTGGGGCGTAAAATGACATTACCAGTGGATCATATCTACAATCTTGACCGCACTATTACCAATCGCGGTGAAGCCTTTGAGTCAGTGGCCGGAACCGATGTGCTGCCCATGCATCTCTGGGTGCCCTCGGAGCTGGTCGCTCTGCACAATATTGATACACCCACAGCGCCGCGCAGAAAGTGGCCGGAACTTATTCCCTGGATGCTAGAAGATCGGTTGCTACAGCCCCTTGATGAGGTGCACTTGGCAGTCTCCGAGAGCCCTGTCGAGGGTCAGCTAGCGGTATGGGCAGTGAGTTGCCAAGACCTGCGGGAATGGCAGCGGGTGGCAGAGAACGCTGGGGTATTGGCCCAGTCGATGCTGCCGGATTATCTGGCTCTGCCCTGGGAGCCCGGTCGCATCAGTATCGGTTGGCGGGACGGCGTCTGTGTGGTTCGCAGCGGACTGTATCAGGGGTTTGCAGCCAGCCCCGATATAGCCTGGACTATGGTGGATATCCTAATTCAACAGCAGGACAGCCCCCCGCGACTGTCAGTTTCGGTACCCGAGACCGATTTGATTCCCCAGCATCTGCGTGAGCTTGCGGATATCAATCATGCCGCCCTGGAGTGGCAGTTTGCCGAACTACCTCTACAGGCCAATCTGCTGATTGGAGCCTTTAAGCCCAAAGCGTCCTCAGGTCTGGTTTCCTGGCTGCCCGCGGTGGGGTTAGGGATCCTGATGATTGTGCTCAGCGCGATCTATATGCAGGTCGCCAGCAATACCATACAGCAGCAGATCACTGATCTCGAGAGCCAACTGGTCAGCAATTACACCAGATTATTTGATGGCCGCAGGCCGGCAGCCGACGAGGTTCGCCAGCAGGCTGAGCAGCGCATAGAGACACTCTTTAGACAGCGGGAAAGTTTAAATTCTACCTCGGTGGCCAGCCTGTTGGCACTGGATAAGCTGATGAAAAACTGCGGCTGTCAGTTGCGAACTGTGCGCACTAATGACAATGGGCTGGTGATGGAAATTGACAATGGAGCAGCCCTCAAGGAGCGCAATCTAAATCTATCCGGCTATCGAGTCGCCATTAGGCAATTGCCCGGTGGGGATGACAATGCCATAGAATTGCAGTTGAGTGCCAATCGGAGAGGTAGCCAATGAGGGATAGATTAGCCTCCATAACCAGTTATTTCGCGGGCCTGCAGTCGCGGGAGAAAATCTTTGTGGCAGTTGGTGCCCTGTTGATCCTCGGGCTGCTGACAATCAAGGCACTGTTGCCTCTGGGTCAGACTTACAGGGGGTTTGTGGAACAGCAACAGCTGCTGGAGGCCGACTTACTGTGGTTGCAACAGCAGCGAGAGACTGTGGCTAAGCTGACCAATAGCTGTCCCGTATTGCGCCAACAAAAGAATTCTGGATCCGGCGCCCTATCTCAGTTAGTAAGGCGCAATCAGTGGCAGGTGGAGCGTCTCGATGAGAATGGGGACAAGGTATCTCTTGTAGCTGCCGGTGATGATAGCAACCGCCTGTTACAACTTATCCACCAAATTGCCTGCTATGGCTTTGCAGTAGACAGTATTGAGATAGTTCGCCCAGAGCGCAGTGACAGCATCTCGGCAAATCTCAGGGCAGTTTTGGAGGTGCGCAATGCTGACTAGAGCGCAACTAAAGAATCCAAAACAGTTGGCCAAACTGATAGTCACAGCGCTGCTGTTGGCACTCTGTCTGTGGCTTGGCGTGGCTATTGGGTTGCAGTTTGCTCAGCCCCCCCTTGAGCCCGCTGCTATAAGTCGAATCTCCACCACACCACCTCCCAGCTGGGACTGGTTTGGCGATGAGCCGATGGAGGTAATTGCAGACAGCGAGGAAATCGCCGAGGAGTTGGCCAATGCCAGTATCAATGCCCAGTTGCTGGGGGTGCTGTTGGCGGGTGAGGCATCTACCGCAACTATCAAGGTTGGCGGCTCCCCCGAGGCGGTCTATCAGAAAGGCGATGAGTTGGAATCCAATACTGTGATTATCAATATACAGCCCTACCGCATAGTAGTCAGCCAGAATGGTGTCAACAAACAGGTTTTAATGAAAAAACCCGATATGGTTATTGAAACTGAGGATTATAGCTATGAGGCAGAGGCACAGCCGGATAATGGCTTTGCGCTGGCTAATATGTTCGGTGCGGTGCCGGTAATGGCATCTGGCTCCACTGGGTTTAAGATGAATAATCTCTCCGATGAGATGAAGCAATTGGCGGATATTCAAGAGGGGGATGTAGTCACTCAGGTGAATGGTATTGCCATTCAGGACATAATGGCGGATCCCGCTCAGTGGATGCAGTTCAGTACTTCCAGTAGTCTCCCTGTCACCGTGATCAGGCAGGGTCAGGAGGAAGTTATTTATGTCAATGCTGCCAGTCTGTCGGCCAAAATGTTGCCCAGTCTGGGATTAAACCCCTAAACTATAGGATTAAAATTGCGGAAGAAAGTCTATGAGAGCCGGTCAAATGGAAAAAATCTTAGCTTCGATTAAATGGATAGGTGCCCTAATAGTCTCCCTGTGCCTGATTGTAGAAGCTATGGCAGAGGAGCGAGTGCGAATTAACTTTCGCGATGCGGATATTCGCAGTGTGATTGAAAGTGTCGCCGAAATCACCGGCGAGTCCTTTGTGCTGGACCCCAGAGTCAAGGGCAAAGTCACGATTATTGCCCCCGAGGCCATAGATTCCTCACTGCTCTACCAAGCCATACTCTCGGCCATTCAGGTGCAAGGATTTCAGGCGATCAAAGATGGTGCGGTGACTAGAATCGTGCCCTTTAACCAATCCTTTAGCTTTGCCGGCGGTGGTAAAAACACCTTGGTGACTGAGATTCTCAAGGTGCGCTATGTTCAGGCCGCAACGCTAATTCCGGTGTTAAAACCCATGATGAGTAATGGCGCTCGCCTACAGGCCTACAATCAGAGTAACTATCTGGTGGTTTCGGATATTCGCGCCAATGTTGAACGCCTCAAATCCCTGTTGCAGGAGATGGATGACCCAGATCACACCGCGGTGGAGGTGATTAGCCTAGAACATATATCCGCCGCTGAGGCAGTGCATATCGCAGGCCAACTTAAGCAGTTGCAGAAGCAGGAGCTGTCGCTGGTGGAAGACGGACTCAACAACCGCATTATTGTCAGTGGCCCGGGGGTAGCACGCACCGCCTTTAAGGGCATGTTGGAGGCGTTGGATGTGCCCATGAGCAAAAAGGGCAGTGTCGAAGTGATCTATCTCAACTACTCCCGAGCGGCGGAGTTAAAGCCGGTGATTGAGGGTATGCTGCAGTCGGAAATCTTCCTGCGTCTGGCCGGCGAATCCAGCGGCAAAGACCGCGCCAAATCCAGCTATAAGATTGAGATTGACGAGCTAAATAATGCATTGATCTTGGCGGCACCCTCGGCGGTAATTCGAGAAGTTAATAAGGTAATAGCCAAGTTGGATATCTCCAGACCTCAGGTATTGATTGAGGCGGTGATTGCGCAGTTATCTGAGACTCAAGCAAGGGAGCTGACTTCAAATCTGGTTTATGCCAGCAAGAATCGCGGTGGCTACTTGACCAATTTCAATAATGTTATGTCCACTTTAATCGGTAGCGCGGGTATTGATGATGCAGATGTGGATCTAACTCAAATAGGTCCGGCCGTGGGTTCTGCACTAAACGCTTTTGGTGGGGAGCTGGATCCAGATACGGGTAAAGGGATGGGGTTGTTAATCCAAGCCTTAAAATCCGATAGTGATACCAATATATTATCTACTCCTTCGGTGGTAACTCTTGATAATGAAGAGGCCTCGCTGACCTCAGGCAGGGAAGTGCCTTTCCAAACAGGTCAGTACACCAGTAATAATAATGGCGGTTCTAGCAGTAGCAATCCCTTCACTACCTATAATCGTGAAGAGGTGGGTCTGACTCTTAAAGTCAAACCGCAGATCAGTAAAGGTAATGCAATTCGGCTGGAAATAGAGCAGGAATCTTCGGACATCGAAGGTGGAGCTGATCTATTGCAGACCACTTCGAAAAATACCATTAAAACCAATGTGATGATTGAAGATGGTGAATTGCTGGTTCTCGGTGGTCTGATTAAGGATACCATTATAGATAGTGATACCAAGGTACCTTTGCTGGGGGATATTCCATTACTGGGACGGCTATTTAAATCTTCAAATAAAACCAAGGATCAACAGGTGCTAATGATGTTTATCCGCCCCACTATTATCCGCAGTCCCGAAGATGCCAAAAAACTTTCGGATAATAAATTTCAGCATCTGATTAGCCGCGACCTAGATGGAAAAAAGAAAGGGCTATTAACCGAGCAGCTGGAGGAAATTTTGTATCAGGGACAGCCACAAGAGACTGAGTAACTATGTTCTATGAGCCTCTATCTCGAACATTTTGGCCTCCACTGCGAGCCCTTTTCGATTGTCCCCGACCCCGGGTTTCTGTATCCCAGTGATCACCACCGCCAGGCGGTTGCCCATCTAAAATACGGTCTCGAGCGCGAGGGCGGGTTTATCCTGCTCAGCGGCGAGGTGGGCACCGGCAAAACAACTTTGACTCGCACGCTGCTCAAGCATCTGCCGCCCCATGTGCGGGTGGCCTATGTACTTAACAGCAAACTACAGGTGACCGATGTGCTGGCCAGTATCTGTGATGAACTGGCTATTCCGGTGCCCAATACGGCGGACCTATCCTTTTCTAAGAGCTGTATCGATGCCCTCAATCACAGTCTGATAGAGGCCCATGGCGAGGGTAAAAAGACGCTGGTGGTGATTGAGGAGGCGCAGAATCTGTCTGTCGAGGTGCTGGAGACCCTGCGGCTCTTGAGTAACCTGGAGACCACCACCCATAAACTATTGCATATTCTCTTGGTAGGACAGCCCGAGCTATTGGAAATTTTGGCACAAAAGGATCAGCGCCAGCTCAACCAGCGGGTGGTGTCGCGCTTTCATCTACTGCCCCTCGCCAAAGGGGAGATGGCCAACTATATCAATCACCGCCTGCACCATGCCGGAGCCAAGCGCGCCATTTTTGACAATCGGGCCATCACTGCGCTGTTTCGCCTGACCAAGGGAGTGCCGCGGCTTATCAATCTAATCTGCCATCAGGCGCTGTTGGCGGCCTATGCCACCGGCAGCAGAACCGTATCTGCTACCTTGGTCAAAAATGCGGCGCGGGAGATACTGGGCGATCAAAATAATCCGCCCAACAGGAGCCGTAGATGGTGGGGATTGGGGCTTATATCCCTAGGGGTGGTAATTTTAAGCCTCTGGTTAAGCCGCGAAAATGGATTGTTGCCAGTAAATATACCCAGTAGCCATTCAACCATTGATCTTGCAGCTGTGCCCGCTACGCAGTCTGAGATGCCGCCACAGCAACCTGAATCCGCCGATAAACAATTATCGCCAGATCTCGAGGAGGACAATGTGCAGCAGTTGGCGTTGGATGAGCCAACTCAGCCCTTCTCGGCACTGTTTGCCGCCTGGTCGCTGTCGGTTGGGCCGCTGTACTCCGAGGAGGAAGTGGTGGCACTGGCAGCGCGCCGTGGATTGCGGGCAGAGAAATTGAGTGATGTTGAGTGGGATATATTGCAGGCGATAGATCGACCCGCAGTGGTCTGGGTAAGGGATGAAAATGCCGATCTAAAAAGTTACCTGCTAGAGCGTGTTGAAGGCGATAACCTGAGTCTAGTGGGCAGTTCCGGTCGGCAGACTGTGGCCTTGGAAACCTTTTTGGATCAATGGTCTGGGGTATTTCTCTATCTGTGGCGACCCTCTAGTGAAATTAACAGCCTGCGTTTGGGTGACAGCAATCCACAGGGGCTATCTTGGCTGCAGACCAAGCTGCAGCAAGTGGATAGTGGTTATGAGCAGATTATTACCGGAGGTCGTTACAATACCGCTATCAGGGAACAGGTGGTGAGCTTTCAAACTCAACAGGGAATTAAAGCCGATGGTGTGGTGGGTCGGCAGACCCTGATGCGTATCAATCAGCTGACTGATTCCAGTATTCCCACACTCTCTGGAAGAGATGATCTCTCTGAAAACAGCAGCCAGCGCTGGCACTATGATGAAAGTGCGGGATGGGTTTTGAGGTAGCCTATGTCCTATATTCTCAATGCATTGAAAAAGGCAGAGCGAGATCGACTGCGGGAAGAACCGGTAGATTTGGATGATTTGGTCAGTGCCAAGTGGGATCCCTATCAGCAGCGAGCGGCGTCTAATGGATGGAAATACGCCTCAGTTGTCACTGTGGTGGCGCTGCTGTTGCTGAGTATTAGTCTCTACCTCAACCCTCCTTGGTCGCAGTGGCAATCTGTCTCCAAAGTCCCAGAATCAGAGCCTCAGCTTTCGGCGCCACAGCTCGCAGTTGATAGCGCTTCCGCAGATCCAATGCCTCAGGTCCCAACGCCCCAATTATCATCACCTCTGGAATCAGCAGCTGAAATCCCTCAATTAGTTATTACCGGACATATGTTTTTTGCCGAGGGCTCAGCGTCAAATCGCCTGTTTGCCAACAATCTATCCTACCGCGAGGGCGATAGGATAGAGGAGGACTGGATTCTGGTTAAAATTGGTGCAGAGGATTTTGAAATCCGCTCTGGTGAGCGATTGGTCAGACTGTTTTATCCCTAGAACCCCAACTAACTGGAAAATATTTCAAGCTCTGACCGCTTGCCCCGATCAAAGCGTTTAGCCCGCCGGTAGGGGAATACATCTACCACCACGCCACTGCGAATCTGCTCCTGTAGGTTCTGCCAGAAACTGACCTCATACAGGTCGCTGTGCATAGCCTCAAACATTTTTCGCGCCCGGTGATTGCCGGAGAAAAATAACCGAAACTCTTCCGGAAACACATCATTGGGAGCCACGGTATACCAGGTTCCCGACTGCATCTCCTCCTGCTCATTGCGCGGCTGGGGAATGGCTCGGAAGTTACATTCGGTGAGAGCGGCTATCTCATCGTAGTCGTAGAAAATCACCCGACCATGACGGGTGACACCGAAGTTTTTCAATGGCATATCGCCGGGGAAGATATTGGCGGCCGCCAGCTGTTTGATACAGTTGCCGTACTCCTCCATGGCATTGCGCATCTGCTCCTCGTCGGCAGTTTCCAGATAGATATTGAGGGGTGTCATATAGCGCTCAATATACAGATGCCTAATTAGCAACTTATCGCCGCGAATTTCAATTTGTGAGGGTGCTACCTTTTGCAACTCCTGAATAAGATCCTCAGAAAAGCGCTCGATGGGGAAGATCAGATCATCAAATTCCTGAGAGTCAGTCATGCGTCCGACCCGGTCGTGATGGGAGACCAGGCGATATTTCTCGCGGACAATTTCATGCGTGACCTCTTTGGGAGGAGCAAATTTGTCTTTGATAATCTTAA
>Ga0213866_10000981_pt1 | contig 21953 bp, 18 predicted proteins | sample PICome_11_FD_160079 | JGI IMG/M metagenome (GOLD analysis project Ga0213866, IMG submission 160079) | Coastal seawater microbial communities near Pivers Island, North Carolina, United States - PICO284 | ecosystem: Environmental > Aquatic > Marine > Coastal | place: USA: North Carolina...
TGGCCAAATTCTTTTTCTAAAGCACTTATCGCGTTAGATACGTTATACTGAAATTTTTCATAAAAAGAATTATTCACTTCTAAAATAGTCAATAGAATTACCTCAAATAAAATACGTAGATATAATCTATTTATCATATTTCAAAATAAAGATTGAGTAAATTATTAGATTTGAATAAAGAGTATAAAATTAACTATTAAAAAAATTTGAATAGGAATTATGTATAAAAAAGCAGTTTTTTTGGGTGAATGTATGATTGAACTTAGTGGAGATATTTCTTCTTTAGATAAGTTTAGTTCAAATATGCAAGTTAACTTTGGAGGTGACGCATATAACTCTTCAGTCTATTTTTCTAGATTAGTCAATAAGGAAGTCTCTACTTTTTTTTCTACTGCGTTAAGTAAAGATACTTTTTCAAGGAAAATGATAGATAGGTTTAAAAGAGAAAAAATTAAATGTAATTATATCAGAACTGATGGTGAAAACCCACCTGGTTTATATTCTATCGAAATCAACAAAAGTGGAGAAAGAAGTTTTTCTTATTGGCGTAATGAATCTCCGTCTAAATTTATATTTCAAGGAGTGAAAGGCAAAGAGCTTGCAGAGCAAATCAAAAAATCAAATATTTTTTATTATTCAGGGATTTCTGCAGCAATTCTTGATTCAAAACAAAAGAAACAATTGATTGAAATAGCTTCTTCAGCAAACATTTCAGGATTTGATTTTAATTATAGACCTCAATTACATTCTAACAAATTTGAAAATCAAGAATTATTAAAAGAAATTAATAAAAATATTGATATCCATTTCATCTCTTTTGATGATGCAAGGGATTTGTTTGGCATAAGAAACCCTTTGGAAATTTTCGATATATTGAAAAACGATAACCTATTATTAGTTAGATATAAAAGTTCAATTTTTTTAAAAAATGGTTCAAATGAAGTAAAAGTCATTAATGTTCCTCATGGAAAAGTAGTAGATATGACTGCTGCAGGAGACTCATTTAATGGATCTTTTCTAGCATTGATGCATAACAACAATTTTTCTATTGAAGAAAATATTTTAAGAGCTCACTCTGTAACAAGTGAAGTGATAAAACACAAGGGCGCTATTATAGATAAAAAATATATGCCAATGATATAAACTTAAAGGAGAACATTAAAATGCAAAAAAATCTATTAATTATGTCTCATATGCCTCAGTATTTTATTGATTTAGCTGATAAAAATTTTAATACCTATAAGTTATGGCTTCAGGATGATGAGGATAAATACTTAATTGATATTAAATTAGAGATTGATGCTATTGCCGTCATGGGAGGATATAAGATCACTCCAGATTTAATGAAAAGCATGCCAAATTTAAAAATTATTGCTTGTTATGGTGTCGGATACGATGCAATTGATATTAGTTATGCTAAAAGCTTGGGCATTAAGGTTACAAACACTCCAGAAGTTCTTAACGATGAAGTTGCAGACACAGCAATTGCACTCATGCTTTGCGTTTATAAGCAAATTATTAAGGCTGATACATTTGCTAGAAATAACTCTTGGATAAATGGAGATTTTCCTCTAACAAAAAAATTCACAGGAACAAAACTAGGTATAGTGGGAATGGGTAGAATAGGAAAGGCTATTGCTGAGCGAGCAGAGGCTTTCAAATGTGAAATATCTTATCACTCAAGAAGCAAAAAAGATGTAAAATATAAGTATTTTAATAACTTAAATGAGTTAGCTAAAGAAGTTGACACCTTGTGTGTTATCACACCAGGCGGAAAGGAAACAGAAAAACTTATAAATAGTGAAATTCTAGATGCTTTGGGAGAAGACGGAGTTCTTATTAACGTAGCTAGAGGTTCAGTAATAGATCAAGAAGCTTTAATACATTATCTTGAAAACAAACTTATATTGGCTGCTGGATTAGATGTTTACACCAATGAACCAAATATTCCCAAAAAATTAATGAGTTTAGACAATACAGTTTTACTGCCACACATTGCTTCAGGAACTGTTGAAACTAGAAACGCAATGGGACAGCTTGTCTATGATAACATTGAAAACTATTTTGAAGACAAACCATTAATTTCATCTGTCGTTTAATCAATTTATTCAGGCAAATCTATGCCCGCATTTCTAGCATAAATCTTAGCAACAGCAGCATCATCTTCATTCCCTAACCCACTGCCTGCAGCTGCAATAAATTGTTGTAAAGCAACTGCTGTAAGCGGTGCAGAAAAACTAGAGTTTTTAGCTATATCTAAAACAATACCCAAATCCTTAGGCCAGATGTTAATTGAAGATTTTGGTGTGTAATCATTTTCAATAATATGTGGTGTTCTATTTTCAAGCATCCATGATGTGCCAGCACATTTAGAAATAACTTCTAAAAACTTTTGTGGTTCTATGCCTTGAGTTATCCCAAAAGTAATAGCTTCAGCCATCGCAGCTATATGAATTCCTGCAAGCATCTGATTAACAGCTTTCATAGCAGAGCCTGATCCAGTATTTTCTCCAAATTCAAAAATCATTTCAGAGGTGGCACTTAAGATTGGCTTAGCCACATCTAATGCTTTTCTTTTTCCAGAAATCATATATGAAAGTTTGCCCTCTGCAGACTTTTTTGATCCTCCAGAGATAGGAGCATCTAGATACAAAAGATTTTCATTGTTACTTAGAACTTCCATCTCTTTAGCAAAGTTTGGAGATACAGTTGTACAGACCATAATAAGAGAATTAGTTTTCAATTTTTTTGCCAAACCATCTTTACCAAAAAGGATCTCTCTTGTTTGTTTTTCATTTAAAACAACAACTATTACAGCTTCCAGATTGTCAAAAAGGATGTTTGTGGCTATACCACCAGAATTTACAAATTGTTGAACTTGATTAGGGTTTTTATCTTTTCCATAAACTTTATAACCTGCTCGCAGAAGAGACTGAGCAATTCCCAACCCCATAGACCCAAGGCCAACGACTAGAATTTCCTTTTTTATAGTTGACATTAATTTTTAATGATTATCCCTGGGTAAAGAGTTTTTTACTTTCTGGTATTTAACAGCATTTTCAAGAACTCCGCCACCAGATAGCTCTCCCACATAGTTTCTTTGAATTTCTTGCCAAGGTGTTTGACTTTTTGGGTATACGGGAACACCATCTTTTTTTCTTTCCTCTATTTCAGAGTCACTGACAATCATGTTTGCAGTACAATTGTTTAAATCAATTACAACTTTATCCCCTGTTCTTAACCAAGCCAAACCACCTCCTGTAGCACTTTCCGGTGAAGCATTGAGGATTGAAGGACTTCCTGATGTTCCTGACTGCCTTCCATCTCCAATACATGGCAATTCTGTAATCCCTTGTTTTATTAAGTCATCTGAAGGTTGCATATTTACAACCTCTGCAGAACCAGGCCAACCCACTGGCCCTGCTCCTCTTATCACTAATATAGAGTTTTCATTCATATTTAGACTTTTATCATTCAAACGGTCATGATAATCTTCGGAACCCTCAAACACTATAACGTTTCCTTCTAATATTCCTTCTTTACCAGGTCGGCTCAAAAATTTGTCTTTAAAACTTTTAGAAATAACTGAAGTTTTCATAATAGCAGCATCAAAGAGATTACCCTTCAAAACAACAAAACCTGCTTTTTGCTTCATTGGTTTATTAAATGGTGTAATAACTTTTTCATCTTTAATTGTAATACCTTTAAGATTATCAGACATTCTTTTACCAGTTACAGTTAAAACATCACCATGAATTTTGTCATTAGCAAGAAGCTCAGACATAATAGCTGCTGTCCCACCTGCCCTATGATAACTTTCGCATAAATACTCACCTGCAGGCTGTATATTTGCCATTAATGGAATATCATATCCAACTTGCTGCCATGCGTCCGTTTCCAACTCAACTCCTACATGTCTTGCTATTGCTGTAATATGAATTTGAGCGTTCGTGGAACCACCAATTGCAGAATTAACAACGATAGCATTTTCAAACGCCTTCCTTGTCATGACCTGTGAAGGTGTTAAATCTTCCTTCACTAATTCTACAATTCGCAACCCAGTTTTATAGGCCATTTGTCCTCGTTCTCTGTATGGCGCTGGTATATTAGCATTTCCCGTTAAACTCATTCCTAATGCTTCGGCAAGAGAATTCATTGTTGAAGCTGTGCCCATTGTATTGCAATGTCCATCTGATGGAGCAGAACTGGTTACGATGTCTATAAATTGTTCGTAATCTATCCTTCCTGCAGCTAATTCTACCCTACTATCCCAAACAGCCGTACCAGAACCAGCTAGTTTTCCGTTATGCCAGCCATCCAACATTGGCCCACCATTGAGAACAATTGCAGGAAGATCAACAGTTGCTGCAGCCATTAAACATGACGGCGTAGTCTTGTCGCAACCTGTCATTAGAACAACACCATCTAGGGGATATCCGTGTAAAATTTCAACCAAACCCAAATAAGCTAGGTTTCTATCAACAGCTGCAGTTGGCCTCTTGAGTGTTTCTTGAATAGGATGTACGGGAAACTCAAATGCTATTCCTCCAGCTGCTCTAATCCCTTCTCTAACCCTCTCGGCTAATTTTATATGAACTCTGTTACATGGAGAAATATCAGATCCTGTTTGAGCAATTCCTATTATAGGTTTGCCAGACCTTAACTCATCTGGAGTTAATCCAAAGTTCATTGATCGTTCAAGATACAATGCTGTCATTCCAGGGTTTGTTGGGTTGTCAAACCATTGTTGACTTCTATATTTAGGATTAAATTTTTTACCTGACATGATTTAGCTCCAAATTAATTACTCTAAATAGATAATTAGAGTTTATAAAATAAATTAAAAATAGTATGTATATTTAAACATTATATTTATTTAAAATACTGTTCACAATGATACTTGATTTAAAAAAAATCAAAAGATAATTTCAGTATTAATTTTATTAGTTGGGGGAGAGAAATGATTAGTGGTGAAAAATTAACAGTTAAGCTTAATAATAATGATAATGTTGCTACAGCATTGAAAGACATTGAAATTGGAGAAACCACACAAGGTCTAGACAGTATAAATAAAATTCCAAAAGGTCATAAAATTGCACTTAAAAAAATATCAAAAGGCGAAAAAATAATTAAATATGACCAACTAATTGGAATTGCTAGCAAAGAAATTTCTGCTGGCGAACATGTTCATGTTAACAACACTGACTTTCAATCAACAGATCATGATTATGAGTTTTCTACATCTATAAAATTACCTAATATGATTGAGCCAAAAAATAGACCAACCTTCAAAGGATATAAACGCCCAAATGGAAAAGTTGGAACTCGAAATTATATAGGTATACTTACGTCAGTAAACTGTTCTGCAACCGCAGCAAAAAATATTGCTGAAGTTTTTACAAAAGAAAAGCTATCAAAATACAAAAACGTAGATGGTGTAGTGTCTTTCACTCATGGTACAGGCTGTGGGATGGCAGACTCTGGAGATGGATTTGATGCTCTTCAAAGAGTACTTTTAGGATATATACAACACCCTAATCTTGCGGGAATTTTGCTTATTGGTTTAGGTTGTGAAGCTAATCAAATTAAGTTTCTACTTGATGCTTTTAATTTACATGAAAATCCTTTTTTTAAAACAATGACCTTACAAGATATGGGTGGTTTAAGAAAAACAATTAAAGCAGGAATAGAATGCATTGAAGATATGCTTCCTGAGGTAAATTTAATTGAGCGTACTGATCAATCAGTAGAACATCTTAGCGTAGCTTTACAGTGTGGAGGCTCAGATGCTTGGTCTGGAATAACATCAAATCCTTCATTAGGACATGCCGCTGATTTAATAGTTAAGAATGGTGGCACAGCTATCTTAGCAGAAACTCCAGAAATTTATGGAGCAGAACATATGTTAACAAGAAGAGCAATAACACCTGAGGTAGGTAAAAAACTAGTAGAAAGAATATTATGGTGGGAAGATTACGTTGAAAGAAATAGAGGTAGCCTTAATAACAATCCATCTCCGGGGAACAAGGCTGGTGGTTTAACAACAATATTAGAGAAGTCATTAGGTGCTGCTGCTAAGGGAGGTACAACTCCATTAAACGATGTGCTTCTGTACGCTCAACAAGCCGAGAAAAAAGGTTTCTTATTCATGGATAGTCCTGGCTATGACCCAGCATCAGTTACTGGTCAAATCGCAAGTGGTTGTAATGTTGTTACTTTCACTACAGGTAGAGGTTCATGCTTTGGTTGCAAACCTTCTCCATCCATCAAAATTGCAACAAATACTGACATGTTCGATAAAATGGAAGAAGATATGGATGTTAACGCAGGTAAAGTTATTACTGAAAATAAAACCATTGAGGATGTGGGACAAGAGATTTTCGACTTAATAGTAAGAGTTGCATCTGGCGAAAAATCTAAATCTGAAATTCAAGGCTTAGGAGACTTAGAGTTTGTACCCTGGCAAATTGGAGCAACAATGTAATGATTAATTTAGAAGGAAAAACTGCCTTATTAACTGCTGCTGGACAGGGTATTGGCAAAGCAACAGCTAGAGCTTTTTCTGAAGCAGGAGCTTATGTTATTGCTACAGACATAAACAAAGATAGTTTATTAGAATTAGATAAATTTGTAGATGAAACGCACATTTTAGATGTAACAAAACAAAATGATATTAAAAGCCTAATTAGTACAATAAAAGTTCCCGATATTTTGTTTAATTGTGCTGGTGTAGTCCATAATGGTACAATATTAGAATCTGAAAATAGTGAATGGGATTTTGCGTTTAACTTAAATGCTAAGGCCATGTATCATATGATAAAAGAGATTTTACCCAAAATGATAAAAAAAGGTGGTGGGTCAATTATCAATATTGCATCTGTTTCATCATCTACAAAAGGTATTCCAAATAGATTTATATATACAGCGTCTAAAGCTGCTGTTTTAGGTATTACTAAATCCGTAGCTGCTGACTATATTAATGATGGAATAAGATGCAATGCTATTTGCCCAGGAACAATACAAAGCCCATCTTTGGAACAACGACTTAAAGATATGGGAGATTATGAAGAAGCCAAAAAGCAATTTGTTGCAAGGCAACCAATGGGACGTTTTGGAGAAGCAGAAGAAGTAGCCAATTTAGCGGTTTATTTAGGAAGCGATGCATCCGCTTTCACCACCGGTCAATTTCATATAATCGATGGCGGAATATGCATGTAAGGCATTCAGAGAAAATTTTTAATTAAATCTAAATATAGAAAGGGAGTAAAATGAAACTATTACGTTATGGAGAAATTGGAAAAGAAAAACCTGGCATCTTAGATCAGGAGGGTAAAATAAGAGATTTATCCAGCCATGTTTCTGATATAAATGGAGACAATATTAATGCAGAAGGTTTAAAGAAAATTTCATCAATTGATTTGTTATCTTTGCCAATAATCCCAGAAAATACTAGATTAGGAGCGTGTGTTGGTGACATAGGAAAATTTCTATGCATTGGACTAAATTATTCTGATCACGCAGCAGAGAGTGGACTACCTGTTCCTAGCGAACCAATCCTCTTTTCAAAAGCCACATCTGCAGTTGTAGGACCTAATGACGATATTGAAATACCCAGAAACTCAGTTGAAACTGATTGGGAGGTTGAGCTTGGAATTGTTATAGGAAAGAAGGCAAAATATATTAGTGAAAATGAAGCAGAAGAACACATAGCTGGATATTGTGTAGTTAACGATGTTTCTGAAAGAGAGTTCCAAATTAAAAGAGAGGGACAATGGACTAAAGGTAAATCATGTGACACTTTTGGACCTACTGGGCCTTACTTGGTGACTAAAGATGAAATATCTGACGTACAAAACTTAAAAATGTATCTTGATGTGAATGGAAAGAGAATGCAGAACGGTTCAACTAATACCATGATATTTTCTGCTAATTATATAGTACATTACTTATCTCAATTTATGAGTTTAAATCCTGGCGATGTTATAGCTACAGGAACACCTCCAGGAGTAGGTTTAGGAATGAAACCACCTGTTTTCTTAAAAGCAGGCGATAAAATGAAATTAGGTATTGAAGGTTTAGGTGAACAAAACCAAACATGCTTTCAAGGATAATAAAGCTTTAAAGAAACTGTTGACGATAAATTAATAATTAACCTTGAACTTTAACTATACAGGGAGTTTCTGTTTTTTGACTAATATCAAAAATAGATCTTCCTGTATGATTAAGATGCATTCCATAAGTATGAAGTGAAAGTGCTGTTTCATTACCATTATTCCAAACACTATGAATATCTTCAGGTAAACAACAAGAAGCATCACCAGGATATAAAGTCTCTTCATGCGTCTTGATTAAATCTGCATAACCTTCTTTAGATCCATCATCAATTCTTTTATAATTAGTCTCATGTTCTTGTCCCTGGATACCAGAAACAACTGCCCATGTCTTATGGTTATGTGGAGCTAAACCTTTATCAGGAGCCCATGCAATCACAAAAACTGCCAAACTGTGATCTATTTCTTCATGTAATAGATGCAATCCAAAACCTTGTTTCGTATCTACATCAAAATATTCAGATTTAATCCAACTTTTATTTTTCACTAATTTTTTAGATAACGGTTTAATTCGATCAATTATATTTTTTTCAATTGTTTCTTCTTTAGTTATTAAACGAATATCACTGATATAATTTTGGATTGAATACAAAGTCATTAAATTACCCCAATTTTCAAAATTCTTTAAAACATCTAATTACAATAGTCCAAAAAAATTAAAAAAAATAAAATTATTTAATCAAAAATTCATAATCTAGTTTGATAAATTGCTTGCTAACAAAGCCCTTTTCCTAATTTCATTATAATCATTAATTTGAGATGGAACTATCCAACTACCACCTACACATATTACATTTTTTTGACTGAGCCATTTATTAGCATTTTCTTGAGTTATACCACCAGTTGGGCAAAACATAATCTCAGGAAATGGCCCACTTAAAGACTTAAGATATTCAATGCCACCTGCTGCTTGTGCTGGGAAAAATTTAAAAAATTTGTAGTCTAAATTTATTAAATTCATAATATCACTTGAGTTTGAAATACCTGGTAAAAATGGAATTTTCATTTCAATAGCTTTTTTTCCTAAAGAAAGTGTGGACCCAGGACTGACTGCAAATGTTGCTCCTGCATCTTTTACCGATTGCAAATTTTCATTATTTAAGACAGTCCCAGCACCAATTTTAAGAGATGGATATTCTTTTGAAATTTTTTCAATTACTTCTAAGGCACAAGATGTTCTTAATGTTATTTCTACTGTTTTAAGACCACCTTCTAGCAATGCATCAAAAAGATACTCAACTTTATCCAATTTATTGATTGTTAAAACGGGCATAACTGGCGAAAGAGATAGAATTGAATTAATATTATCCATAAATTTTCCAAACATAATTTTTTAATTTAACTTTCTCAGTAAATATGTTGTTATTAAATTTTCTTCAATAAATTTTTAAAGGGGTCTCTATGAAAATTTTAATAATGGGCGGAGCTGGAATGATTGGGCAGAAATTACTCAATTTAATACTTAGCAACCCAAAATTAAGAAATAAACAAATCACTGAAATCACTTTATTTGATATAATTGATTCTCCTTATCCATCAGATAGTAAAATACCTATCATTGTGAAATCAGGTGATATTTCTAATCAACAAACAAGTGTTGACCTAGTATCCTCAAAGCCTGATATAATTTTCCATCTAGCAGCAATAGTTTCAGGACAAGCTGAACAAGAATTTGATTTAGGTTGGAACATAAACGCTAAAGGGAGTTGGGGGTTATTTGAAGCAATTAGAAATATAGGAGATAATTATTGCCCAAGAGTTGTTTTTACTAGTTCTATAGCTGTTTTTGGCGCTCCTTTCCCAGAAAAAATAACAGATGATTTTTTTACTACACCACTTACGTCTTATGGTGCGCAAAAAGCAATTTCAGAACTTTTGCTATCAGATTATTCTAGAAAAGGTATGATTGATGGTGTGTCAATTAGGTTACCTACTATTTGTGTAAGACCTGGAAAACCCAACCTTGCTGCATCAGGTTTCTTCTCAGGAATTATTCGTGAACCTTTGAATGGAAAGGAAGCTATACTTCCCGTAAGTACTGAGGTTAGACATTGGCATGCAACTCCTAGATCAGCAGCAGGCTTTTTAATTCACGCTGCTGAAATTGATACTTCATTGTTAAATCATAGGATAACTCTAAATATGCCAGGACTATCAGTAACAGTGCAAGAACAAATAGATGCACTTCAAAGAGTTGCTGGTAATAGTGTTGTAAAACTGATCAAACATAAACCTGACCCAGTAATACAAAAAATTGTTTCAGGATGGGCAAGAGATTTTGAAACAAAGAGATCTATTCAACTTGGTTTCAAAGCTGAAAACAACTTTGATGAAATAATTAAAGTTTATATTGAAGACGATCTAAACCCTAAAAATTAATTTTTTTTTGATACAATTTATAGGGTAAATTTCATGTGGCAATTTTGGATAGACAGAGGTGGGACATTTACTGACATAGTAGCGCAAAACCCAAACGGTTCTATAGTTATTGATAAATTACTTTCTGAAAACCCCCAAGCCTATAAAGATGCTGCTATTGCCGGAATAAAAAGAATTCTTGGCTTGAATATAACTGATAAAATTCCAACTAATGAAATTTCATCAGTAAAAATGGGTACAACAGTAGCAACAAATGCCCTATTAGAACGTAAAGGAGATAGAACTCTTCTTCTAATAACTGAGGGATTTGGCGATTTATTAAGAATTGGTTATCAAAACAGGCCATTATTATTTGATTTAAATATAAAATTACCAGAGTTGCTATATGAAAGAGTAGTTGAAATCCCAGAAAGGTTGGATTCTGATGGTAAAGTATTAAAAACTCTTGATGAATATAAAGCAAGACAAGCTTTAAAAAACGCCAAGTTAGACGGAATTGATAGTGTGGCCATCGCGTTCATGCATTCTTATGTAAACTCCAATCACGAAAACATAATAGCTAAGATTGCAAAAGAGGAATGTTTTAATCAAATTTCTGTAAGTCACAAAGTTTCTCCACTAATAAAGTTGGTTGGTAGAGGTGATACTACTGTTGTAGATGCATACCTATCTCCAATTTTAAGAAGGTATGTGAACCAAGTATCGGAAGAACTTAAAGGTAGTAAATCTACAAGATTGATGTTTATGCAGTCTAATGGTGGATTAACTGACGCTAATTTATTTCAAGGAAAAGATGCTTTGTTGTCAGGACCGGCTGGTGGTGTAGTTAGTATGACTGAAACAGGAAAACAAGCAGGTTATAAAAAACTGATAGGTTTTGATATGGGAGGAACCTCCACAGATGTTTGTCATTTTGCAGGTGAGTATGAGAGATCATTTGAAACAGAGTTGGCAGGAGTAAGAATTAGAGCGCCCATGATGGATATTAACACCGTTGCTGCTGGTGGTGGTTCTATACTTTCATTTAAAGATGGTAGATTTCAAGTTGGACCAGAAAGTGCTGGCGCAGTTCCAGGACCAGCCTCATACGGGAGAAATGGTCCTTTAACAGTTACTGACTGTAATGTTTTACTAGGAAAGCTACACCCAGATCATTTCCCCAAAGTCTTTGGTAAAAATGGTAATGAACCATTGAACATTGAAATTGTTAAAGAAAAGTTTTTAGATTTATCTAATTTCATTTCTAAAAAAAACAAACAACCTTTAATGAATATTTTTGAAATGGCTGAAGGTTTTTTAAAAATTGCTGTAGAAAATATGGCTAACGCTATAAAAAAAATATCAATTCAAAAGGGTTATGATGTTAGTGATTATACTATGAATTGCTTTGGAGGAGCTGGAGGACAACATGCGTGTCAAGTAGCAGATTCTCTTGGCATTGCAAGAGTTTTAATACATCCTTATGCCGGTGTATTATCAGCATATGGAATGGGCCTTGCTGAAGTAAGAAGTATAAGGGAAAGTCACTTTGAGAAAAATATAGAAAATATCAAAGAGGCACAGACATTAATTGAATTACTATCATCACAAGCAAAAGAGGATTTAATAAAACAAGGTATAAGTGACACTTCTATTTCTTTTTCAAAAAAAGTTTTTTTACATTATCAAGGGTCTCATCAAAACTTAGAAGTTAATTTTGACTCAGTAACAAATATGACGAGATCTTTTGAAGAAGAACATAAAAAAAGATTTGGTTTTTTTGTTTCAGGAAGAGAGATTTTCATTGAAATGCTTACAGTTGAAGCAATAAGTAACAAATCAGAAAGTCATAATTTTACTGACAGATCTGCTCCCAAATACGATGCTAGGCCTGATGCTCATAAACGTATGTTTGTTGAAGGCACAGAAATATCTGTACCAATTTATCAAAGACATAAATTAAAGATAAATCAAACAATTCTAGGACCAGCGATTATATCAGAGTCAACAGGAACAAATATCATTGAAAAAGGATGGTCAGGAAGCTTGGACAATTTTTATAACTTAATATTGACCAGAGTTGAGAAGAAACAAATAAAGAAAGGACTCGGCACTTCTGTAGATGTGGTTATGCTTGAGGTTTTTAATAACCTATTTATGAATATCGCAGAACAAATGGGAGCAACTCTTGCCAATACTGCGTACTCAGTTAACATTAAAGAAAGACTGGATTTTTCTTGTGCCCTTTTTGATAATTATGGATCTTTAGTTGCTAACGCTCCACATGTGCCTGTTCACTTAGGTTCAATGTCTGAAGCCATTAGAACAGTTATTAAATTAAATAAAGACAATATTTTTCCTGGTGACGTATTTGTTCTTAATGCCCCTTTTAATGGAGGAACACATCTTCCGGATGTTACAGTAATAACTCCAGTCTTTGAAAAAAATGGAGATAATATAATATTTTTTGTAGCATCTCGAGGTCACCATGCAGATATCGGGGGAACGACACCTGGTTCAGGACCACCAGATTCAAAACATATAGATGAAGAAGGAGTCCTCATTGATAACTTTAAATTATTTGATAAAGGAGTTTTTAAAGAAGATGAAATGATTAACATTCTGTCTTCTGGTAAATACCCATGCAGAAATATTGAACATAATATGGCTGATTTAGCAGCTCAAGTTGCTGCTAATAAAACAGGTATAAATGAAATTAATTCAATGATTGATCAATTTGGTATAGATACAGTTCACGCCTATATGAAACACGTTCAAGATAACGCAGAAGAATGTATTCGTGATGCTATTTTAAATTTGAATGATGGAAATTATGAATATGAGCTTGATAATGGTGAATTTATTAGAGTTAATATTGAAATTGATAAAACCAATCGTGAAGCATTAATTGATTTCACTGGCACAGCAAAAAAAAATCCACTAAATTACAATGCACCTATGGCAGTTTGTCATGCGGTTATATTATATGTATTTAGAACATTAGTAGGTAAAAACATCCCATTAAACGAAGGTTGCTTTAAACCAATAAAAATAAAAATCCCAGATAATTCTATGATAAACGCAAAGTACCCTTCTGCTGTAATAGCTGGTAACACAGAAGTAAGCCAGTTAACATGTAATGCATTATTTGGTGCCCTAGGGGTTATAGCTGGTAGCCAAGCAACTATGAATAATTTTATTTGGGGCAATGACAGAATCCAAAACTATGAAACTATTTGTGGTGGTACTGGAGCTGGACCCAATTTTAATGGCACTTCAGCAATTCAAACTCATATGACAAACACAAGAAGTACGGATCCTGAAGTTTTGGAGGCAAGGTTTCCTGTCCGTTTAGAAGAATACTCAATTAGGAGAAATTCTGGAGGTAAAGGAAAGTATTCAGGTGGAGACGGGGTTACTAGAAAATTAAGATTTCTAGAGCAAATGACTGTGACAACTTTATGTTCTCATAGAAGAGTACCGCCATTTGGCGTTGATGGTGGAGAACCAGGACAATGTGGCAAAGAATGGTTAGAGACAGCTTCTGGCAAATCAATTAATTTAAAAGGTAATGACAGTTGCAATGTAAATATAAATGATTTGTTTGTAATGCAAACACCAGGTGGAGGTGGATTTGGTAAAAAATAACTTTTTCCAGCAGCTAATAAGTATCTGAATCTATTACTGTATTATCAAGACCTCTATAAATATGTTCCTCAAGAACTTTTTGTGCTTTTAGATAATTTTTTTCAAGTGTGAAATCTAATAATTTCTGATGTTCTAAAATAGAATTTTTGCCCCTAAAGGTAAGTACTAAAAATTGATACCTCAAATACTTATCAAAAATTAGTTTATGAAGTTTCACCAAGTTTTCTGAGCGACAATTTTTAACAAGCGTTTGGTGAAATTCACTGTCATTTTCTTTCCAGTCATTTTTATTATTAAATTTCTCATTTAACATATTATTTTCATAAACTTTTAACTTATAATGAGCTGAAAGAAGTTCTGCCTCCCATTCTGTGTTCGAGTTTTCAATTGATTTTTTTAGTGCATGACTTTCAATCAAAATTCTTAAGTTTGCAATTTCATATAAGTCAGTTTTAGAAACTGGGCTAACACAAAAGCCTTTTTGCTCTTGGGATAGCACAAAGCCATCTCCAGCTAATCTACTTAAAATTTCCCTAAGTGTTGATATACTTGCATTGTAAGTTTTGGTTAATTCCTTAAGTTTTAATTTTTTTAAGGGAGGTAATACTCCAAAAATTATATCTTTTTTAATTTTTTCGTAAGTACTTAACCCAATAGTTTTAATATAGTCATCCATAATTTTTTAACTTTAAATTTTTATTTTATCATATATTATACACTAATATCATATATTTTTAGGCTTGAATATGAAAACATCAATCGCAACAGTATCAATAAATGGAACGTTAAAAGAAAAAATTATTGCTATAGCCAGAGCAGGGTTTAATGGCGTTGAAATTTTTGAAAATGATTTTTTAACAAATAATTTATCTCCTAAAGAAGTGAAAAAAATAGTCCAGGATCAAGGTTTAGAAATCACATTGTTTCAACCCTTTAGAGATTTTGAAGGAATGCCAGACAATCACAGAATAAGAGCTTTTGATCGAGCCAAACGAAAATTTGATATTATGGCTGAATTAGAAACTGATCTAATATTAATTTGCTCTAACACATCTAATATTTCTATTGGAGGAATTGATAGAGCAGCCGACGATTTTTTTGAATTAGGTGAGATTGCAAAACAGAGGTCTATCAAAGTAGGTTATGAGGCACTCGCTTGGGGAAAATATATTAATGATCATAGAGATGCCTGGGAGGTAGTAAGAAGAGCTAATCATGAAAACGTTGGTATTATTTTAGACTCCTTTCATACTCTGTCTAAAAACATTGATTTAAACTCATTAGCCTCTATTCCACCTGAAAAAATATTTATAGTTCAATTGGCCGATGCACCTCTCCATAATATGGATCTATTATACTGGAGTAGACATTTTAGAAACATGCCAGGCCAAGGTGACTTGCCAATTTTAAATTTTATGGATGCTCTAAACAAAACAAATTATGATGGATATCTATCACTTGAAATATTTAATGACAATTACAGATCTGGTCCAAGAGATCTAATTGCAAAAGATGGCCAAAGATCTCTAAAATCTTTAATTTACAAAAGTAAAATAGAAAAAAAAGAAAATATCAAAATTAATAAAATTGAGTTTATTGAATTTGCTACTAATGAAGAGCATTTAGAACTAATAGAAAATATCTTATTCTCAATGGGCTTTATTGAAATAGGGAAACATATAAGCAAAAGAATTAAGCTATTTGTATTTGATGATGTTAAGTTTATTGTTAACTATGAACAAAGCCCTTTAATCAAAGAAAATAGTCAGCAAGGTCCATACCCATATGCTTATGGAATGAATATTAATGATTTAAATTTATTACAAAAAAAGGCTGAATTCTTAAATATTGACTTAATAAGAAAAAAAGAAAACTCAAACATTTCAATGAACGTTATTAAGAATATTGATGGTTTAATTTATGTTATAAGTGACGATGATGATAAAATTTGGGAAAAAGATTTTAAATACTTAATTAAATCCAAAACTAATAATTTTAATCTTAAAATAGATCATATAGCCCAAACTCTTCAACATGACGAAATGATGTCTTCATTATTATCTTATTCAACACTATTTGACTGTAAAAAATCACCTGTAATAGACATTATAGACCCTGATGGAATTATAAAAAGTCAAATAATTGAGAATGAAACAAAAACTTTTAGAATGACTATGAATGGAGCAGAGAACTCAAAAACAAATGCTGGTCAATTTCTAAAAAAAAACAAACGACCAGGCATACAACATATCGCTCTTAGTTCTAACAATCTAATTGGTCTGGTTAATGAGCTTAAGAGTAAAGGCCAGAGTTTTCTTAAGGTTTCGGATAATTATTATGATGACATAGAAGCCCGCTTTGGCTTAGATTTTAATTTTTGTAATGAATTAAAGGAATTAAATATATTATATGATGAAGATGAAAATGGTTCGTTTCTTCAGGTGTATACAAACCTAATTAATAATACTTTCTTCTTTGAAATTGTACAGCGCATTAATAATTATCAAGGATATGGTGCGAACAACGCACTATTTAGAATAGCAGCACAGAAAAATATGATTTAATTAAATTGTTTTGATAAAGCTAATAATTGTACTTTTAATTGTTTCATCTTGAATATGAAATCTATCGACAGTTTGTTCCCAGTCGGTATCTTTGTGATCATTAATAAACAATGAGAATTCATTACTGGATTTTATATCTTGATCTAATTTAGATCTTGAAAAAAGTATTAAAATTAAAGATCTTATATCCATATTTCTTATATCAAAACTTAACTCTACAACTTTATTAAAATCTTCAGCAAAAAAATAACCTAATATTAGATCTTTTATTCTATTGTCAGATGTGGATTGACCCTGTGGAACTGGATCTAACTCAAATGCCTTATTTAGTAATTCTAAACCTTTATCAACCTTACCTGTTCTTACTAAAACCTCACCATAACCAGATAAAACTCTAGGGTCATTAGGAACCATATTAAATGCTTTTCTACCATGGTCTTCAGCTAAAATATAATCATGACTACTTAAATAAACCGCTGACAACATTCTATGGCATTCAAAGTCATTTTCATTTAATTCGAGAGCTTTTTCAATATTATCTTTGGCCTCAGAAAACACCTCATCGCTATCACGGTCTGTAAAGCCTCTATATAAAGCTTGACCTAAAGTACAAACTTTCCAAGCATATGCTTGCGCATTACCAGGATCAGCTATTAAAGCTTTATCAAAACACTTGAGAGCTTCAATATTTGCTTCTTTGGAAAATTTATGATGATTTTCTTTACCTCTTAGGAGGTATTCATAAGAAGTTATATTCTCAGTAGGTTTTCTTTTAGATCTCTGCAATGAACTTATTTCTATCTCACCAAGTAAAGCAATTGATATTTTTCTAACTATCTCGTCTTGCAAATCAAAAATATCTTCCATAACCCTATCATATTTATTACTCCAAATAATACTATCATCATTAGCATCACTCAATTCAATGTTTATCCTAACTCGTTTGCCAGAAGCTCTGATACTACCAGTAACGACAAAGTCTAGCTCAAACTTCTTTGAAAACTCCTTAAGTTCTTCATTTTCATTTTTGAAATTTACAGTTGTTTGCCTAGAGAGAATTTCAAACTCTCGCATCATTGAAAATTCTGTTATCAAATCCTCTACAATACCATCCACTAAAAAACCACTATCCTGGTCTTGGCTATTATTTACAAAAGGTAAAATTGCAAACTTAAGTTTTTTATTTACAATTTTATTAGATGCTTTTTTGAATTTATTTTTACCATCACCCAATAAAGAGAAGACATCAAAATCATTCGAAATATTTTTTAAATCTATTTTTCCAAGGGAATAAATGGGTTCACCTATTTTTTTATTAATATGTTGTTTTACAATATCAGATATCAGAATTTCTCCTGATGGCGATTGACTTTCTAATCTTGCCGCAATATTTACACCATTTCCGTAAATATTTTCTCCCTCAATAATTATATCGTCCAAATGTATACCAACTCTCCAGTAAAGTTTTGGATTTGTTTTTTCTAGATTATTTCTAACTTTAATTGCTTTTTGAAATTCTATTGCAGCGTTTACACTACTAACAGGGCTATCAAATTCTGCAATTACAGAGTCACCCGCAGTATGAAAAATTCTACCAGAATATTTATTTATTAAAGGGTCAATGATTTCACGACAAGCCTTCAAACTTTCTAAAGTTTTTTCTTCTTGTTTTTCCATATGCTTACTAAAACCAACACAATCTGTCGCAAGAATTGTCGCTAATTTTCGTTTCACTTGGGACAATTTGAAACCCCTTATATTTAATAATATTGTATGTTAACTGTTTTATTTCCTATAAAACAACTACTTTCCAAAAAAATGAACACCCAAGTTTAAAATGTTTTAAATGTATGCAAAATCAGATTTAAATTCATATGAAAATTTTAAAGCTTTTTTCAAAAATCTATACAAATTTTTAATATAAATATTGATTCACATTACTATTTTTAAAAAAAGTGGAACTAAAATTGATGTTGTTAAGCCACTTAAACCCATACCTACAGCTGCAAATACACCAGCATTTTTATCTTTACTCATTGCTCTAGCTGTTCCTATTCCATGACTTGCAAGACCTAAACTAAAACCCCTTGCTTCCATTTTTTTTAATTTCATTACGTCAAAAACAAAAATTCCTAATGAAGCTCCTATTATCCCAGTAATAATTGTAATAATTGCTGTTAAAGAAGGAATACCTCCAATAATTTCAGAAATGCCCATTGCAATTGGCGCCGTAACACTTCTTGGTAATAAACTTAAAATTAATTCCTTTTGGATTTCAAATTGTATTGACAGAATATATGTAACTAAAATAGCAAAAACAGATCCTATGATAAGAGATATAAATATGGCTTTACTATTTAAAATTATTAAATGCCATTTTCTATAAATTGGGATTGCTAAAGCGACAGTAACAGGTCCTAGAAGAAAATGAATAAACTTAGCACCTTCAAAATAACGCTCATACTTAATATCAAATGATATTAATATTATACTAACTAACAAAACACTTATTGCCACCGGGTTCAATAGAGGGAATAAATTAAATTTTCTGTAAATTGAATCTGATATTATATAAGATCCTATAGTTAACGTAAGCCAAAATAAAGGCTCAGCCTGAAGATAAACCCAGATACTGTAAAGTTTTTGTTGATCTATCATTTTTGTTCATCTTCTTTAAGCAATTTTTCCATTATAAATCCGGTTATTGCAAGAGTTAACAATGTGCCTAAAATTATTATAGTAATTACTGATATTAAATTATCTTCTAAAAGAGTTAAATGCATTACAACTCCTACACCTACAGGAATAAATAATAAAGGAAGGTAATTTAGTAGACTTTCACATGATCTTATAAGATCATTTTGAAAATTAGTTGATGCATTAAAATACTTATTTTTTATCAATAAAACAGTTAGTAAAAGAATTAACCCTATAACAGGGCCTGGAATACTTATTTCCAAAAACTTTTGGATAAATTCTCCAACTAATTGAAATAAAAAAATAGTAAAAATACTATTAAGCATAAAAACCTTTTGATTAGATGGTTTTACTAAAAGAAAGCTTGTATTCCTGTTTGGGCTCTTCCAAGAATTAACGCATGAACGTCGTGAGTGCCTTCATAAGTATTAACAGTCTCAAGGTTCATTAGATGCCTCATGACTTGATATTCAGCATGTATACCGTTTCCTCCATGCATATCCCTAGACATTCTTGCTATATCAAGAGCCTTACCACAATTATTTCTTTTTATAAGTGATATAGATTCAGGTGCCAAATTTCCTTGATCAAATAATCTTCCAACTTGAAGAGCGGCACTTAAGCCTAATGTTATTTCCGTTTGCATATCTGCTAGTTTCTTTTGGATTAATTGAGTAGCAGCAAGTGGTTTTCCAAATTGTTTTCTATCCAAAGTATACTGACGAGCCCTAAACCAACAATCCTCTGCGGCACCCATAACTCCCCACGCTATGCCATATCTAGCTCTATTCAAACAACCAAATGGTCCCTTCAAACCAGTTACATTAGGCATTAGATTTTCATTAGGAACAAAAACTTTATCCATTACTATCTCACCAGTAATAGATGCACGTAGTGACAATTTACCTTTTATTTTCGGGGCACTTAATCCATTCATACCCTTTTCTAAGATAAACCCTTTTATAGCATTTTCATGCTCCTTTGATTTTGCCCATACAACAAATACATCTGCAATTGGGGAATTAGAAATCCACATTTTAGAACCAGATAAAAGATATCCACCTTCAACTTTTGTTGCTGTGGTTTTCATTGATCCAGGGTCAGAACCAGCATCCGGTTCTGTTAATCCAAAACATCCAATTAAGTTACCAGAGGCTAAACCTGGCAAATATTTTAATCTTTGTTCTTCGGAACCATAAGTATAGATTGGGTGCATTACTAATGATGATTGTACAGACATCATTGATCTATAACCAGAGTCAACTCTTTCCACTTCTCTTGCAACAAGACCATATGATACGTAAGAAGCTCCAGCACAACCATATTTTTCTGGAATTGTAATACCTAATAATCCTAGCTCGCCCATTTCCTTAAAAACATCTTTATCTGTTTTTTCATCCAAAAAAGCTTCTTCAACCCTAGGCAAAAGTTTAGATTGCGCATAATCATGAGCTGTTGATTTAATAAGTTTCTCTTCTTCAGAAATTAAAGACTCTAGTAACAAAGGGTCTTCCCAATTAAATTGAGGTTTTACTAATTTACTAGTTTTAATATCTACAATTTTTTCACTATTATTTTTTACTTGAGCATCCATTTTATTTCCTTTTTTTACAAAATACTTAATATCTGGTTACAAGACAATAACTATTCAGACTTTGATAATTCATTTAAATGTCTTTCAACAAAATCTAATCTATCTTGTCCCCAATAAACCTGATCTTCTACTATAAATGTTGGGGCACCGAAAACATCATTTTTAATTGCTTTACTTGTATAATTTTCAAAAGTCTTAGTACATTCTGAAGTTTTTGCAAGTGACATAATTTCGTCAGCATCTAAACCTATTTTTGTTATTATATCAAAAAGAGTTTTTTCATTATCAATGTCTAACTCCTCAACCCACAAAGCATTCATAATATCGTTGGCAAGAACGAATTCCTTCTTTGTATTTTTTATTTTTGAAGCAATGATAACTAAAGAAGGCAAAAGAGATTTCGAAGGGAAAAACTTAGGTTGAGGATTTAATTTTATTTTGAGATATTTGCTCCACCTCTCCAATTCTTGCAAACGTATTTTTTGTCTTTGAGGAGGTCTCTTGGAAACTGGCAGCCCCCCAGAAATTGGGAAAATATCTCCGTAATTAACTGGATAAATATTCAATTTAACATCAAAATTTTTAACCATTGCTAGCAAACGCTCATGTCCTAGAAAAGTCCATGGACTTCCATGGCTCATATAATAATCAATTTCTATCATTCTTTACTCTAAAATATTAATCACCAAAGCCAGATCCAGCTTTTTTATATTCATTTCTTGGTGGGCTGAAAATATCTAATATTTTAGCTCCATTTGGTCCACCAATTATACCATGTTCAACTCCTCCAGGGGTTTGCCAAAAATCACCTTTTTTTATTTCAATTTGTTCGTTCCCCTGAATTCTTATACCTGAACCTTCTAGCAAAAAGCCCCATTGTTCTTCTGGATGAGAATGAATTTTTCCCTTAGCATTTGCTTCAATTGAAACAATTGATAACATGGCTTGTTCACCGCAGAATATTCTGGTTGAAATACCATC
>Ga0213866_10000982_pt1 | contig 21943 bp, 21 predicted proteins | sample PICome_11_FD_160079 | JGI IMG/M metagenome (GOLD analysis project Ga0213866, IMG submission 160079) | Coastal seawater microbial communities near Pivers Island, North Carolina, United States - PICO284 | ecosystem: Environmental > Aquatic > Marine > Coastal | place: USA: North Carolina...
AATAGAGCGACGATGGAAGTTGTTATGAGAGCCAAAGGTTGGACAAGAGATGATTTTAAAGTTACTTCTGAGCTAAAAGGCTCTGAGCAGCCACAAGCATTATGCGATAATAAAATTGACGTTATGATATATAATGCAGGCCATCCAAATGGTGCGGTTCAAGAAGTTGCAACATCATGTGATGTTAAGATAGTGCCTGTTCAAGGTCCTGCGATAGACAGGCTTGTTGATAAGAGCCCCTATTATGCTTACACAACAATTCCAGGCGGTATGTATGCAGGAAGTGATGACAGTGTAAGAACTTTTGGTGTTAAAGCTACATTTGTATCGACTAGTAAAGTTGATGGTGAGGTTATCTACCAGCTTGTGAAAGCGGTATTTGATAATTTTGATAACTTCAAAACGTTACACCCAGTGTTTGTAAGTCTTGACCCTAGAAAGCTTATAAAAGAGGGTAATACTGCAACATTACATGAAGGTGCGAGGCGCTACTTCAGTGAAAGAGGGTTGCTATAAAGTCATCTGAATAGAAAAATTTAAGGCTCTCATTTGAGAGCCTTTTTATTAAATTCTTAAAATATATCTTCACCTGAGCCAAGTTTGTTTGTATGCTTTTCTAGGCTAATTTTTATTAGGTGTAATTTGTATAAGGAAATAGGGTTCGTTTATGAATGAAGCTGCTAGTGTTTCAAAGATGACCGATGCTGAGTTACAGGATCTTGTTATAGAAAGTGATAGTGGTGCAAGACGTCCTTCGGGAATTTCAGCTAAAATATTATTCTTCACTGCACTTGCCTGGTCATTATTCCAGCTTTGGGTTGCCTCTGGAATAGCATATAGTGATGCTATTCAGACTTATAATGATTTTGTTAGCAAGTATATTTCTGATTTTTTTAAGATACAGCCTTTTAATAGTAATGAAGCTCGTTATATACATTTAGCTTTTGCTTTGACTTTAGCATATATTTCATACCCTGCCTTTAAAAGAAGTCCAAGGCAGTATATTCCCAAAATTGATTGGGGATTTGCAATAATATCGTTATTTAGTGTCCTGTACCTTTATTTCAATAAAGACGACCTAGCAAATAGATCTGGTGCGCCAACTAAAGAGGATGTAATAATATCAGCTCTTGGAATGTTGATGCTATTGGAGGCTGCTAGAAGAGCTTTAGGCCCACCTCTTGTTATTATTGCATCAATATTTTTATTTTATACCTTTGCAGGAAGTATGTCATTCATGCCAGACCTATTGGCACATGGCGGAAAAAATTTAAACCAAGTAGCCTCACACCAATGGTTAAGTTCTGAAGGTGTATTTGGAATTGCAATAGGTGTTTCTACGGATTTTGTATTCTTATTTGTATTATTTGGCTCGTTATTAGATAAAGCGGGAGCTGGTAATTATTTTATAAAAGTAGCTTTTTCGCTATTAGGGCATTTACGTGGCGGTCCGGCAAAGGCTGCGGTTTTAGCATCGGGCATGACGGGGTTAATATCAGGTTCTTCAATTGCAAATGTTGTAACTACAGGAACTTTTACAGTCCCTTTGATGAGAAAGGTCGGCTTTTCTAGGGAAAAGGCGGGTGCTGTTGAAGTTGCTTCCTCTGTAAATGGACAGATAATGCCACCTGTTATGGGAGCGGCAGCATTTTTGATGATAGAATATGTCGGTATACCTTATATTGAGGTTGTTAAGGCTGCCTTTATACCAGCAATAATATCGTATATTGCATTGCTTTACATTGTGCATCTTGAGGCTTTAAAGGCTAATATGAAGGCTCTTAAAAAACCTCAAACTTCTACTCTTGTACAAAAGCTTATTGCCTATTCTATTGTTGTAACGAGTGTAATAATAATAGCTGGTACTGTATATTACAGTATAGGATGGGTTAAGGATGTTTTTAAAGATGATGCGAAATATATAGTCGGATGCGGAGTTGCTGTAATTTATATCTCATTGTTATATTATTCATCTAAATACCCTCCACTGGAAATGGATGATCCTAATGAAAGAATAGTAACATTGCCTGAAACAGGCCCAACGGTTAAAACGGGCTTATATTTTATATTACCAATTGTGGTTTTAGTGTGGTGCTTGATGATTGAAAAATTATCACCTGGTTTATCAGCGTTTTGGGCTACATTCTTTATGATAGTTATCGTTGTTACTCAGCGCCCTATACTTGCTTTCTTTAGAAAATCAAAACAGATAAAGCAAGATACAATAATGGGTCTTATTGATTTGCTGGATGGCCTGATAATTGGCGCAAGAAATATGACAGGTATTGGTATTGCAACTGCGGCCGCTGGCATTATTGTTGGTGTGGTTTCGCAAACAGGTGTTGGGCAGGTTCTTACTGAACTGGTTGAACGCCTTGCAGGAGGTTCATTTGTTCTTGTCTTGATATATACAGCTTTTATATGCCTTATATTGGGAATGGGACTTCCGACTACGGCGAATTATATAGTTGTTTCCAGTTTGATGGTTCCCGTCGTATCAGAGCTTGGCAGACAAAATGGAATTGAAATGCCATTGATAGCTGTACATCTTTTTGTTTTTTATTTTGGAATTATGGCAGATGTGACACCGCCGGTGGGGCTGGCATCCTTTGCTGCTGCGGCAGTGTCCGGGGGAGAACCGATCAAAACTGGTATTCAGGCATTTATATATAGTATTCGTACAGTTATATTGCCTTTCATATTTATATATAATACAGACTTGCTGTTAATTGGGGTGGATAGTTTCTGGATGGGGCTGATTATATTTATAAAAGCCACAATAGCGATACTGATATTTGCGGCCGCAACGCAAGGTTTCTTCGTGGTTAAAAGTAGAATACATGAATCTCTGATCTTGCTTGTTATTGCATTTGCTATATTTAGGCCAGATTTCTGGATGGATGTGATTACTCCTCCGTATAAGAAGGCGGTTGAATATAAAATACAAAAAGTATTTAACGATGCTGAAAAAGGGCAGCGTATCAAGATTGGTGTGATGGGTGAAAATAATATTGGTGACCCAAGACCATTCACAGTGTTCGTTGATATAGATGAAGAGCATAAAGGGCTTGACCGTCTAAGAGAATATGGTCTTATTGTAAGAAAAGAGGAAGGGCAAGTTTTTGTCGATGATCTTGTATTTAATAGTCTGGCTGAAAAGGAAGGTTTTGATTTTGAATATGAAATAACATCACTTGATATATCGCAAAAGCAAATTAATAGAAATTGGATATATTTTGTTGCTATTTGCACCCTGTTTGGTGTAATTTTCATGCAAAGGTCACGCAAGAGTGAAATTATTTTTGAAAAATAGTTAGGTAAGGTTAAAAAATGTATAAGAATATACTGTATCCTGTTGATATATCCGAGGAAGGTTCTTGGAAGGATTCGCTACCAGTTGTTATCGAGCATTCTAAGGCACTAGGGGCAAAGCTACATGTTATGGCTGTTGTTTCAGATTATGGAATGAGTTTGGTACAACAATATTTTCCAAAAGGTTCGGTAGATCAAGTAGTGGAAAAAACTAAGCAGGCTCTACATGATTTTGTTAATGACAATATTCCAAAAGACATAACGGTACGTAACGTTGTTGCTAAAGGTTCTGTTTATGAGTGCATCATTAAAACGGCTAAAACAATTAATGCAGATTTAATAGTAATGTCGGCTCATAGGCCGGGATTAAAAGATTATCTTCTGGGGCCAAATGCTGCAAAAGTAGTAAGACACTCTGACCGTTCTGTTTTGGTCGTAAGAGATAGTAAATAAGTAAAATGTTCGTTTATAGGTAATAAAAAATGTCTGATCTTGATAAAGTATTACAAAGTATTTCCGATAGTCTTTATGACAAAATGGATTCGTTATTACCTGATGTTGGTGATGGTCTGCAAAGCAGATTAAATGAAGCTATGAGATATTCAGCTCTATCTGAAGGAAAAAGACTAAGACCTTTTTTAACAGTTACTACTGCAAATCTTTTTGGTGTAAGCCAGTCCTCATCCTTACAGCTTGCTGCTGCAATTGAGTTTGTGCATACTTACTCACTAATTCATGATGACCTTCCAGCAATGGATGATGACGACGTAAGAAGAGGGAAGCCAAGTTGCCATATTGAATTTGATGAGGCTACGGCAATTTTAGCTGGTGATGCACTTCTAACTCTTGCTTTCGAAATATTATCGGATCGTTCAACTCATACAAGCCATGCAGTTCGTTGCGAGCTTGTGAGAAGTTTAGCCAAAGCCGCTGGTGGTAATGGTATGGTTGGCGGGCAAATGGTTGACCTTGAGTCAGATAATCGTGAAATGAGCATAAATGAAATAATAAATCTTCAAAGATTAAAAACCGGAGAATTGTTTGCGGTATCATGTGAAGGTGGAGCTGTTCTTGGAAATGCGCCTGAGCATTTGAGGAAGCTATTAAAAGGATATGCTCATGATATAGGGCTGGCGTTCCAAATTACGGATGACCTTTTAGATGCAAATGCAAGTGATAACGATAATGAAAATAACAGGATCGATAAATCCTCTAATAAGGCAACATTTGTTAGCGCTATGGGTGCAAGAAAGGCAAAAGACCAAGCTAAGATACTAGCTGACCAGGCTGTTAGGCATTTACATGTTTTTGGTAAAAAGGCTGACTTGCTTAGAGACCTAGCTTCATATATCGTTGATAGGAAATTTTAAGTAATTATCTAGTAATTATTCATAATTATCTGTTTTTTAAGGGAGAATCTTATGAGTCCCCAAAAGGGTGATGGCGCATATTATCGTACAAAGAACGGTAAATTATATTCGATTCCAGCAATAAATAGTATTGAAAGCTGTGATGTCTCTGGTGTTAAAGAGGTCTCGAATGGGAAGGATATAGAAGTATTGTACTATAATCGTGTACGTAAGCACTCTGTCGGTGGTAGTAAGGGGATTAAAGCTGTTCCTGTAAGAACTAAAGGGATACTATCTCAATTATATGGGGAAGGTAGCTATGACCCGAAAAGTTCTGAATATCACTACAAAGAAGGAGAAATGGAGGTTTTCTCAGATTTTGGTGTGGCGGGAACTATGGATTATATGAACCCTCCGACTGGTATATTGATGACAAGAAGCCCATCGGGAAATAATTTTTATGCAAATGTAAAAGTTGAAAGAAGAAAAGAAGCTCTGGGGCGATACGTGGATATTAGCTCTGTTGCTGGTGAAGTAATTCTAAGGCAGGAGTCCAAGTCATTTGGTTTCAAGAAATCGGTAAAATATCCAGATGGTTCTATAGCAAGAGCTACAAGTTTTAAGGATAGTATCGATGATAGCAGAGCGGGGAATAGCCTTGTTACTAATGGGAGGTAGCTTTTTTTACTAATCACCCGCATTGTGCTTTATGTAGCATCATATGGTCAACTAAAACGCATGCCATCATTGCCTCGCCAATCGGTACCGCTCTAATTCCAACACATGGGTCATGACGACCTTTTGTAATTATTTCGTGCTCATTACCTTCTTGGTCAATTGTCTTACGGGGCGTTAGGATTGAACTAGTCGGTTTTACGCTAAATCGGGCTACAACGGGCTGCCCGCTTGATATACCACCAAGAACACCGCCAGCATTGTTAGATAAGAATTTTGTATTACCATTCTCATCAGTTGTAATCTCATCGGCGTTTTCTTCGCCAGTAAGCTCAGCTGCAAGCATGCCTGAACCGATTTCTACACCTTTTACTGCGTTAATTGTCATCATGGCGGAAGCTAGGTCGGAGTCAAGTTTGTTGTAGATAGGTGCTCCCCATCCGGCAGGTACACCTTCGGCTACAACTTCAATAACAGCACCTATTGAAGAGCCGCTTTTTCTTATACTGTCAACATACTCTTCCCACTCTTTGGCGGTAGAGCTATCAGGACAAAAGAAAGGGTTGTTGTTAGTTTCTTGCCAATCCCATTTGCTTCGGTCTACTTTTTTTGAACCAATTTGTACCAGCGCAGCCCGAATAGTAATTGAATCACCTAATACTTTACGAGCAACAGCGCCAGCTGCAACACGCATTGCTGTCTCACGGGCACTTGAACGACCACCTCCTCGGTAATCACGTATACCATATTTTTTAATATATGTGTAATCGGCGTGCCCTGGGCGAAATTTGTCCTTTATATCACCGTAGTCCTTAGAACGCTGGTCTTCGTTATATATTATAAGGCTAACGGGAGTTCCCGTAGTTTTACCTTCAAAAACTCCAGACAGTATTTTTACAGTATCGCTTTCTTTTCGTTGCGTAGTAAAGCGAGATTGACCAGGCTTCCTTTTATCTAAAAAGGGCTGAATATCCTCCTCTGAAAGTGGTATCAAAGGAGGCACTCCATCAATAACACATCCAATAGCTTCACCATGGCTTTCACCCCAAGTGGTAAATGTAAAAAGCTTACCAAAGCTATTTGATGACATCTATGCTACTTCTTCTTCTATTTGAGTGTTAGCAATAATTTTCTCAATTGTGCTATCGATGTCTTGTTTGATTTGCTCATTAGCTTTAACCGGCTCAATAGTAAGGTTGTAACCAAGACCTTTTAAAATAGTACCAAGTGACTTGAACTTAGGGTTACCAGTTGTAGCAAAAGTTCTGTATAGATTTTGTCTATTAATACCAGTTCTGCGAGAAAGAGCTGTCATACCACCTTGAGCTTTTGTAAGCTTACGAAGAGCAGCAAGGAAAGTTTTAGCTTCACCAGTTTTTGTGAAAGCTTCAAGAGCTTTTTGAAGGTAAGCTGCAGCCACCTCAGGGTTCTTTAATGTTTCAATGTCTTTGTAGATTTTTCTTTCGGTCATTTTAGTTTCCTTTTAGTTATTAATTTTATTGTAAGTTTAAGTTTTAAGTTGTTGAGATATCTGGAGCGTCAACATTTTTCATGCCAACAACGTTGTAACCAGAATCTACATGTAATATCTCTCCTGTAGTACCGCTGCCAAGCTCACTTAGTAGGAATACTCCTGCACCACCAACATCTTCAATGGTAGTGTTGCGTCTAAGTGGAGAATTGTATTCGTTCCATTTTAATATGTAACGAAAATCGCCAATACCTGATGCCGCCAAGGTTTTTACAGGACCGGCGGAAATTGCGTTAACTCTAATGTTGTCGCCACCTAAATCGGCTGCCAGATATTTAACACTTGCTTCAAGGGCTGCTTTTGCAACACCCATTACATTATAATGTGGCATAACCCTTTCAGCGCCTGAGTATGAAAGCGTTATAAGGCTTCCACCATCTTTCATCAGGTTAGATGCTTTTTTAGTTATTGCAGTAAATGAGTAGCAAGATATGTTCATAGTTTGTGCGAAGTTCTCAGCGCTTGTGTCTACATATTTTCCGGTAAGCTCGTTCTTATCGGAGTATGCAATTGCATGTACAAGAAAATCAAGACTTCCCCATTTATTTTCTATTTCCTCAAAGGTTGAATCAATGCTTGATTCATCGGTAACATCACATGGTAAAATGATATTTGAATCAACGGACTCAGCAAGTGGAGTTACTCTTTTTTTTAGTGCATCACCTTGGTAGGTAAATGCAAGCTCAGCTCCTTGGTCACTGCACGCTTTTGCAATTCCCCAAGCTAGTGATTTATTATTAGCAACACCCATTATAAGCCCACGCTTACCACTTAATAAGTTGCCTTTTGGCGTAGTATTCATAGTCTATATTCTCTATATTAATGATATTATTTTGATATTAGTTGTGAATTGTCCATGTACCATCAGCGTTACGACACGCTGTTCCATAAGCTTCTTCATGCTTTCCGTTTATGGTTATAGTTTGTGAGTATTCACGACAGTGATAACCACTCGGATTTTGGAATGTTTTTACCGGTGTGATACTGCCGGAGTGGCCGTTATTAGGATTAACCCACGTTGTTGTTTTGCCATTTCTTGTTCTTTCAAGGGCATTTTGAGAAGCTTGATTGTAGTATCCCATATCAGCTTTATCTAATGATTTACCAACTGTTTGTCCTAGTTTTGCACCAAGTAATGTTCCAATAGCTATTGCTGCGATATTTCCTTTACCTTTACCTACATTTGAGCCAATCCACGCTCCTCCCACCGCACCTGTGGCTGCACCTACGTTTTCTTTAGTAAATATATTATCAAATCTTTGCATTGAACCTGGTTGGCATGATGCAAGAAATGATACAATCACTAAGATGGTAGATAAATTCTTTAATTGCATGGCTAGATATCTCCTAAAATGTAATAAGTATAAAAAGCTACTATATAATTAAATTCAAAGTTTATTTTTATATAACGTTTTTGTTATAACAGGAATATTTAATATTTCAAAAGTTTTTTTTATATACTATAAAGAAAAATATGAAAATATCTAACAAAGAAGTAGCTAAATTATTAAGAACAGCGACATATTTGTCTGTTATTGTAGCTATTTTAATAATTTTTATTAAATTGATAGCATGGTTTATGACTGATTCACTCAGTCTTTTATCATCTCTTGTCGATTCTATTTTAGACGTTGTAGCGTCTACCATCACTCTTTTTGCGGTCAGCTATTCGTTACAGCCTGCCGATGAGGACCATCGTTTTGGTCATGGCAAGGCTGAGGATATAGCAGCTTTTGCTCAAAGCGTCTTTATTGCAGGTTCTGGGGTGTTTATATTTATTGAAGCTTTAGGAAGGCTAATTAATCCCAGAGAGATAAGTAATGAAGTTGTAGGTATATCTGTAATGATAGTATCGAGCATTTTGACATTGGGTTTGTTGTCTTATCAAAAATATGTAATTGCTAAAACAAATTCCAGTGCGATAAAAGCTGATGCAATGCATTATAAAACAGATTTGTTAGTAAATCTATTGGTTATAGTGTCGTTTATTTGCTCTATATTATTCAATAATACATTTATTGATCCGATACTGGCAATAATTGTTGCACTACATATTTTTAAAGGAGCCTATTCAGTTGGTAAGGACGCGTTTGATAAGTTAATGGATAAAGAATTCTCTGACGAAGATAGAGAAAAAATAATAAAATGTGTTTTGCAAAATAAAGAGGTCAAGGGAATGCATGACCTTAGGACAAGAAGTTCTGGTATTAAGCCTTTTATACAGTTCCATCTAGAACTTGACGGGGACATGTCCTTAAAGGATGCTCATACGGTTGCAGATGATGTTGAAATGAATATCTTGAAAACTTTTCCAAATGCTGAAATATTGGTTCATCAGGATGTTGAAGTGAAAAAGGAGCTTGAGCCTTTAAAAGGTCGTGTGGTTCCAGACAAGAAGTAAATAAAGTTATAAGGGGGGGGAGTTTTATGAGTGTTCATTTATTAAACGAGATGTCTTTTTTAGATGGTATAACTGACGAAGATATTGATTATGTTAAAGAGCATGCCATAGATGGAGATGCAAACGCGCAGTATCATTTGGCATTGATGTTCGACACAGGGAGAGGTGTGCCGTTAATCCCGACCGAAGCTGAAAAATGGTATAAATTGGCTGCCGAACAAGGTCATGCAAATGCATGTTATTATTTAGCGCGTATGTATTCTATTGAAACTAGCGGTATAAATAAAAATGATGCCGAGGCTATTAAGTGGTTCAAAAAAGCTGCTGAGCTTGGGCACAAACAGGCTAGGGAAAAGATTAGTAATTAGATTGTTGGCAAATACCATCAACGTGATAAAGCAATCCTTTAAAATAAATAGATTGCTTCGCTATTGCTCACAATGACGATGGCTCTTATGCTGCATTGCTGTTTTCTTTGGCAAATTCTGCTATTATTTTGTAACCTTCCGATGTCTGAGATGTTTCTCCCTGACCCTCTTGCGTTTTTTGTTCGCCAAATATTATTTTAGATGAGCTGGTAACGTTCTTTAGGTCTTTATCTAAAGAACCGAGCTTTTGCTCAGCATCGCCAGAGATTGCAATGAAGTTTAATGGCCATTTTATTGAAACGTTACGGTCAGCTTTCATTTTTCTGACGGCATTTAGAATACTTACGCATGTAATGCCAGATTCTTCAGCTTTTTCATCTGTAGGGTAATCTTCAAAATTTAGCCACGTTCCACGTGCATGGATTGAGCCGCCGAGCTCTTCAATTTTGTCGTCTAGAATATGTGTGTATAGTTCTTCTGTAATGTGAGGGACTATTGGTGCAAATAAACGCAGGATTCCGTCTAGGCAATGATAAATTGTGTGGACTGCACTTTGTTGCCCCTCTTTGGTAGTACCTTCTGCTTCACCATAAACACGTACTTTTACAAGTTCGAGATAGTTATCGCAAAAGTCGTTCCAGAAGAAGTCTTCGGCAGCTCCACGAGCGTTGCAATATTCGTATTTATCAAATTCTTGAGTGGCTTTTTTTATGCACTTGTTTAATCTTGTAAGTATCCATAGGTCTAATGGTTCGTTTATAACCCCATCTGCAACATCTTTCTTTGCAGTTGTTGGTTTCTTTTCTAATTTATCAAGATGAATTGCTGCAAATTTAGTGGCATTCCAAAGTTTGGTAACTAATTTTTTACCTATTTTTAGAACATCTTCAGAATATGCAGTGTCTGAACCTAAACGTGAAGTTGAAGCCCAGAAGCGGACAACATCAGATCCTTTTTCTTCTATCAGGTCAACAGGGGTAACCACATTGCCTTTTGACTTACTCATTTTAGTTTTGTCAGATGCTAAACACCAGCCTGAAATCATCAGGTTTTTCCATGGAATAGTTTCTTCATGTAAGTGAGCTTTTACTATTGTATAGAAAGCCCATGTGCGGATAATTTCATGTGCCTGCGGGCGTAAATCAGCCGGGAATAATTTTTTATGGCGTTTAGAATCAACAGCTAGGCTATCGGTTATCCCTTTAGACGAAAGTTGCGGGCTAACAGAACTGGTTGCCCATGTGTCCATTACATCTGCCTCAGGGGTAAGTATGTAAGTTTTTGACGTAGAGTCTTCTGTTACAGATAAAGTTCCATCGTTTAAGCGCTCATTTAAGGTGTAGCCTTGTGGTACATCCGTTAAAGGGTTAACAGGCAATTGTTCTGGAGATGCAGTTATGGTTTTTGCACCTTCATCTCTTGTTGCTGAGCGATACCAAATTGGGAATGGAACTCCAAAATAACGCTGGCGAGAGATACACCAGTCCCATGAAAGACCGTCAATCCATTGGTCTATACGAACTTTCATAAATTCAGGGTACCAATTGCACTCTTCGGCTTTTTTCTTTAGTTCTTCCTTCTGATCCAGGATTTTTACGAACCATTGATGTGTTGGTAGGATTTCAAGAGGAGAGCCGGAGCGTTCTGCACATGGTTCGGCATGAGTCGTTATTTCAGGCTCTTTAAAAATAGCTCCTTCTTTTTCAAGTATTTCCAACATTTTCTCTCTTGCTGTTGTACGAGCTTTGAGATTTTTTAATTGTGCGAATGTTTCGATAGCTTTTTCTATATCAACACAATTTTTGAAATTTATAGCAGCGCTTAATGATTCAGGAGAAAGTCTGTCCGTGCCAAAGAATATTTGTTTGTCAGGGGAGGTTTCAATATTAATTTTACCATATTTATTAAGTATAAGCCTTGTGCTTAAGTTATGTTCACGCCACCATGCGATGTCTGTTTCATCACCGAATGTACAGCACATTACAAGACCAGTACCTTTTTCCATATCTACTTTTTCATCGGCAACTATCCTAACTTTTACACCAAAAGCCGGAGTAATGGCTCTTTTACCCTCTAAATCCTGATAGCGCTCATCTTCTGGGTTGTAAATAACTGCAACACAAGCGCCGAGCAATTCAGGGCGGGTGGTCATTATCTCTAATTTGCGTGACTCATCGCCTTCTAAACCAAAATGTAGGTAGTTTTTCTGGCTTGGCATTTCCTTATCTTCAATTTCAGCCTGAGCAATTGCTGTTTGATCAACAGGATCCCAAAGCATTGGTTGAAGCTTACGGTATGCTCTTTCTTTGTTGAATAAGTCTAAAAATGAAAGTTGAGAAATTTTGCGGCTATCTTCAGAGATTGTGTGGTATTCCTGTTCCCAATCTACTGATAGCGCAATTTCTTCAAATAGTTTACGGAATTCTTTTCTTGCACCTTCTGCCACCCCTTCACATAGTTCAATGAAGTCTTCACGGCTCATGTCAGTTGCACGTACTTTTTTAACTTTTTCTACTAAACGTTCAGTCGGCAAGCCATTATCATCAAAGCCCATCGGATAGAAAACCGTTTTGCCTGCCATACGCTGATAGCGGGCAACAAAATCAGCTTGAGTATATGAAAAAACGTGGCCCATATGTAGTAAGCCTGAAACTGTTGGGGGAGGGGTGTCTATCACGTAAGTATTCTCACGTGGCTGTGACTCGTCCCAAGCATAGACCTTTGCCTCTTCCCATGCTTTTTGCCAACGGCTCTCAGTTTCCTTATGGTTGTATTTTTTCGGTAATGGCTTCATTATTTATTATCCACGTGTTATTATAAATTATGCTTTAATATATGGTGTCATACTGAATTTATTTCAGCATCTAAAATTTTATTATAGAAGATACTGAAACAAGTTCAGTATGACAATATAAATGCATCAAAGTCGTAACTTTTTAATGCTTTTTGTCCTTTTTATCAATATCTAATTATCTAAAATTAAAGTTTTGAGCCTTGCGGAGTGAAGTTAAGGTAATATTAAGATTGTTTTGTTATAGTTAAGTGAAATAAAGTAGTTTTTTTACATGTACTTAGAGAAAAGAAATATTAAAGGTTTTACTCTTGTTGAGCTATCAATCGTTATAGTTCTTATCGGGCTTATTGTGGCCGGTGTAGTGGGTGGTCAGGTACTTGTTAATCAAGCAAAGCTTAGAGGTTTGATAGCGGATATTAATAAGTATGAATTAGCTATTAATGCATTTAGGTTGGAGTATGGTGCATATCCGGGGGATTTTGACAAGGCAAATGATTTTGGCTTGGGAGCTAGTGGAAATGGCGATAAGCAACTAACTGACCATGATAGTTTTCCAGAGGCAGCTTGGTTTTGCCTCATATGAGTAATGCAGGTTTGATTGAAGGGCCTTACACCACTGCATTGCCTTATAGCAATGGTCATAGTCTTCAAATTGGTAAGAATAAGCTTAAAATAAATTATAGTGATAATGTTAGTTTTTATGTGCATTATACAGGCCATGGTGCTTCAGTAAAGGCGCCAACACATAATCATTCGTGGACTCCTAATGGATTATACCAAAATTGGTATGGCAATGCATTGGAAGTTGGAGCCGTTGATACACCTGCAGGATTTCCAGAAGGAGCTGGAAGAGGTTGGTTGGGTTTTTTAAGTGTAAAAGATGCTCAATCTATAGATTCTAAAATGGATGATGGTGAGCCGGGAATGGGGCGATTGGTTGTTACTGGTCCTCATGCGACCAATGCATGTACTGATAAGCAAATAACTCAAGCCTTACCTGTTGCATTTGATTTTACAGATACTACAAAACGGTGCAGACTTTTTTATTCGTTAATGTAACGTAAACAAGGTGTTTTTTTTATATGAATTTAGTAAATAAAAATATTAAAGGTTTCACCCTTGTTGAGCTATCGATCGTTATAGTTATTATCGGGCTTATTGTGGCCGGTGTAGTGGGTGGTCAAGTGCTAGTTAAGCAGGCAAAACTTAGAGGTTTGATAGCGGATATTAATAAGTATGAAGTTGCTATTAATGCGTTCAGACTTGAGTATGACGCAATTCCAGGGGATTTTAACAGGGCAGCTGATTTTGGTATTGGAACAAGTGGAAATGGTGACAAGCAAATCATAAATGGTAATACAGATCATGAAGAAGTGCATTTTTTAGTGCATCTAAATGGTGCTGGATTATATGAAGGTGCATATTATGACTCTGGTAGCATATTAATTGGTGCCACCATGCCAGTGTTAGACTATGATGAGTTTATCTCATTTTACCCTCATTTTGCAGGAGTTTCAAAGGTGGTCGGCCCAAACCATATGGGAACAAGTCAAACTCCTTTATTTCAAGATTATACAGGCAACGTGATAATGGTTGGGAAAACTGTTAATTTGGCAACTAAACAGGGGCGTTTGTGGCACGGGTTTTTAAGTGCGAAAGATGCAAGTTCTATAGATTCTAGAATGGATGATGGTGACCCAGGTATTGGGAGGCTACTTGTTTCAGGAATGCATAATGTAGATACTTGTACAGATAGAAGAATAACCCAAGCATTACCTGTTGCTTATGATTTTACGGACACTACTGAAAGGTGCAGACTGTTTTATAAATTATAGTCTGTAAAATAAATAACCCTCTTTGTAATTTCTATTTGTCATGCTGAATTTATTTCAGCATCTATCATTACTAAATAATTTAGACCCTGAAACAAGTTCAGGGTGACGATTTAATATATTAAAGTTATAATTTTTTAATAGTTTTTATTAATATCTAATTATGATTTATTTACATGAAAATACATACGTTAATCTATTAATATTTTGTTGCACACTATAAAAACCAGTGGTATTGTCTTCTTTTTATTATATTTTGTAACATTAATTTGGTGATTAGCCATGAGTTTTTTACAGTCCCTTAGAACGGTTGAGCCTTCTCAAACGTTATTAATAAATGAACAATCTCGCCTTGCACAGTCAAAAGGTGAAAAAATTTACAAGCTAGGTTTCGGACAATCTCCGTTCCAGCCAGTAGATAGAGTTATTGAAGCATTAAAAGAAAATGCGCATGAGCATGGATATATTCCTGTTCAAGGTCTGCCTGAATTGAGGGAAGCAGCTACTAATTTCCATAATGAAATGCAAGGATTGAACCTAAAGGCTGAAAATTGCTTTGTTGCCCCTGGTTCCAAAATCCTTCTTTATGGAGTAATGGCTGCTTTTGAAGAAGCTGATGTTTTAATTCCATCTCCAGCATGGGTATCTTATGAGCCGCAAGCGCATTTGCTTGGCCATAACGTTGTACGTGTTGAAAGTTCTTTTGATGACCGTTGGAGAGTTAGCCCTGAGGCTTTGGATGCGGCTGCTTCAAAATGTCGTGACGGTAAGCAAAAAATAATGATTTTGAACTACCCTGGAAATCCAGAAGGTTTGACATATACTGGTGAGCAGTTACAAGCGCTTGCTGCGGTTATGAAGAAGCATAACATTCTTGTGCTTGCAGATGAGATATATGCGTTCTTAACGCATGATGCTACTTTTGAAAGCTTGGCAACTTATTACCCTGAAGGGACTATTATAACTTCGGGTCTTTCTAAGTGGTCAGGTGCAGGTGGTTGGAGAATCGGCCTTGCCTTCTTGCCTGAGGGTATGGAGGATTTGAAAACTGTATTGCTTGGTGTTGCATCAGAGACTTATTCATGTGCGACAGCCCCAGAGCAAAAAGCTGCTGTGCTTGCATATAAAAATGATGAAATTACGCAAAAATATCTAGCTGACCAACGTGCCATATTGAAAATATTGGCAGCGAAGTCACATACCGCTTTAACTGATGCTGGTATTAATGTGCATGAGGCTGAAGGTGGGTTCTACTTCTATGTTGATTTCACTCCATTCAAAGAAAAGTTTAATGCACAAGGTATTGATACTTCTGAAAAACTATGTTTGGATATTTTGAGTAAAACTGGCGTTGCACTTCTTCATAGTGCAGTGTTCGGTATACCTGCTGAATATTTGTCAGCACGTTTAGCTTATGTTGATTTTGATGGTGCTAAAGCTTTAAAAGCTGCCCAAACTGAAGAAATCAATGATGAGTTCGTTGAAAAATATTGTGCTTATACTCTAGAGGGGATTAGAGGTCTTGCTGATTGGGTAAAAAATGGCGATGAAGTTTCTAACGCTGCATAGTATTTGCTAAATTGTATAACGGAAAAACACCCGCTATTTAGTGGGTGTTTTTTTATAGCTGGTAAGCTTAGAGTTATTGGGGCGGACTTGAAGATAGTTTTAGGTGCCATCTTTTGTTGAAAGGTTAATTAGTTCTCTTAACCGAAAAATCCGCTATATCAATAAGCGTTGATTTATATTCTGAGTCTTCAAATACTTCTAATGATTTTTTAGCAATGTCTGCATACTCAAAAGCTTTCTCCATAACTGTTTCATATACGTTATGTGACTTCATATAATTTATAGCTGTTTTTATGTCGTCTTCTGATTGACTTCCATCGTTAATACAGCGTTGCCAGAATGCTTTTTCTTCATCGCTGGAATTTTTATATGCTTTAATAACAGGAAGAGTTACTTTTTGTTCTTTGAAGTCATCCCCCACGCTTTTGCCCATGTCATTTTCCGATGAAAAATAATCAAGTAAATCGTCAACTATTTGGAATGCAATTCCAAGGTTTAAGCCGTAATTGCGAATCGCTTCAACTTCTGCTGTTGGTTTTTCAGCTAGAACTGCACCCACTTCGCAAGCTGCTGCAAAAAGTTCGGCGGTTTTTGCCGATATAATGGTAAAATATTGCTCTTTGCCGTCTTCAATATTCCCTGAGGCTGAAAGTTGCAATACTTCACCTTCAGATATTACAACAGCGGCATTGGATAATATTCTATATATATCAAGTGAGTTAGCTGCTCCCATTAAATCAAATGACTTTCCTAAAAGGAAATCACCAACTAAGATGCTTTCTTTATTTCCCCAAAGGTTGTTAGCGGTTTTATTGCCTCTTCTTAGGTCGCTTTTGTCAACAACATCATCATGTAGAAGTGTTGCAGTGTGAATGAATTCAACACTAGCTGCAAGATCTATATGGTTAGAACCTTTGTAGCCGCATAATTTAGCGCTGGCTAATGTTAAAAGAGGTCGTAGTCTTTTACCACCTGATGATATTGTATGGTTGGAAATTTCCGGGATTAAGTCTATTTTATTGATAACTAATTTATATATAAGTTCATCAACTTTTTCTATGTCAGACTTTAAAAGCTGTTTGAGTGTTAAAAGGGGGGTATTACTTTGTTTTGTAATATTGTTTTGTGCTTTCACGAATAATTCCCGATTGTTTTGGTATAAAATACCCTTCATTGCCATTAGGTCAAGTTATAAACTACATTTCAAGGATTATCTGAACGGAACGGTTCTCTTTTTCTGCAATTTCATCATCTGTTTCGATTATGCCGTGAATTTCTCCAAAAGCGTATATGACTATTTTTTCGGCAGGGATACCTTTTCCTATAAGCTCTTTTTTGACAGCTTCAGCACGCTTTTTGGAAAGTTCCATATTGTAATCTTCGTGACCAATTCTATCGGCGTATCCATTAAGGGTGATCTCGTAGCTGTCAATGCCATCTAGCTTTTTGTTTACTTCTTTTAAAACGCGTCTTGTACGTCCTGTAATTGCTGCACTGTCAAATTTAAAATATAAAACTCGCTTTTCTACCTTGGTTTTACAGTTAGTTTCACAAGTATATGGTCCGCCAACCCCGCCTGCATATTCTGAATCTCCTATGTTTTCAGCGTAATCAGATAATTTGATGCTTTTTCCCATTCTTGGTGTAAGTACATCGGTTGAAAGGTCATTGAGTTCCGGTATTTTTGCGGTTGATTGTGCTTTACTTTCTATAGGTGCTTTAGCAAGCATGTTTTCACGCTTTATCCTGTCGTTCTCGGCGAGAACATATAAGTTATCCAGAGAGTCATAAAAATTTTCTCGACAGTATGAAATGTGAGTTTCCTGCCACATTTCCTCTTCTTGCTCTACCCAGCAATCAAATAAGAAGATGGCTTTTGCAGCTTCCTTAGGGTGGGACATTTTCATATTTTCATCCAATGTGGTAAGCAGATATTGCCTAGCTTGGGCTAAAGTTGGTAATGAGTCTTCTTTTATATCCCAATATTCAAGCTCTTCTGGTTCAACATTGATACCTTTGGCAGATTTTAGTCCTTTACGTGCAAAGTGACCAGAGTCATACCAGTCATACTGGTCGGCCTCAGCTTCTGCAAATTTTAGATACTCGTTAGCCAGACGAATCTGATAAGCATTACCCATCGGCTTTACCTTTTGCAACTGAACAAGGCTTGAGTTACATGCCGTAGTAAACAAAAGTAACGATAAAATTAATAAACGTAACATAATTTGCTCATGCGTATTTATGTTTTTTTACGAATGGACGGATAATAAAAATACACTATTTACTAATACATGATGGTGTGTTTTTTATCAATCATAATTAATTGATTTTTTATAATAGGAATGAAAGTTTTAGTTTATGGCAAATTTTTTTATTGAAGATAATTATAAAGGTATAATAGCGGGTGTTGATGAGGCGGGAAGGGGCCCTTGGGCGGGGCCAGTAGTTGCAGGAGCTGTTATATTAGATAGGGATAATGTGCCAGAAGGTATAGATGATTCCAAAAAGTTAAAGGAGCAAAAAAGAGAAGAATTGTTTGAGCAAATAATGAATGTTGCCATGGTTGGTGTGGGCATAGTAAGTGTTGAGGAAATTGACCAAATGAATATTTTGCAGGCAACTATGCTTGCAATGCAAAAAGCTGTGGATAACTTGCCTGTTAAACCAAATATCGCGCTAATAGATGGCAATAAAACGCCAAATCTTTCATGTGATGCCCATGCAATTATAAAAGGGGATAGCAAAAGCCTCTCAATTGCAGCTGGAGCCATTATAGCAAAAGTTACTCGTGATAGAATAATGAAAGAACTGGCAACTAAGTTTCCTGACTATGCCTGGGAAAAGAATTCTGGATATGGCACAAAGTTGCACCAAGAGGCATTGGCAAAATATGGTGTTACATCCCATCACAGAAAAAGCTTTAAACCTGTTGCGAAATTATTAGCAGCTTAAAACCGAAATTCCTTGAAAATTAGTTCATTTTCGGTTACAAGTGTCGCATGAAGAATACATTTTGTCCTGATAAAGATATAAAAGATACAAAAGTCGTTGTGGCTATGTCCGGCGGAGTTGATAGCTCTGTGGTGGCAACCATGTTGCATAAGCAGGGGTATCAGGTTATTGGAGTTACATTGCAGCTATATGATCATGGAGTTGCCTTGGAAAAAAAAGGTGCCTGTTGTGCAGGGCAGGATATCTATGATGCAAAGCAAGTCGCAGACAGAGTAGGCTTTCCGCATTATGTTCTAAATTATGAAAGTGTGTTTAAAGAAGAGGTAATGGAAGATTTTGCCGATTCTTATTTGAGAGGTGAAACGCCGATTCCATGTGTTAAATGTAATCAGTCAGTAAAGTTTAGAGATTTGTTCAAGGTTGCAAAAGATTTGGATGCGGATGCTTTGGTTACAGGGCACTATGTGCAAAGAGTTGAGGATGAAAATGGTGTGCCTCAGCTTCATAAGGCGGTCGATGATTCCAAAGATCAAAGTTATTTCTTATTTGCTACAACTAAAGAGCAGCTAAATTATATTCACTTTCCATTAGGCGGTTTGAAAAAGGAAAGGACACGTGAGCTTGGAGGTCGCTGATAAACCTGATTCACAAGATATATGTTTCGTACCTAACGGTTCATATACCAAGGTTATAGAAAGATTGCGTCCTGAAGCTTGGGAGCCTGGTGATATTGTAAGTGTTGATGGCAAGAAGTTGGGAGAACATAAAGGAATAGTTAACTATACAATAGGTCAAAGGCGAGGTCTTGGTATTGGAGGTGGTGACCCTCTTTATGTCGTTAAGATAGACGCGGAAAATAACCAAGTGATTGTTGGTGCAGAAAGTGATTTGGATTCATATTCGTTCAACATAAAAGATGTAAATTGGTTAGGCGGAGGAGTCATTCCTGAAGAGGGAGTGGGTGTTACTGTAAAAATGCGTTCAACGCAATCTCCTGTTGATGCTAGGATATTTCCGTCAAATGATAATGAAGCTAAAATAGTTTTGCAAGAGCCTGAACGTGCGATAGCTCCAGGGCAAGCTTGTGTATTCTATGATGACCAAAGAGTTCTGGGTGGTGGTTGGATAGTTAAAGAATAACTAATCATTAAACTGCATTTTGACCAGCTTTGCATATACACCTTTTTTATTGATAAGGCTTTTATGATTGCCTGTTTCAACTATTTCACCTTTATCAAGGACTATAATCTTATCCGCTTTTTGAACTGTAGATAAACGATGGGCAATCACAATTGTTGTACGGTCTTTCATTAATGATTCAAAGGCGGCTTGTACTATTTGCTCGTTTGCAACATCAAGTGCAGAGGTTGCTTCATCTAATAAAAGTATTTTCGGGTTCTTTAAAAACATTCTTGCAATAGCTATGCGTTGTTTTTCACCACCAGAAAGCCTAACACCTTTTTCACCTAAATGTGATGCAAATCCGTTAGGAAGGTTCTCAATAAACTCAAGAGCAGCTGCATATGTTGCAGCTTTTTTTACAGCCTTTTTACTTGCCTCAGGGTTGCCAAATAATATGTTGTCATATGCTGAGGCTGAAAATATGACCGTATCTTGAGGAACTACGCCAAATATGGAGCGTAAGTGCCCTAAATCAATATCTTTGATCTTGTTATCATCTATGTATATATCGCCGAAATTAGAATCGTAAAATCTAAGTAGTAATTGGAATATAGTGCTTTTACCCGCACCAGAATGGCCGACTATAGCTACTGTCTCTCCGTCCTTTATTTCAAAAGATAAGTTCTTTAGTGTGGCTGTTTCTGGCTTCGAGGGATATGAGAACGTAACGTTATCGAATTTGATGCTACCTTTTGTTTGTGGCGGTAGTTTCTTTGGTGCTACGCAATTCTTTATTTGAGGCTCTGTTTTTAAAAGTTGGTAGATCCTATCTGCTGCACCTGCGGCACGTTGCAAATCTCCAATGACTTCACTTAGAGCTCCTGTTGAGCCTGCAACCAGTACTGAATAAAATATAAAAGAAGATAACTTTCCGGCAGTTATTTTGCCAGTTAAAACATCGTTGCCCCCAATCCATAAAACAAAAGCAACTGAACCAAATACAAATAATATCACAATGGCAGTAAGCAGAGATCTTAAGCGTATTCTTCTTGCTGCCGAGCTTAGGGTCTTTGACAATGTTTGCTTGAAAATATCAGATTCACGTTCCTCATTAACAAAAGCCTGTATTGTTTTTATACCCATTATGGTTTCTTCTGATTGAGACGAGATATCTCCAATACGTTCTTGGTATTCTTTTGATGCTTTTCTTAGTTTCTTGCCAAGGATAATGATTGGGAATACTACTAATGGAATTACTATTCCAACTATTCCAGCTAGTTTTGGACTGGTCTGAATTAATAGACCTGCACCTCCAATAAGCATTAATGAATTTCTTAAAGCTATGGATAAGCTACTGCTTACAACGCCTTGAATTAACGAGCAATCTGCGTTTATGGTTGATATTAGTTCTCCTGCTTTTTTCTTTTCGAAAAATTCAGGGGATAGTTTTAATATGTGGTTATAAATATCACGTCTTATATCGGATATAACCATTTCACCAGTATATGTAATAAGAAAAAAGCGTGCGTATGTGCCAAATGCCAGCAATAAAGTTATACCCATCATTATCATTAATGCTGTGTTCAATAGCTCAGGGTTTTTACCACCTAATCCTTCGTCAATTAAATAACCTAGTCCTTTTCCTAAGCCAAGCACGGAAGATGAGGTGATAAGCAGGGCAATAAAAGCTCCTATAATATATATTTTATATGGAGCAAGGTACTTTCTTATTGGGCCTAATTTTTTTATATCTGCTTTCTTATCTGGTTTACTAGCAAAATTCTGGGGTTTCATTATAGCTTTATAAGTAATATTGAAAAAAACAAAAATATTTTTTGATTTTTATACTTTTGATTTCAAGAAAATGATAGAAAATTATTTTTTTTTGCCCTAATGTTTATATAATAATTATATTTTGAAATAAAAATACAACATAAAGGTTCTGAAATGGTATTAACTGAATTGTTAGAAAAAGGTGGGGCGGTGATGGCAATATTGATGTTGCTTTCTGTTTATGTAGTAGCTGTCGTTTTTTATA
>Ga0213866_10000983_pt1 | contig 21926 bp, 21 predicted proteins | sample PICome_11_FD_160079 | JGI IMG/M metagenome (GOLD analysis project Ga0213866, IMG submission 160079) | Coastal seawater microbial communities near Pivers Island, North Carolina, United States - PICO284 | ecosystem: Environmental > Aquatic > Marine > Coastal | place: USA: North Carolina...
TGGCCCTAACCCGTTCGTTAAAAAGCGACAGGTGAGTTATTTCCACATCGTCAGGCAAAGCGTTTTTGGTAACTACGAAGCCATGGTTCTGGCTGGTTATTTCAACTTTGTCAGTTGCCAAATCTTTTACTGGATGGTTGGAGCCTCGGTGGCCTTGGTGCATTTTGGTAGTTGTGCAGCCAAGTGCAAGTGACAATAACTGATGCCCTAAGCAGATTCCGAAAATAGGTTTGTCGGCTTCTATAAGCTCTTTTAGAACAGGGATTGCATATTCACCAGTGGCAGCCGGATCTCCCGGCCCATTTGAAAGGAAAATTCCATCAGGCTTGTGCTTTAATATTTCTGCAGCCGATGTTGTGGCAGGAACTACTGTAACATCAAAGCCAACTTCAGCCAAGCAGCGCACTATGTTAAGTTTTGCACCGTAATCAATGGCGACAACTTTATATTTAGCGTTTTTATTTTCAGAAAAACCTTTGCCTAACCTCCACTTGCCTTGAGTCCATTTTGTGGATTCGGTAAGTGACACGCCATTGGCTAGTTCCATGCCTTTTAGTGATGGATACCCTGCGGTTTTTCCGATTATTGCTTGTATGTCGATTGTTCTGTCTTCAGCAAAAAATGTGATGGTAGCGTTTTGAGCCCCGTGCAATCTGATATGGCGAGTTAATGCACGTGTATCAACTCCGCAAATGCCTGTTAGTTTTTTCTTCTTTAACCAGTCATTTAGGTGCAGTTCATTCCTGAAATTTGAAGGGTTGGTTATGTCCTCCCTTATCACGATACCCCTTGCTGATGGAGTAACTGACTCGTTATCCTCATCATTTGTACCGATATTTCCAATATGTGGAAATGTGAAAGTTATGATCTGTCCGGCATATGACAGATCAGTGATAGTTTCCTGATAGCCTGTAAGCCCTGTGTTGAAACAAATCTCGCCGATGGTTGAGCCTGTTTTACCAAGCCCTTTCCCGAAAAACACCTTGCCATCTGCTAAAATCAATGCAGCAGTAGCGTTTTTGGGAATTTTAACTTCCGTTTTTGTCATATCTAATTGTCTTTTAATTTGTATCCTTTTACTGCCTTTTAGGTGATGCTATTAAGTTATCCTGAACTTTTTTCAGGATCCAGTAACTAGGAAAACAGATGCTGAAATAAATTCAGCATGACAAAAACATTTTCTTTTGCACCAACCCTTTAGGCAAACGCCCGACAATTTATGTAAAAGCCCCGCATATGTCAAGGGGTAATGTTAAGAATTTTTTAAATTAAATAAAGGTTGTTAACTTTGTTTAAAATAGAGCGCGGAAATAGCCTAGAGGCTTACATTTTTTATGTCTATAGATGTTTAAAACTTGTTTAGTTATGCAATCGAAATAAAGTTAATGTATTTTTTTAAATTCTATAGTAATATATATATATGAATAAAAAAGGTTTTACTCTTGTTGAGCTGTCAATAGTCATAGTTATTATTGGATTGATTGTCGCTGGTGTGGTAGGCGGACAGTCTTTAGTTGAGCAATCTAAACTGCGCAAAGTAATAACGGATGTTGAGGCTATAAAAACAGCTACAAGAGCGTTTATGCTTGAATATAACGCAATTCCAGGAGATATGAATAATTCTGCTGCATATTGGCCGGGTGTACCGGGTGGAAATGGAAACGGTATCCTAACTTCCGGTAACGAGAGCAATCGTTTTTGGGTGCATTTAACTAGGTCTGGAATATATCCCGGGACATATACAGGCACTTCAACAAATCCTCCTACTCCGGGTGTTAATCACCCAGCCGGCCCGTTTGCCGGGACTTGGTATCGACCGCATCGTCATTCTGGCGCTGATACTGCTATGGGAAGGCTAAAAAATTCATTGAATTTCAATGGAAGTGGTCATAGTTGGGGTGGTTCCATAAGTGGAAAGCAGGCTAATAGTATTGATATAAAAATCGATGATGGAAGTGCGTTCTTTGGCATACTTTCAACATCGAGAGCATATAATATAGCTGGGCCCGATGTATGTACACTTGGTGCGCCGGGTTACAGGGCTACAACGCCTATTGAATATAATCCTGCGGATAAAACGGCAAGCTGCTGGCTGTTTTTCTGGCTTGAGGATGTAGTTTTTTAAGGGTTAATTTGTTTAGTTGCCTGTTATCATTTTTTTGTTTATATAGACTATATATGTTTTGTCATACTGAATTTGTTTCAGTATCTTATTTCAAACATAGTAGGTGCTGAAATAAATTCAGCATGACTGATAATTTTAAACATACAACTTCAATGCAATTTCCTCCTTCTTTTTTAGATGAGATAAGAACAAGACTGCGTACATCTGAGGTGGTTAAGCGTAAGGTGTCCTTGAAGCAACATGGGCATGAGTTTCAGGGCTGTTGTCCTTTTCATAAAGAAAAAACGCCTTCATTTACCGTTAGCGATGAAAAAGGCTTCTACCATTGTTTTGGCTGTAATGCGCATGGGGATATTGTTAAATTTGTCATGGAAACAGAAAATCTACCTTTTCCTGATGCTGTAAAGACCTTGGCCGATATGGCGGGCGTGCCGATGCCTGTTGTCAGTCCGCAAATGGTGCAAAGGCAAAAAACACAGCAGTCATTATATGAAATGATGGAAATGGCGTGTAAGTTCTTTGAAGATAATCTGCCAAATGCCAAAATTGCAGTCGATTATATTAATCAAAGAGGACTAAAACCTGAATCAATAGCAAAATTCAGAATTGGATATGCACCCGATGACAGAGGCGCTTTAAAGAGATACCTTGAAGGAAAAGATGTTACGCTCAAGCAAATGCTGGATGTTGGCCTGCTCACTAAAAATGACCGTGGCGATATTTATGATAAGTTCCGTGGGCGCGTTATGTTCCCTATCTTGAATATAAAAAATCAGGTGGTGGCGTTTGGCGGTAGAATATTGGGCGATGGCAAGCCAAAATATCTGAACTCACCGGAGACTGTTTTATTCAAAAAAGGTGAAATGCTATATAACGAAAATAATGCACGAAAGCTGGCTTTTAAAACGGGTAAGGTAGTAGTAGCAGAAGGCTATATGGATGTTATAGCACTGGATGCGGCCGGAATAAAAACCGCAATGGCTCCTCTTGGCACTGCAATAACCAACATGCAGATAAGGCGATTATGGAATATGGCAAGCGAGCCTGTTATCTGCTTAGATGGTGATGCGGCAGGAAGAAGAGCCATGGATAGGGCGGCAAATCTTTGCCTGCCGATGCTGGAGCCGGGATATACGTTGAAGTTCGCAGTTTTAAGCGGAGGGCTTGACCCAGATGACTATATTAAAAAATATGGTGTGGCGAATATGCGTAAAGTCCTGCAAAATGCAAAAGCGCTATCGGAGGTTATATGGGAAGATGAGTCAGAGAAAAAAGATATTTCGACACCTGAGCAAAAAGCAGAACTTGAAAAACGCTTAAATGACATATCCGAAAAAATAGAAAATGAAACGGTAGCAAAATATTATAAGGATTTCTTCCGCAATAAACTGTGGCAGTTCTATAAAGGCAAATATTCTAAGAATCAGCCCGCACAGAAAAAGACAGACTTTGAAAATCTGCCTGATTTTAATGACAATACTATAAATGGTTGTCAAGCGGTGTTCGTGCTGCTTTTATGGATGCATCCTGAGCTTTTAAAGGATGATGATATTCATGAGGAATATATAAATATCGAATTTTTAAGCGATAAGCTTGACAAAATAGGGCAAGCTATAATAGAAGTATCCAGTTTGCATGAGGATATAACTAATAAGGATTTGCAAGCCAGCCTTGAAAGTCAGGGCATGAGTGATTATATAGGGTATTTAGAAGATTTAAAACAAGTATTGTTTTTGGGCGAAAATATAGAATATGAAAAGGCAGAGTCTGCTTGGAAATATTATTTATGTGTTTTGCAACTGCTGTATTTAAAAAGCGAGTGTGAAGAAAAGCAAATGCTTATGACACCTGAATCTGAAGAAGAGGTTGCTATCAGAAGGCGAGAAATATCGAATATGGAAAAAAGAAAGCTTGCAATGGAAGCAGCTTTCGAACAACAATAATCCTAAAACTAGGTTTTTAAATTATGACAAAAAGCGATTCTGCAAAACCAAAGACAGAAGAAACTAAAAACATTAAAACAAGTAAGGACAGTAAGGACGCATCTGGCGATATTAATGCTATTGTCAAAAAGCTTGTGCTTGCAGCTAAAAAGCATGGCTTTATTACTTATGAGGAAATCAATAATGAGCTTCCCAAAAATTTGCATACCCCTGAGCAAATAGAGGATGTAATAAAGGAAATAACGAACAAAGGTGCTACTATCCTTGAAAGTGAGGATGATGTGGAGGCTGATACTACCGAGGACTTTTCTGCGGACCCGGTGGTTGTTGAAGATATGGGGCGTACTGATGATCCGGTGCGTATGTATCTTCGTGAAATGGGCGGCGTTGAGCTTTTATCGCGTGAAGGTGAGATAGAGATAGCTAAGCGTATTGAAAGGGGCAGGGAGACTATGCTCTTGTCATTATGCGAAACGCCTCTTGCATTGCGTGATATCATATCATGGTATGATGACCTTACAAATGACCAGATATTGCTGCGTGATGTAATTGACCTAGACGCAACTTATGCTGCCGAGTTTGGTGAGGATTTTGATGATGAGACTGTTGCTCCTGCTCCAGAGCTTATTTCTCCAAATGGTAATAACGAAGAAACCGAAGAGAAGAAGGTCGTTAAAGACTTCGATGGTGATGACGAAGAAGATGAAGATGGCGAAATAGATGAAGAGGAAGATGGCGATGATGAGTTTGATGATGAGTTCGCCGATGTAAATCTTTCATTGGCGGCCATGGAACAAGCATTAACACCACGCTTGCTTGAGCTATTCAAGGAAACTTCCAAAATATGTGAGAAATTACTTAAGCTTCAGGAAAAGCGTTATCATGTAGCTGTTGGTGATAAGAGCGAAGGTGCTAAGGATAATGATCAATATATTAAATTACGTAAAGACCTGCTAATAAGCCTTGAAGGCATCCGTTTAAATGAAAACAAAATCGAGTCATTACTGGAAAAACTATATTTTTCTAATAAAGAAATTCTTGCGGTAGAATCAAGATTAATCAGACTAGCTGAATCCCATAAAGTTAAAAGGGTAAGTTTCTTAAAGCACTATGTTGGTAGTGAGCTTGACCCTGATTGGTTAAAGAAGGCTAAGAAAATCAAAGAAAAAGGTTGGGGTGATTTTACCTCTAAGCATGAAGATGATATTAAAAAGCATCTGGCAGAAATTGCCTCTATATCAAAAGGTATAGGTCTGGACGTAGCTGAGTTCAAGCGTTTGGTAAATGATGTACAAAAAGGTGACAGGGATGCATCCCGTGCTAAGAAAGAAATGATCGAGGCAAACTTGCGCCTTGTTATTTCAATCGCTAAGAAATATGCTAACCGTGGTTTGCAGTTCCTTGACCTGATTCAAGAAGGTAATATTGGACTGATGAAAGCGGTAGATAAGTTTGAATATCGTAGAGGTTATAAGTTCTCTACTTATGCAACATGGTGGATTCGTCAGGCTATAACCCGCTCAATTGCCGACCAGGCAAGGACTATTCGTATTCCTGTGCATATGATAGAAACTATAAATAAGATAGTGCGTACAACACGTCAGATGGTACATGAAATGGGACGTGAGCCAACTCCTGAAGAATTAGCTGAAAGGCTTTCTATGGGGCTTGATAAGGTGCGTAAGGTACTAAAAATAGCTAAAGAGCCTGTGAGCTTGGAAAACCCGGTGGGTGATGATGAGGATGGAAGCTTCCTTGGTGACTTCATTGAAGATAAAAATGCTGTTGCACCACTGGATGCTGCAATACTTTCAAACTTACGTGAAACTACGACCAAGATTCTTGCGTCGCTTACTCCACGTGAGGAGCGTGTGCTGCGTATGCGTTTTGGTATTGGTATGAACACTGACCATACATTGGAAGAAGTTGGACAGCAGTTCTCAGTGACTCGTGAGCGTATTCGTCAGATCGAGGCTAAAGCTTTGCGTAAGCTGAAGCACCCAAGCCGTTCAAGAAAGCTAAGAGGCTTTTTGAATACATAGTGTTATTGCTAAGGGCTGATATTATTTAGAAGATTGCTTCGCTTTCGCTCGCAATGACGTTTTATAAAAAGATAATTGAAAATAGTAATTTGTCACCCTGAACATCGTTTCAGGGGCTTTTGGCAACTAAAAGAGATGCTGAAATAAATTCAGCATGACAGTGCCCTCAAAGGTGACAATTTGGGAGAGTTTTATATGCAGATAATTTTAGCACAACCTAGAGGATTTTGCGCAGGAGTTAAACGAGCAATTGAAATTGTCGAGAAGGCTCTGGAGAAATATGGTGCGCCGATTTATGTGCGTCATGAGATAGTGCATAACAAATATGTGGTTGATGACCTAAAATCCAAAGGTGTGGTTTTTGTAAAAGAAACAGATGAAGTGCCAGATGGTGCTGTTACTATATTTAGCGCGCATGGTGTATCACAAAAAGTGATAGATTCGGCTAAAGAAAGAGAGCTTCCAGTTATAGATGCTACTTGCCCACTGGTTACTAAGGTGCATAAGGAAGCGCAACGTAGTGAAAAAAGTGGCAATCAGATAATATTGATAGGACATAACGGACACCCTGAAGTGGAAGGGACATCAGGTCAGGTTAAAAATGATGTTATTTTAGTTGAGAAAGTTGAAGATGTTTCCAATATCGATGTTTTGGATGAGGATAAACTTTCATATGTGACTCAGACAACTTTGAGTGTTGATGATACAAAAGATATTATTGAGGCTTTGAAAGAGCGTTTTCCAAAAATCAGTGGCCCTGGAATAAAAGATATTTGTTATGCTACGCAGAATCGTCAGGATGCTGTTAGAGGCTTGTCGAAGATGACGGATATAATATTGGTCATAGGCTCACAAAATAGTTCAAATTCAAACCGTCTTAAAGATCTTGCACAGGAAATGGGTGTTGCTTCTTATCTCATAAATGGCGTGAATGATATTGATGTTGCATGGTTTGAAAATGTTGAAAAAATCGGCATTACTGCAGGCGCGTCGGCGCCTGAAATACTAATCGATAAGATAATAGGTTTTTTCAGAAAAGAATATGATGTATCCGTAACTATAATGGATGGTGAGCCTGAAAATGTAGTGTTCAAGCTACCTAAGGAAGTTGCCTAAGTTCTTGCTGTTCGCAATGACAAGTTTTGAATTACCTTTCCTTAGAACCGGATGATTCTTTAATTCTTGTTTGAAAGTCATTAAGATCAGGGTTTTTAGCAAAATCTTCAGCCCATTTTATTTTAGTGCCTGATTCAAAAGCCATTCTGCGGAAGCTTTCATCTGCCTCTTGTTCTTTCGGTGACATATCCCTGCCATTACGTGTTAGACGTGCCCAATGTTCTTCTTGCGATACTATTGATTCTTGAGAGTTTTTTGGCGGAGTGTTTACGGTCATTTTAGCTGCCTTATTATAATTATTATAAGAAGATATTAGGAACGGCTGTTGTTTAAGTCAATAATCAAGTTTGAAGGTTCTTGAAAAGTTAGAGTGTTTCATAATGAGGCGTTTATTAATTAATTGTTAAGATTTTTTTGTTATAGTTGTGATTGCTGTGTTATTAAGGGGAATGGCATGAAAAAAGATATAAAATCAAGAGGTTTTACTCTTGTTGAATTATCCATTGTTATAGTTCTGATAGGCCTGATTGTTTCTGGTATTATAGGCGCACAATCATTAATGGTTCAGGCTAAGCTGCAAAAACAGATCGCTAAATTTAAAAATTATGAAGTTGCTTATAATGCGTTTAAGCTTACATATGATGGTATTCCAGGGGATTTTAATAGTGCAAATGCTTATTGGGGAGTTTTAGATGGCGATGGTAACGGTCGTATTACGCATGATGGGCAGGGAGCAAGCAATGTAAATAGAGAGAACTTAAAGTTCTTTCTGCATTTATCTCAGGCAGGTTTGATTGATGGCACTTATAATAATACATGGAGTTTAGGTACTGGTTTTCCCGCAACCGAATTAGCGGATGGAAAAGGTATGATAGCAGCAGGTAGAATAACTGATAGTCATTTAGGGTGGGCACCTCAGTTTACATCATTAGGTGGATTAAGAAGATATAAGGCAGCACTTTTATTAAATGTTACTAACCTGCCAAATGCTGCATACACAGAAGATTATGGTGTTACTTCAAGAAAACTTGCAGAAGCGATAGATAATAAGATAGATGGTGGTGATGATAAAGATGGAAGTGGAACGCATACGGTAACAGGTAAGTTCGGGTTTTACAGCGTTAGAAGAAGCGATGTAGGGTCTTGCTTAAAAGCGAACGAAGCAGACGCGTGTCAGCTTATATATATTCTAGCCAAATAAGTTAACTCTAACGAAAATGCCCCTTATCATAGTTGTTGAATTTTGTTAGCGGTTCTATTCTATGTCCCCACGCATCCTGAATTTGTTTTTTTATTTCGTCTGTTAAAAGATTACTAGAATCAACTGCCTCCCCTTTAGATGATAAGTCTTCTAAGAAATTATTTGTTGTGTTCACGCATGCCGCCATTGCATGTAGGGCATCGGATTGTTCTTTTGGCCAGTTCTTTTTGGAGATATTTAAAGGTGAATCATTATTTGCATATGATTCATCTATGTTCAAGCCGTCATACATTGAATGGATAAGAAGGTCTATAGCATGTGTGGGGTCATTTACATGATCTATTTTCTGTGATGTAATGGTAATGGCTTGCAATGACCTTCCTGCATCAAAAGTGTGGATATATTTGTTTTTTTCAGATTTTTCAATACAAGCGGCAATGCCGTTATTACCTTCTTTTAGTGCGTGTTCGGTTGCATTTAGCCCTTGGTAATTCCGGTGTTTTGTATTTGCCCCAAATTTTACTAAATGCTCAATCAGTCCAAGATATTGTAGCTGATGTTCATCACTTTTTGCCCCTGTTGCAATTTCGTGCAATAAAGAATTACCAGTTGCGGAGTTTATTACATTTGGGTCTGCACCAGATATTAATAAAGGCAAAGAATTTTGCGGGTCGTGCATAATTTCTTTATATAATAGCGAATTCTTTACAGCCTGATTTTCAGCCCGTTCGTCATAATTAAACTCGTCACTATATTTTAAATGCGTTCTCCATCCCCTCTGGGAACGCTGATGATTGGGCATGAATGCATTATCGGTTTTAGCTAATAATAACAGGGCGGGGGTGAGGTTGGATAATTTCATTTTTAGACACCTTCTTTTAAAAGTAATTTTCATGGGTGTGGAAGTATTGTCTGCTAACATACTAATTTATCTATAAAAGAGTGCTTTAGTCAATGCCATAAGTTATATTATCAAAAATTTTATTCAAAAAAGATAACTATTAGAGCTGTAAAGTGTTTAGTGGTTGAAAAATATGGCTAAGTAATTTATTACAAAGCATAGATATTTTTTGGAATATAGTTCCTTATGGTTAAGAAAGAAGATATGAAATATACAAAACTTGCATGTGTGGCTGATGATTCAGAAAAAGCGAAAAGCTGTTATGATCTGTTGGTAACTAAATATGATTTTATAGAAAATACCGATGATGCAGATGCAATTGTGGCATTAGGTGGTGATGGATTCATGCTTAAAACCCTGCACCAATATATGAAAGAGGAAAAACCTATTTATGGTATGAATTGCGGTACCGTAGGTTTCTTGATGAATGAATATAGAGTTGAAGGGTTATTAGATTCTATCAATAGTGCAAAATGTTATAACCTGCACCCTCTGCATATGACAGCCATTGATAAGGATGGAGTTGAACATCATGCGCTTGCTATTAATGAAGTATCACTACTCAGGGAAACTAGACAAGCGGCAAACTTGAAAATAAGTATTGATGGGCGTACACGTATGGAAGATCTCGCATGCGATGGGATATTATTATCTACACCTGCGGGAAGCACGGCATATAACTTATCCGCACAAGGGCCTATAATTCCTATTAATGCAGGTATACTTGCCTTAACTCCTATTAGTCCTTTCAGACCCAGAAGGTGGAGGGGGGCGTTGCTAAACCATAAAGCGGTGGTTACCATCGATATACATAATCCTAAGAAAAGACCTGTAAGTGCGGTTGCAGATTATACAGAGGTACGTGACGTTGTAAGTGTTCAAATAAAAGAAGAGCGAGAGAAGAATCTAAAGTTATTGTTTGACCACGGACACTCTTTGGAAGAGCGTATAATAAGCGAACAATTTACAAATTAGTGTTATTAACACATGCAAAAGAAAACGGAAAAGAAGCATGCTTATATATAATAAGGAAATTTTTAAAACGGTTGTTTTAAGCCTTGTTCTTTCGTTTGCATTATATGGTAGTGCCTATGCAGCACAATGTGTATGTAATGTGGTGGAAAATCTTAAAGGGCCTATAGCACAGGCCAGTATTGTTACAATAATTTTGCTGCTAATCTTTTACCCGATAATCTGCAAGGTCAATAAGCTAAAAGATACCAAAACGATATTGATAAGTTTATTGGTCAGTATCATTGCCGTTTTGATATTAAATACCAGCTTGTTCTTTACAGAGATAATTATCGACTCAATGTTTGGCGATAAAAATGAATGCTGTAATAGCAATACAGAGAAAGGTAAGTTGCTACGCTTGTTATTACAGAGTGTGGAATAATATTAAATTCTATGGCTTGTTCATTATTCCTTTTAATGCGCCGCCTATGCCTTCTTTAACTTTGTTTTTAATTTCTTTACGACGTCCTTGTATTTGATCTCTTATTTCACCTAAATCGGTATTTTGAATAATGTTTCTGGTTATTTCAGCCATTATAACATTTGCAACCTGTTTGGCGGATGCGGGATTGTTCTTATTTCCGATATTTTGAATATTTATCTCAGGTAAGTTTACGTTTTTTTCCAAGCTGCCTATTAATGTTGTTACATTGCCCCCTGAAAATGAGATGTTTTCAACAATGAAAGATTTGCTAGCCTTGTTTGACGAGCGCTTTTCTCCGGTGCTTTTTTTGTCTGAAGGGGATTTTTTAGCTTCGATATTCTTTTTTATAACCCCAATATTATTCTTTCCGGCTGCCAGCTCATAATTAATCTTAGGATCGACAATAGTCAGGTCATTTATTTTTATGGTATCTGTTGTTAAGTATGATGTGTCAATGGCAAGCCTTATTTTACCAAGTGAAAATGCATTGTCGGTTTTAAAGCCAGTTGGATTGCCTATCTGTAAACCGGAAATTTGAGCTGAGCCTTCCTTTAAAGATATTTCTACTTTGCTCACGCTTACCGGAACACCAAGTACGTCTGAACCAACAGTTTCTATGCCTTTTTTCACAACGTCATTTAATGAGCTATATAAAAATATAACAGATGCAACAATTAGCAAAACGATAGTAAGTAAAAATATTTTTATAGCTTTCATATGACGTTACCTAGCAAGTTTATAAATTTTCGGACAATATAACTATAATATAAAATAAAACAATAATTAACTTTTATGCCCTTTAGTCATGTATTTTTGGCTTTGCATTTCTATTAGTCTTGATGCAGTACGGTCAAATTCAAATGAGCCGTCACCTTTTTCGTAAAGTTTGTCTGGAGAAGCTTCCGCCGTGCATATAAGCTTAACCTTATGCTCATAAAGTTCGTCAATCAGTGTAACGAAACGTTTTGCTTCATTGCGATGTTCGCGTGACATTTTTGGAATGTCGGATAACAATAAAGTGCTAAATTCTCTAGCTATCTCGATATAATCGGCCGCTCCAAGTGGTGCTTCGCATAATTCTCTAAAACTTGCCCATGCAACATCACCATATGTTTTGTTGATAAATAACACCCTGCCACTGGTTTGAAGCCTTGCTTTTACAGGCGTGGCATCGTGCGTAAGATCGGCAAAAGCATCTTCTAAGAATTGGTCGGCTCTTGAATCTAAAGGTGAATAATAGACCGTTGATAATGATTTTAAGTGGCTTAAACGATAGTCTTTAGCAGAGTTTAATTCTACTTCTTCAGTGTTTTCTTTTAAAAGGTCAATAAAAGGTTCAAACCTCTCCCTTTGCAAGCCGTCTTTGTACAAGTCATTAGGTGGACGGTTCGAAGTGGCGACAACTATTACACCTAATTCAAATAATTGAGTGAACAGTCGACCTAGTATCATTGCATCAGCTATGTCGGTTACCTGTAGTTCGTCAAAGCATAGCAATATTGCGTCTTTAGCTATAGCTTCTGCAAGTGCAGGTATTGGGTCAGATTCATCTCTTTGTTCGTCACTTCTCCATTTGTGAAGAGTTCTATGAACCTCAAGCATAAAGGCGTGGAAATGTACCCTACGTTTTTTGGAAAGAGATGAAGATTCATAAAATAAATCCATTAGCATGGATTTGCCACGTCCAACTCCGCCCCAGATATACATGCCTTTAACTGATTCAGACTTGCCCGATGACAGTATTTTCTTTAAAAAGCCAGATGAATTGCTCAGTATATTCAATTCAATGTCCTGCGCTAGTTTGTGCAGTTTCATCACAACGGCTTCTTGGGCAAAGTCAGGCTCAAGGTTTGACGTTTGGGAAAGCTCCCTGTAGCGGCTTAAAATATCGTCTTGTTGTTCTTTTTTATTTGGGTACATTATAAATATTGAATATCTTATTATATTTACATTATTCTACAGCTTTTCTCGGCCTTTTGACTTGCGACCTTTGAACCCCAAGCTCCACCTTGTTCAGCCTCTTGTCCTGACTCCTCTTCTTTTTGTACCGTGGTTTCATTGGTAGTTATTTGAGTAGCGGCTTTTGAGAACCCCCCCATCTGATGTATGGTAAGGTCTTTTTGTCTTTGTTCAGCCGTACGTAATATCATAACGTTATTAAGGGAATATCCTTCAATATCATCATCGGAGGGTTGGTTGGAATTATTGCTTGGATAAAAGCCTGCATCTCTATTCTTTTCAGCAAAGAATCGGCTTGATTGTTCTTCTAGTTCTTTTTTTGAAACTATTTGACCTGATTCTTTTGGGTTTATCATTAACCAAGTTGATGTTTTATCAATATCATACGAATTATTTTTATCGATATTAGATGTTGGGTTAAGTGAAAATGTATCAGGAAGTTTTATTTCTCCTTTGTTTATAAACAATATCTCGGTTGCTTCCCCTGGATTTATTCCATCCTTTTCAGTAGAAAGTGCAAAATTAAATGCCGGGGTTGGTCGAAAAACATTTTCTTCTTGCTGTTGTTCAGCAAAATCACTTTTTTTATCTTTACTCATTATTATTCCTTTATAGTATCTGAGCGACTATAATACTTATTTAAGTTTTGTTTATAAAATATAAAAAAACACTATAATATGAAAATATCGAATAAAAAAGAGATAAATTTATTGCCCCATCCTAGAAATAACCCTGATTTTTTCGGTCACGAGAAAGCAGTGGATATATTAGAGGGGATTTTAAAAACAGATAGAATACCAAAGTCGTGGTTAATCTGTGGGCAAGAAGGTGTAGGTAAGGCGACCCTTGCCTATCGGTTTGCCAAGTGTTTACTTTCAGGCAAAAAGGAGTTATCGCCTGATAATCATGAGCCATCGGTAATTAGGGTTGCAGGGGGCACTCACTCTGATTTGCTTGTGATAGAGCCGGATGCTGAAAAAGCGTCGAATGATATAAGTGTTAATCAAATCCGTAAGATAAGCGAATTCCTGCGCCTTAGTGCGTCAGAGACGAAATATCGTATAGTTATCATCGATAGTGCCGACAATATGAATAATGCTGCGGCCAATGCCTTGCTTAAACTATTGGAAGAGCCGCCTGTTAAAGCTATTGTCGTGCTTATTAGCCATTGTCCGGGAAGGTTGCTGCCGACGATAAAGTCACGTTGTCGTTATCTTAACCTTGGGGCGTTATCTGAGTTTTACTCTTCAAATATATTACAAACTGCGATACCTGAAGTTATGCCGCATGAAAATGATATGCTAATATATATTTCAAACGGCTCGCCCGGAGTTGCAATAAATCTATATTATAATAACGGAGTAGAAATATATCAAAAGATAATAGCTGTTTTAAAAACGTTGCCACGAATTGATAATGTAAAGGTGCAGGAATTAGCCGATTTAGTAACTAAAAAAGGTGATAAGGTTTCTTGGCAGGCTATGTCATTGCTATTTGATACGACATTAACTCGCATAATAAAAGCTGCCGCATCTCAGTCTTATTTAAAGATGCTTAATGCGGATGAGAAGGAAGTTTTTGCAAGGTTAACCCAGATAAAAGATATAGAAAGCTTGTTGGATGTTAAAGATAAGGCAAATAAATTAATATCTGACACATCAAGAATTCACCTTGATAAAAGGGCTGTAATTATTTCAATGTTCAGGGAGTTTTGTTAACAGCTAAAAATCGCGTGATTTTGATTTGTCTTTATCATCCTTAGTTTTGCTAAGGTTAATTTTACCTTTCTTTGCAAGTTCGGCAGTGTTTTCTACGCTACGATATGTATTTGGTCCAAGAAGTTGTTCGTCCCTGAAATGGTCTTTTACTTCATCAAGGCAACGAAACCTTTCATCAATATTCTCGTCATCGGGAACTACAGGATCTTCTGAGTCGGTGAAGTTGGATGATTCGTTGTTGTTAGAGCTATTATTAGAATTATTTTCTTTAAGAAGGTTTTTTTGAAACTTGTTCTCTTCAGTCATCATTAACTTTCCTTAGTATTCTTAGCACTGCGTTTAGTGCTATATTTTTTACATTCACCAAGAGATTCGTATATGCTTTTTAAGGACTTTGCAATTTTTCTTCTAACCAAGAAACCAGGCCGTTTGCCGGTTTTTAGAAATGTCCTGTATTCTTCTGCAAGTGCATCGGTTGCATGCTCTATCTGTTCTACAAGTGGTTCAATAAATTCAAGCTGGTTAACAGGGTCGCGCACTCTCTCGCTTTCAACGGTATCAATAAGCTCTTCCGCAAAGTCGTAAAAACTTATGATCTCGTTATAGGTTTTTTCGTGCTTGTCCATGTATACCTGTTATTTTTTTGTATAATGTTTTTTAACAAATGGTTATTATAACATAAAAAAATTAATATTTAACAAAAAACAGTAGTTAAGGCAAATATTAGATTAACATTACAAAATATATTGTTTTTAACCAAGATTTTTAAAATAATCTACATGTTTTTTACTTTATGGTCATTTCAAAGATGATTTTAATATGGTATTTCTAGTTTTTGGTGCTATTGTCATGCAGGCTAAATATTAGGCAAATAAAGGGAATCCGCCTTTGACTACGTTGATTCAGAGGGTGAGGATAGGTTAAAAAGTTATTTGAAATTAAATAAAAAGTGATTCGTATTAATGGCAGATTTGTTCAATTCTAAAACTGTAAAATTAAAAGAGCCTCAAACTGAATATACCGCAAGTGATATTGAGGTGTTAGAAGGGCTGGAACCTGTTCGCCACAGGCCGGGAATGTATATTGGTGGTACGGACGAGACCGCAAGACATCATTTGGTGTCGGAAGTATTCGATAATTCCATGGATGAGGCGGTTGCAGGGTTTGCAACATATATTGAGATTAGCCTGCATGAAGATGGTAGCATAACCATCGCCGATAACGGGCGTGGTATCCCTGTTGATCCGCACCCGAAATATCCTGATAAGTCAGCTTTGGAAGTTATTTTGACAACTTTGCACTCAGGCGGAAAATTCTCAAATAAGGTTTACTACACTTCAGGTGGATTGCACGGGGTGGGTATTTCGGTAGTAAATGCTCTGTCAGAAAAGTTGGAAGTTGAAGTTAAGCGTGATGGAAAGGTTTATAAACAAACTTATTCCAAAGGTGACTCTATAAGCAAGCTTGAGGTGATTGGTGAGTGTAAGCCAAAAGACCATGGTACAAGAATTACGTTTTATCCTGATGATACTATTTTCGATAGTGGAACAAAGTTCAGGCCATATAGGTTATATAATCAGGCAAAATCTAAAGCATATCTTTTTAAAGGTGTGGAAATAAGATGGAGTTGTCCTGAAAGCTTGATTGACCCTAGTGCCAAAAATAAAGCCCCTGTGAAGGAAAGTATTCATTTTCCAAATGGAATTGCTGATTATTTGGTTTCGTCCATCAAAAAAGAAAGCACTGTAACGGATGACCCATTCACAGGTGAGGGGACTTTCCCCGAAAAAGCAGGGCGTGTGGAATGGGCTGTGCATTGGGCTTATTTAAGAGATGTTAAAACCCGTTCATATTGTAATACGGTTCCGACACCACAAGGTGGAACGCATGAAACAGGCTTGAGGAATGCATTGTTCAAGGGCTTGAAGGAATTTGGAGAGCTGGCGGGCAACAAAAAAATAGGCAGCGTTAATGCTGATGATGTTTTCAATACGGTGCATGGAATTATCTCGTTATTCATTCCTAATCCGCAATTTCAAGGGCAGACTAAGGATAAGCTTTCTAACCGTGAGGTTATCAGGTTGGTGGAGCATGCAATAAAAGATCGTTTTGATCACTGGCTGACCGAAAACCGGGATACGGCGTTGGAGTTGCTCGCATTTGTGGTAGATAGGGCAGAAGAACGCCTTAGCCGCAGGCAGACAAGGGAAATCACCCGTAAGACGGTTACGCAGAAAATAAGACTTCCAGGGAAATTGGCGGATTGCACAAGACAAGCACCAGAGGGGACAGAGATATTCCTTGTGGAGGGTGATTCGGCAGGTGGCTCGGCTAAAATGGCAAGGAACAGAGAAACTCAGGCCATATTGCCATTGCGTGGGAAAATTCTGAACGTGGCATCGGCCACCCGTGATAAGATTCTGGCCAATCAGGAAATCAAGGATATGGGGCTGGCATTTGGTGCGGGCATCGGTGATGCTTATAAGGAAGATGACCTTCGCTATGAAAAGCTTATAATCATGACGGATGCGGATGTCGACGGTGCGCATATTGCGTCATTGCTTATGACATATTTCTATAAATTCATGCCTGATATGATAAGACAGGGGCATTTATATCTTGCGCAGCCGCCATTATTTAGGGTCACGCAAGGCACAAAGTCGTTTTATGCATCTGACGAGTCTGAAAAAGAAAGGCTTGTTAAAAAGCTAGAAAAAGGCAGGGGCAATGTTGAGGTTGGTCGCTTTAAGGGACTGGGTGAGATGACACCTGCGCAGCTAAAGGAAACGACTATGAACCCTGAAAGCCGTGTTTTGTTAAAGGTTTCAATTGATGAAGATAAGCAAGAGATAGCGGCAACAAGAGTTGAAGAATTAATGGGTAAAAAACCTGAGCTTAGATATAAGTTCATCACCGAGCAAAGTGCGGTTATGGGTGATGAGTTTAAGTCTAATTTGGACGTTTAATCTATTTATAAATACAAGATTAGGGTGCTAGATAAATGTTAGTAAGATTCTCTAAGAGAATAATATTTTCCTGTTTAATGCTTCTAATGGTGCCTGTTGTATGTTTAGCGGCATCTATTGGTACAAATCAAGTTCCATCAGATTTGACTTTCAACGTAAAGGATCCGTCATGTGAGAAAAGGGGGGGCATTTTAGTGCACCACCCCCTTATAAGCAATAGAAGAAGTGACAATCTTAATTGTAATGTTGAATATAAAGATGGCGGAAAAGATTGCAAAAGCAATGTTGATTGTATGGGTGACTGTATAAAAGTGCCCAATATTGTTGAGCATGGAAAGTGCAGCCCTGCAACGCTTTATAATGGCTTGGGTATACATTATTTTTCTACAGAAGACCCTTCTGACACTTGCCCGCACGATGAAGCAAATGGTTCTTGTGGTTTGGAGTTGTTCAATAAGTCTGACCAGTGGAAGGATTTTCATTATGTTAGATAAGTGATTAAAGGCTAATTTGGACGTTTAATCTATTTATAAATATAAGATAAGGGTGCTAGATAAATGTTAATAAAGTACTTAAAAAGAATAATATATTTCTTTTTAATGCTTCTAATAGTATTTGCTATATGTGTAGCTGTAATTATTGGTTTAGATCGAGTTTCATCAAATTTGGCTTTCAACGCAAAGAGTTCGTCATGTGAGAAAAGGGGTGGAGTTTTAGTTCATCACCCTCTTTCCAGTGTTCATGATGGTAGGAGTAGCATTTGTAATTTTGAATATAAAGATGGTGGAAAAGCTTGTAAAAGCAATGCCGACTGTATGGGTGACTGTATAAAAGTGCCTGATATTGTTGAGCATGGAAGGTGCAGTCCTGCAACTCTTTATGGTGGCTTGGGTGTACATTATGTTTCTACAGAAGGCTCTTATGACACTTGCCCATACGATGAAGTAAGAGGTTTTTGTAAGTTAGAGTTGTTCAACAAGTCAGATAAGTGGAAGGATTACCATTAATTTAGATGATAGTTTTTTAACGTAGAGAAAGAGTAAATGAATATTACGGATCTAATAAATATTATAGGCCTAATTGGAACGGGAAGTGATATAGGTCCTATATTTAGAGGGATATTGGTTCTGATTGCAATTATTACACCTCTGATATTATATATATTTAAAAGTAGAGCTCGAGAGTATATATTAACGCTTCTGATTATATATATTTCATTACCTTTATCGGTCAGATTTATAATTGGGGTCGTAGATGTAAAACATTATGCACCCATTATATATTATGTGCCTGCATTCATTAGTTTAATTATTCTTATAGCCTTGTACTTATATAAGGTTAGAAGCTTATTTTTTTATGTTAGCTTATTTTTTTGTGTCCCTGTAATATATTTATCTATACTAATTTCGAATCACTATCATCATGTAGTATGCTACAAAGAGGGTGGTGTTTTGGTACACCGCCCTCTTTCTAGTCATAGACATGACGGTAATACCATTTGTCATTTGGAATATAAAGATGGCGGAAAAGCTTGCAAAAACAATGCCGATTGTATGGGTGACTGTATAAAAGTGTCCAATATTGTTGAGCATGGAAAGTGCAGTCCTGCAACGCTTTATAATGGTGGGTATATATATTATGAGTCTATGGATGACCCTTATGAAAGTGAACAAAAATGCCCGCATGATGAAGTAAATGGTTCTTGTAAGTTGGAGTTGTTCAACAAGTCAGATAAGTGGAAGGATTTTCATTATGTTATGTGATAGTTATTTATACACTTAAGGAGCGCAGTTTTTTTGTTCGTTCTTGCAGAAGAACATTATTCGGCAATTTTTTGTATTTGAAGAAAGTATATAGTTTGCGCTACCTACTGGCCCACCCCAGCCAGCCTCCAATTTGGTATCAATAGAGATGGATTGCCTAAAAGGTTTGGTGTGATTTATATGGGTTACTAAAGTTTCAATTATAATGTTCTTTTGTTAATAGTTTGTTAATAGTTTTGGGTGTAAAAGAGAGCCGCCATTTTATAAATTATAGTTTAGCAATAGGTAGAGATAATTTAGCTTGTAATTATGTAAGCCGAGCTTAAATTAATATAGGTATTAAGTCTATGTTATAAAGTATGAATTGGTTAATTTTAGACAAAAATATATAGGGGATGTTATGAAAGATGGTTTGATTGAAAAGCAAAATTATATTGAAGAAGTTAGAAATCAATATGAAAGCTATCCTTATCCTCCCAGAGATCCAAAAAATGAGAAGAAGATATTTACCCATGTGTCATCTGCATCGTTAGAGTTCTTAAATTACTATCACTATGAAGGAAAACAGGATTTTTCCAGTAACTATAAAGTATTAATTGCCGGAGGTGGTACGGGAGATGCACTGGTTACTTTGGCAGAGCAGTGTAGATACAAGAAGGTGAAAATCGTATATCTTGATATAAGTAAGGCATCTTTGGAGGTGGCAAAAGCAAGGCTTGAGGCTAGGGGGATTGAAGATAAGGTAGAATGGGTGCATGGCTCATTATTGGACTGTCCAAAGCTATTTGATGAAAAATTTAATTATATTAATTGTTCTGGTGTTCTTCATCACTTGGAGTCACCCGAAGAAGGGCTTAAAGCGTTAAACTTAGTTTTAAAAGATGGTGGTGTGATGGCTATCATGCTATATGCAAGATATGGTCGTCAGGCAGTCTATCAAATTCAGGATGCATTGAAGATATTGAATAAAAGCGAAGAAGATATGGGACAAAAGGTCGAGAATTGTAAGGCCATATTGAACCATTTGCCTAAAAATAATGCGTTTATGGATGTTCAACAGATGTTCCCTGACATCCGAGAATATGGTGATAACGGTATATATGACCTGTTCTTGCATTCAAATGATGTGGCATATTCGGTTGGTGATGTATATGAATTTCTCAATGTCTGTGGTTTGGAGCTAACGCATTTTTGCTATTGCGGCAACGGGGCTTTTGGAAATAATTTATATGATATTGAAAGCTATGTTGTAGATACGCATCTGCTGCAATCAATAGCAGAACTATCGTTGCAGGAAAAACAAGCTGTGGCGGAGTTGATAAATAGCAAGATAAATAAACACTCATTTTTGGCGTCTAAGAAAAAAGTGAAATTACCATCTACTTCAAATCCTGATAATGTAATCTTTTTATCAATGATAATCCCGCAGGAAGGATATAAGCATCTTCATGATAAAGCCATGGATACAGATGTTGGGGGGGATGTTGTAATATCATTATACGGCAAATCCATTAGTTTCAAAAAAACAAGGAATAGTGAATTAATATTAAAGAATCTAAATGGAATTAGAACAATTGGGGAGATATGTGAATTGGTAAAAAAACAATATGACCCAGATGAAAAAACTCCTTCAACCAGAGAGATAGAGTCGGATATTGACAAGATATTCAAAGCTTTCGTAAAATATGACTGGATGTTAATAAGACATAAGAGCGTACCGTTGTTCGATAATATGTCCACTATCCAGAAAAGATTGGGTTTGTAAGTAATAGACTACAATGTGAATAATCTATAGTTTTATAATACCTCATTTTGTGATATTATTGTAAATTATCATCCGGTTTTACTGGATGATATAATATATATAAATTTTTGTGTTTGTAATAATGAAAAGCAAAGGCTTTACTCTTGTTGAACTCTCAATCGTTATAGTTATTATCGGGCTAATAGTTGCTGGTATAGTCGGTGGCCAGTCTCTTGTTAATCAAGCAAAATTACGAAATGTAATTAATGACATAAATAAATATAATGTTGCAATAAATGCTTTCATTCTAGAATATAATGCCTCACCTGGAGATATACTTAATGCCACGTCTTATTGGCCAGGGCTAACAAATAATGGCAATGGAAACGGAGATATAAATTGCACTGATACTAATCCTGAGGAAATAGCACTTGCTTGGCAACACTTGTCTTTAGCCAATTTAATATCAGGAAATTTTAGTGGAGATGTGCCGGGATGCAGCAGTGGTACTACTTATAATTTAGGGTTAGACTCCCCTGAAGGTCCACTTCCAAAATCACATTATCGAATTTTTGACAAACGTGATACATTTTCTATGAAGGGTATTTCAAACTATATAGGGTTTTTCGGTTATAGAACCAATAGTACTACGAATAATACAGATGGAATCTTAACAGGAAAGCAGGCTTTTAGCATTGATTCTAAAATTGATGATGGAGTTGCATTTTCAGGGAGGATTTTTGGACTCAAAGAAAGGCCTTCCTGGGGCGAGAATAACAGATGCACCTTATTATCCTATGGGGGTGCTGCAGTTGCACCTTGGGATAACCCCTCTGCCGTAGCTTCAGATTATTATTTAGAAGAAACAGTACCAAGATGTGTGTTAACGTTCTTTGTTAATAACTAAACAACAAACAGTTTTTGGATTAGCACAAAAATGATTACGCTCTATAAAGTCCTTATGCTAGGATACAGTCAATTGCATCCCAGAACATTGCTTCTAGTTTGAC
>Ga0213866_10000984_pt1 | contig 21920 bp, 15 predicted proteins | sample PICome_11_FD_160079 | JGI IMG/M metagenome (GOLD analysis project Ga0213866, IMG submission 160079) | Coastal seawater microbial communities near Pivers Island, North Carolina, United States - PICO284 | ecosystem: Environmental > Aquatic > Marine > Coastal | place: USA: North Carolina...
CGCGAGGACTCGGAGATGATGCGGACCGCGCTGCAGTTGGGTGCCAGTGGCTGGTTGCAAAAGCCGATCTCGGCGGATCGGCTTCTAGATAAGCTGCAGCAGTTGTTACCGGCTTAGTTGAGTCTATGGCTAGACGGCTAACCGCATTGGGAGTCGCCGCAGTTTAGGCAGGTCATACAACCATCCATAAGCATGCTGGCTTTGACACTGCACTTTTCGCACGCCTCGGCACTGGCGGGAAATTCGCTGAGGGTCTGGGCAGTAGTTGCCCTGCACTCCAATTATCATCGAGTTTGAAAACCGCTTAAGGTACTGTATTTAACAGGGGCAGTCACATGGAGAAAGATACAGGTTCAAGGTGAGTGTTGCGATTGCCGGTTCGCCAACCTCAAAGGCACTGCCATGGATTATAAAATCTGACACCGCAGGTGCGCTGTTATCCCTATGGATCGCCACCGAGTTGCCAACCACAGAACTGGTGTTTTCCCGATTAGTCTGGTGTACCTGGTAACTGTATGGTGGCTACAGAGTAGATGTTAGCCACTGACTCACTTTGCGGGTTGCTTAGGTCTAGTTAAAATCAACACCGGAGGAGTCACCACCATTAGTGGGATGACCCCATGTGACTATCTCGCCATCGGCTTTCACAGCGGCAAATGCATCTTCATTGGCATAGATATCCACGACATCACTGGTGAGTGAGTTGCTGACAGCGCTTGAGTTGCCACCGTGATTATTATGTCCCCAAGTGATCACTGCACCAGCATCAGTAATTGCTGCAAAAGCACCTTTTGAGCCGATAATCTTTTGGATGTTAGTCAATTGTTCTGAGACAGTAGCAGAGTTGCCACCGTAAGTTCGGTATCCCCAAGTTGCCACATTGCCCTGATCCGATAGTGCGGCAAAAGCATAGTGTGTTGCGGCAATATCTACAATTTTCTCATCAAATTCTTTAATAAATCCGTGATTGGCATCTACAGGGGAGAGTGATCCAAACACGGTATGATTGTAAGCACGCCCACCGAAAGATCTGTGACCCCACAGAACAATGATGGAGCCGCCAGATGCGCTGGGTTTATGGGCGGCAAAGGCCATACCATTGGCAAATATCCTGTCGACCCCGCTAGATAGCGCGCTACTGACATTGGATGAATCACCACCATAGTTTGAATTCCCCCAAGTCACAACAGAGCCATCGGATTTAAGGGCAGCGTAGGCGCCATATTGCTTTGTGGTAACAAGGGTCTCTACATTCGCAGCCAGCTGATTGGATGCCAGGCTATGATACCCATCAATGCTCTGCCCCCAGCAGGTAACTTTACCTAAATCACCAATAGCACAGGATGAATAAGGTGCAGGGTAGATGGCTTTAATATTAACCAATTGACTGGCGACCTGACTGGAGTTGCCTGCACTTTGCATAGTACAACCACCTCCCCAGGTAATCACCTTATCGTTATTGAGCAGTGCGGCAAAAGCTCTCTGACTAGCGTAGATAGTATCGATTTTATCGGTTATATAATTACCTGATCCTGAATGGTTTGATGAAAAGAAACCCCATACCTTACCATAATTGCAATCTCCCCAAGTGGTGACAGTTTTTATCGTATTGGTTTTTGAAACTGCGGCGAATGCACCTTCTGTGGCATAGATGTCGATAATGTTATTGAGAGCACCTGACACACTGCTGGAGTCGCCACCGTAACTTCCATCTCCCCAAGTGACAACGCTACCATCTTCTTTTAGTGCGGCAAAAGCGCCCTTGCCATATCCTGTATTTCCAGTTGCCTGAATATCTATTACGTTAACCAGATCTGATGCAACACTGGCTGATGATCCACCAAAGTTGCTATTACCCCAGGTAACAACTGTGCCATCAGCTTTTATAGCGGCAAAAGCACGAGAATTACTAAAAATTGTCGGCATGGGTAGGCTGTTCTGGTCTCCAGCGCATGAGTAGCGGTTACAGATTCGCGATGACTCCCTAGCTGCTTGCAAGGGTTGATGTGGAATCTGCAGAAACCTGGTATCAAGCATATTCAATGACCAGCTGAATGTTTGCCCAGTGATATGGGCATTGGCTTTAGGAGGGAAAAATTTTCCAGGTTCATGCCCAGCTGGCAGGGTTATAGACAGTTCTGCCGTATCGCAGGCATTTTTATGGATGTCTGCTTCCCAGCTGCTGCCTTCGGGAAGCGAGGCCATAAAATCATTATTCAGTTGCACACACTGTGTATCACCGAATAGTGGCGACAGATTTTTAACTGCGTTTTCGAAACTATCTATGGTGGCTTGGCCGGACATCCTGGCCGCATCCTGTTGATGACTTAGCATATAGGCACTGATGGTAGTGGCGATGCCGATGCTAATTAGCACAGGGACAATATTCATAATGATAAACTTTCGGGTAAATATTTAAACCACTGGGACTTGCAATATATTTTGCCCATCAGACCCTGGTGTATAAGTCTGGGATCTTTTACTGTCGCGATGGGCAAAATCTGTAGGCGACTTTTGGTCTGAATGATCCTATGGGTCATCATAGACGCTGTCATGATTGGTGGAGGTGGAAATCCAAACTTTCATATTTCTGACTCTATGGTGATTATTCAAACCCCCAGTTCTGGCACCCCACCCAATAAATGTCTCGCTATTATCCATGTCAAAGGAATCAGATTGGGTGAATTGCAGAATGTTATCCCTCCAAACACTGACTTCACCCTCTTTCATTTCAACTTTCCAGTTATGCCACTGCGAATCATCAAGACTGTGCATAGGCTCTGAATCATAAATTAGGCTGGAAGTTGAGCGCAGTTGCAATTGGTTGTTATAGGCATCAATAGCAAAGTTATAACCGCCTGAATCACCTTCTTCGCCAGTAGGGCGTTGGGTGGCGGCCCAGTAAAAATACAGTGCATCAGCACCTGATCTACCGCCAATCCAGGTATCGAAAGTGGCATACATGCGGTCACCGCTATGGATGTTATCGAATTGTATTTGCCCGTTTTGATCATTGCTATTGGTGGTCAGGGAAACATAACCGGTTTCTTTGGTAGCCGCTCCATAAACATTGCCACCAAAATTGTCTGTGCCCTCATCGATGGCCAAATAGTATGAGGAGCCATTTTTATGTGCATACAATTGAACACTCACGCGGTCACCATGGCCGACGGACTTTCCTGCCGCGTCAACAATATCCACATTGAGTTCGCCAAACTGTCTTGCCAGTTGCCTTGAGATGGCATTGGCATGGGTTTGGGCATTGATGGTTATTTCTGCATTATCGCCCGCAGTTGTTCTGAGGGTTATGCCTGCGAGCATCCTATTTGAGGGCTGTATAGGTAAATAGGCTGCCAAGTCGTTCTCTAGATCTCCAGGCCATTGATTGTGTTCATCGTAATGCTTCAGACTAGCACTCAGCAGCTGCACAATACTGTTGGTATAGGCCATGGCTTGGCTGGTTTGTTGTTGGCGCAACTGTTGGGGTATATCTATCCATACAATGGTGGTGGTCAGTAAGGCCACAGCTATTAAAGCAGGTAACAGCGTTATACCAAGCTGGTGAATAGGGGTGCTATCACGGCGAAATGGTTGCATCATGCGCTCTGGCCTCTAAGGGGGTGCTATGCCAATATAGACCCAAGTGCCATCGTCCTGGGATATAGGACAAAGATTTTCACCTTCGCCACAGACTCGGGCAATACCACCAAATCTAGCGGCTAGGGCCCTAGCTGACCAGCTATCACTGGCTTGGGTGGTCAGTATGAGCCCCTGACTGCTGTGCCGATTGAAAAACTGCCAGCTGTTGCCCCAGGGATTCGTGGTTGGTACATTGACAGAGAAATAGCCTTGTACATCTGCTGGGATAGTTTGTGGCCAAGCGCCATTGTCCTCGCGGTAGGATAACGCCGCCTGTAGTAGTTGTGCCGCGGCAATTTGCGCCGCATCTAGATTTTTTTGATTTTGTTGTTGCTGTTGCTTAGGCATAGTGTACTGCACAGCAAGGGCGGTAAAGATAGCGATACTGACCATCACAGGTATCAACGATATGCCCCGTTGCAAGTATTGACCATTTAAGTGAGGTCTGTTTTTAAGCGGTTTTCCTTTCAGGAGCCTTCTTCCCTGTTAGTGTTGAGAATTGGTCAGCTTGTGGTGGCTATCATTGCCAGTTCTCCGTAGATAACCCACAAGCCGACCAATGAACTTTTAATTCCTGATCCTATTACCTTAGTGGAACAGTAAGCACTCCGTTAGCACAGGTCATGTCGCTAATACCAGCAATACCATTATTCTCATCAGCAAATCTATTATCAATGGCTGTGCAGACATTATTGTTATCAGTGGTGTAGGTAAATTGAGGGGTTACAGCGGGATCATCACCTGCAGCCGCCGCTCCTTGCCTATAGACAGTTGCCACACCATAAACGTTAACATTATTATTTAAAAGGGGCACATCGGCTCCAGCTATATTATTCACTACAGTCCCCATTTTGGCGGTATTCCACTGTACTATCATTTGGTTAATTTCATTTGTCGCCAGTGAGGTTTTATTATCTGCCATCAAGTCTTCACCTTGGTTTAGAAAACCAATCGTAGCTATGCTGGCAATAGCCAGCCCAATTACTACCGGTACCAGGGTATTTCCCTGTTGTCGGCGGCCCAGAGTTTGCTTTAAATTACGTTTGATTTTGTTGACTTGTGTTTTCATCGTTACTTCTCCTTTTGGTTTAAATCGTCTCTCCTGAGACTTGGGTTAAACTACATAGATGTGGGCATTGCAGCGCCACTCATCAGCTGTAGAATGGGGTAAAACAGTATAAAACCCAGCAATAACAGCGCAGTCATTAGATAATAGCGTCGCTGACGCAGCTGCTGGGCAATACTGATATTTAACATTTTGGCTACCTTATCAAAGGCAAAGGCCAGTGACTCAATGCCCTCATTGGGGGCAAAAGAGGCCAAGCTGTCACTGAATCGGGGTTCCAGTAGGGCATTGCGCAGGGCTTGGGCTACGGGATAACCATCGGTAAGGCGTTGGCGAATAAGATATAAGCTATAGGCTTGATGCTTGCTGGTATAAATACCACTGGCAATACGGGTAACTAGGCTCATATCTAAACCATTGCGCAGACTATCGGCGGCCAGGGTGCAAAACTCAAAGGCCACCAGGCGATCATGGATTAGGTACAGGCCCAGTTTGTAGGCGATGTGGCGCGCCGATCCGCTTAAGCGATCGCGCAGGAAGTAGTAGATGCCAATTAGGGTGACGCTAAAGACCAAAAAAACACGGCTCCAACGCTCTAGGGCGTCCATATATTTGAGCAGTAGCATGTCTTGACTAAAGGATTGCAGCATCGAACGCTGACCCTCCAGCAATATAATCATTAGCAAAAACCCCCCCACAAAAAGGATATATTGGGCATTGCTTCTGATCACTGTGTTGAAGAAGGAGACCGCTTCCTCTTTACCGGCCAGCACTAGGTCGATACCGCGCATTAGCTGGTCCTGCTGGGCGGCGGCATGCAGTTGCATGGCATCTTTTGCAGGGAAGTAACGATGCCAACGGCGAGTGCTGTCATGGTACAGGGTCAGGTCTTGCAGTGATTGCCGAGCGAGGGTTTTCATCTGCTGAGTGGTGCCTGTCTGAGCGATATTTTGAAAAATCTGACTAAGAGGTAAGTTGCCGCTGAGCTGGGCGTGGAGCACCTCGAGAAACTCGCGGCGGTCAGCATCATCGAATAGGATAGCCAGGTAAAAACGACTATAGATATTTTCGGCAAGTTGTTTTACGAGCTTAATCAACATGGTTGCGCCTTTGCGTTTTCTTCAACAATAGAGGCGAGTGGTTGAGACTGCCAGTAATGACGCAGATTGTCGCTGTCAAAGCTATCGATGCGCTGTTCGACGATTTGCGGATCGAGCAATCCTTGCTGGACTTTTTTTAAGGCATCCACATGCAGAGTGTCGATCTGCTTATCCCAAAAATAGTCAACAATGCCATCCCAGTTTTGTTGGCTAATTAAGTTGCGGATATCGCGGTTCACCTCCACCACTTCAGATACCAGCATCTGGCCACTGATACCGGTGTGGTCGCAACGCTCGCAACCCTCGGGATTGCAAAAACGCAGGTTCCCACCCAGATGGGTCTGGAAGTATTGCTGTTGCTGTGGGTCGGGGTGGAATGACAGGGCGCACTGGGGGCAAGTGACAGGCACTAGCTTCTGACAAATAACACCCATCAGGGTATCGGGCGCCGCCAGTTCTTCAACGCTAATACCCAGCTGTAGTAGTCGAGTGAAACACATAATAATTTTGCCGCAGTGGGTAGTGCCGGTGGTGAGCTTACCTTCAGTAGCTTTCTCCTTGGCAAAGGACACCATCAGCTCATCGCGCAGTTCGCCGACATTGATCACATCGGGATCCATGCGCATGGTCTGTAGCATCAATTCGCGAATGGATTGCTCGGCATCTATGGCATCGCGACGCAATTGAATATGGGAGACTTCAGGTAGCAGTACTTCCACCGGATCTTCATAGGAGAGAACCGCCTTGTTGGTCATGGCGTCTAGGAAAGCAGTTAGGGTGGTGGATTTGCCAGAATTGGTGGGCCCGCCGACTACCAGCAGACCACCATTTTTCTTAACAAAGCGCTGGATAACCGCCAGCTGTTTGTCGGAATAACCACATTGATCCAGTGCAACACTGTCCTTGGCATTGCGTATGCGAAAAGTCATGGAGGTGCCGCGGGCATCGGGTACTGAGGCCAACCGCACTAGATAGCTCTGCCCGTGGTAAGGATATTGGAAGGAGGCATCATTGCCGCGACGGTCATCAATGTTAGCACAGCCGTAGGGCTCGCCGGTAAACACAGCCCGATACAGCCCATAGGCCTCTTCATAACTGATACGGGCTGCCGATACCAGTGTTTGATGCTTGCGAAAGCGAATCCAAGAGGATGTGGCATTGCGGTTGCTGTTGTCCGACAGGTTGCCACCCTCAATAAAGGTATCTTGCCAGGCATGCAGATGAATATCCGAGACACCATTATCTATGGCGTGGGCGAGCAGTTCCTCCACCTTTTTATTGCGGCGGACTTCACGCTTTTGCTGGCCCTGTGCTTTAAAGGGTTGATGGAATTGGATAAAGGATTGATAGACAGACTCGGTTATTTCGCGAATCGGTGGTTGTATATCAAGGGTCTCTCTCACCAATCGCAAAAGCTGTTTCAGCATGCGCAAGTTATCATTGACATAGAGTATGCCACCTTGTTCGGTAACTATGGCGTGCAGGCTGGGTCTGTCCTGTAAGTATTGCACAATAGGAATTTCGCTACTGCAGATAACAGAAGCCAGCTCGGTGATGTCGGTAATAACTGTTTCTGAATTCATCTCACCAGTTCCTTACAATAGCTCTGGCCAACGGTATTTTCGGATACCCTGCGGGGTTTGCAGGCTGATATAAAATTGTTTGTTAACACCGTCGCCAACCGCCTGAACATTCAGCAGACGGTAGGTAGCGGCGAGGTGCTTAAAGGATTGGCCGATATTGACGATTATTGGTTGCTGGCTGTTATCCAGCTGGAAAACAACCGGACCAGAACGGTTGTTGTCAGTGGCTAAAGCGAATAATGTGGTGATACCAAAGTTAGACTGTACAACTTGATAAGCCTCTACACCTGTAGAATCTGAAACTGCATGGGTCTCAGCTACTGAGGCTTCTTCACGCAGCGCCTGAATTACCTCTTTTAACAATTTTTTGTCACTGCGCGATAAGTGGCCCAGCTTATTGTTATCGATCAGTAGTGTAATCGCTGCTTGGGAGTAAGCGGTGAGTTCTTGCAGTGCTGGCAGTAAACTATTTAAGACGTTTAATTGACGTTTTTGCTCGGCCAAACGGAGAATTTGCTGCTCTTGATCAGCTAGAATCACGTCCAGTTCATCAGCCTGAAGATTAGCGGACAAAAACAGCATTATTGAGCCGAGGACAGCGCTTTTCAGTTGGCGATTTGGCAATGGATGATGATGGTTTTTCATGGCCCGCCATCCCCAACTGTAAATAGCATGAGGGAAAATTCCCCATGGGTCAGGCTCAGACTATCGGGGTCAAATTTCAAATGCCCGTGCTGAAGACGTGCCGGCAGAGTCATCAATAGGCTGATCAAATTATCGACAATCGGTGCATTGAGTTGTCTGCCACGAATGATTAATTCGATATTGCGATTATCCCCATCAGAATCTATTGACTGGGTGCTGATTTGCCAATCTATATAGTTGGCTAGCAGTTCCAGTTGATGAAGGGTTTGTTGCGTTGGCACCCGTGGTATGGCGTCGCCCTCAACAGTTAGCTGTATACCTCGCACGCCCCAACCCATCTCAGTTCTAAAAAGTTCTAATGGCAAATTGTCTCGAATAACCTGCTTGAGACGCCGATCGCCACAGCCCTGTCTACTGGGCTCGGAACTGTCCATCCATTGGCCATAGTAAATCAGATCATTGCTATTTATGGTGATGGACGTGAGACGACAGGTATTTAGGAAGTCTATTTTGGGCGGTAAAATCCACGGCCGTATCTGGCGCAGTACTTGCGCTGCATGGTTGTTGAGAAAGTCTGGTTTTGTCTCTAGTTCTACCTGCTGGGTTTGTTCGATCTCTTCCTCAACCATCACTTGGGTCACCGCATGACTATAGTAGTAAAGCAACAGGCTCAGGCCAAGTAGGACGGCTAATACAGTCCCAGCGGGTATCAGTAATCGATGGTGATAGAGTTGTTGGCTGAGCAACAGCGCATTGAGGGATTGGTAGCTATAAGTCTGCGCGACTTTACCTCGGGTAGCAACCTCGAATGAAAAATTGACTTCAAAGCCATTTTGATAGAGGGCTTTTGCTGCCAGACCACCCTTAAGGACGGCAATTTTGCCCTTATTTTCCTTGTCGCTTCGTCTCGCTATCAGGTGTTCTAATGCCCTGTCGATGGGATAGACTTTCTCTTCACTCAGTAATCCATTATCCACTTTGGCCAGATAGATCATTTCATCCAGTGGCACCACCACCATCTGATACAGTTTAAGTTGGTCATCATCCTCTAACTGGGCTGCAATGGACAGCCCCTTGGCATCGGCGATCCAACAGTTCTTGCCCACAAGCAGGGCGTAATTACAGTGGTATTTGCGGGCAAAATTCACTAGACCACGAGCTATTTGTTGGTTGGAGCCATCAAAGGAGTCCTCCCTAGCGCGATAAATCAGGGTAAAGCGACTGCCATTGATACTGACATTGAGGGCCATACTGCCCAACTCGCCACCATCGGGCATACCCAGTAGTCTGTTGGTCGCGGTTTTGGCAAATAGAGGATCGCTCATAACTGATTGTCTTTAGTCCAGTAGATGCGCTGTCATAACAATGATAATTTCCCGTTGCCCCTGTTGCCTGGCAATACCATCACCAATGGTGGGTATCAGTTGATTCTGCGACTGTTTGTTACTGTAGGCCTTATTGGTAAGGCCAGCTAACATAAGGGTTTCACCATTCTTGATTTGCGTAGGTATAACAAACTGCTCCCCCAGACGGATACTGCCAATTTCCACATTGGTTCTGGTTTGCTGAATATTGGAGCCATTGTTAACCATCATCATAGGTTCACGTGTCAGAGACTTTAGATAGGGTTCGACATCGGTATTAGATAGCGCTAAATGCAGATTGATCTCATCACTCACAATCGATGGCAATACTTGCAGTATTGACTCTTTGTAGGCTGGGGTTTCTGATTGATAGTTATCCACTGCTATCTCTACATAACGATTTAAGCTGGATGTCTGAATATTGCCTACCTGATTATTTTTCAGTAGCAAACTTCCCTGATTAAATAGGGTTGCCTCACCGTGAGTCGCCAATGCCTTAAGCAGTAATTTGCTGTTGTCAAACGCATTGCCCTCTGCGAAATCTAGCTGCAGTATAAAGGGGAGTTCTTTTGACAGATCTGAATCGGACGTCATGCTTGACGTGAGTTTGATACCCGCTTCTCTAAATGCTTCAAAGTCGACGGCGCGTTGATACTGTTCCTTGAGATCGACGGTATAAATATCAAAATCGAGATAGATATTTTGTCCGGCAAGACTATTGATTGCACTCAGGGCATTTTGCACCTGCTTTTGGGTGTTGGGGGGTGCAGAGACAAGTACCGAGTTGGTTGATTTAATCACTGAAAAAGATGGCTGTCTTGGCTTTTTATCATCCTTGTTCTGTGTATTATTTATGGCAGATGTATTGTCTAGGATGCGCTCCATGATCTGTGTAAGTTCATCGAGATTATTGTTGGCCACATCTAGACTATTAGTGTTTTCTTGGTCTGTGGTTATTCCGTCTATGCTGAGATTAGCCTGTTTGTTGCCAAGAATAAAATCAATAGAGTAATTGACTACTTGCCAGTCACTAAAGGCAACTACGCCCCTGTTTACGGTATAGGACCAGTTGGCCTGCACTGCAATAGCATCTAGGTGCTCGCGATAGGTCGCCGCATCGGGCAGTGCGTTGACTATGGGTCCACTAGTATTCATTTCGAAGCGCACAGGTCGTTGATCCAGGATAGCCCTGATGGCAGTTTTGGCATTTAAACCACGATAATTGGCAGTGATACTTTGATCCAGCCAAGGGGAGCTTTTGGATATGCGTACTGGACGTGCCATCTGGGCAGTTTGGGTCACAATAACACCACTCCGCGAGGCCTTTGCCTTGACCTCCTCGAAAGGTATTTGGTGAGCTGATTGATCCCAGCCTTTTTTTGGCGCAGCACTGCATGACAGAAGCAAAACAGGTGATAAAAGCGATAATACCATTGAGCAAATCCGAACCATTTCCATTGGCTTAAACTCCCGCGCCGTCAAATACTAGGAAAAAAATCAATTGATTTATCAAGCTGATGGATATGGGCTCGTATCTGATAGTTTCTTTCGACTAGCTGGAGCAACCCAATAATCCCGTTATCGACGGTTGTGCTGTAGGCCACAGGTATATCCCAATCAATAAGTTCATCTTCGGTACCAAATTTCCAGCGACCCATAACGTAGCCACACTCGGCAATTTCCCGTTCCAGATTAACCTGTAGACTGCCAATATTAATGACAACTTCTGTACAGTTTTTGCTGTTGGGTTGCAGAACAATCTCTCTGGTTGCATTATCTTTACTTGGACTAGTGCTATTGGCTGTAGATAATTGAGCGCCGCTAAAAGGATTTTTTAATGTACTTCCAGTCTGGACTGTCAGTGGTTTTTTTGATTGGACAGTAGCATTGGAAAATTTAGTTTCTAAAGGTGGCAAAACATAGACGCTAACACCATGTAGAAGCCTACCTTGTAAAATGAAATTGCGAACATCGAAGCGCAAGCTTATTAGCTCTGACCTGACACCTACATTGACAAGTCTGTCTCTCACCGCATTGGCACGAATTGCTGCCAGCCTGTCGTTCGCCCTTGAACCCCTCGAGTGAGAGTGACCTTCAAGTATGATGGAGGTATTGTCAGGGAATAGCTGCAACTGACTTAGCAGATTTTCTATCTCCCCAGTTTTTGCATGCCGATACTCACCCGTATCAAAGGATACGAAACCAAGGGGTTGAAAATGGATCTGGCTATGTTGTGATTGCGCAGAGAGAGATTGGGAAGATGACGCCAGATAGAGCAAGAGTGTAAGTAGCAAACATAATCTGTGGCGCAATAACTGACATGTAGTTGAATTTAGCCTAGGCTTCGGCAAATTCTGTTCTGCGAATTTGGTCATTTTCCGTCCTTGAAACACCAAATAAAAAACGAATTTTTTCTCAATTTCCCTTGCAAAAAATGCAACAAGTTATTTAAAACTGCAAGAGCTTAAAGGTCCGCACAGGCTAAAAACTTAAATCACAATAATTTATGCAAGACTAGATTAAAAACAGTGCTATTTCAAGTGATACTAATAAATCGTTTAACACAAATAGAGGGATGTCAGGTTTCTAGAAACTGTTGCCAGACAGTCGAGTGTGTTTTTTTGGTAAAAAGCCGATCTCGGCGAATCGGCTTTTACCCAAGTTGCAGCAGTTGTTACCGGCTTAGTTGAGTCTTTGGCTAGACGGCTAACCGCATTTGGAATCGCCGCAGTTTAGGCAGGTCATACAGCCATCCATTAAAATAACCGCTTTGACACTGCACTTTTTGCAGACCTCGGCATTGGCGGGGAATTCGCTGGGTTCTGCAGGAGCAGTTGTCTTGCCCTCAAATTCGGCGCGCTTTTCATCGAGAATTTGCTGTTGGTGCTCGGGTATCTCTGGCTTTTGCAGCATGCCGATTTTCTGTAGATGATCCTCGATGGCCCAACCAATTTCCGCTACTAGAGAGGGCATAAACTTGCCGCCGGATTTAAAGTAGCCACCCTGGGGATCAAACACCGCCTTGAGTTCTTCTACCAGGAAAGTGCAGTCACCGCCTTTGCGAAATACTGCGGAAATAACCCGAGTGAGGGCGACGATCCACTGAAAGTGATCCATATTCTTGGAATTGATAAACACTTCAAAGGGGCGGCGCAACTCATGATCAGTGCCCTGGTTGAGAATAATATCGTTGATTGTCAGATACAGCGCATGATCGGAGAGAGGTGTCTTGATCTTATAGGTGCTGCCGGCCAGTTCCTCGGGTCGCGAGACCTTTTCATGCATCTGAATAATATTGCTCTCAGTTGTCGCAGCCACCTCTGCTGCTGCGGTTTCCTCTGAGGCCACTTTGTAGCCGACTATTTTTTTGCTAATTTTGTTCGTCATTTTGTTCCTCTTACTTATCCTTTAAATCGTCCGCCCACCTTCTCCTCAAACTCTTGGGACCTGGGGGAGGTGATTAGAATTTGCCGTAGTAACCCTCTTTGAGGGCGTCAAATAGGTTGGCGGCTGTATGCACCTCGCCGTCGTATTCAACCTCCTCGTTGCCTTTAAATTCCACGGTTGAACCGTCCTCCAGAGTGAAACTGTAGGTGGTATTTTCCAGATCACTCTCTTTAACCAGTACGCCCTGGAAGGCCTCTGGATTAAAGCGGAAGGTGGTGCAGCCCTTGAGACCTTTCTCGGCGGCGTACAGATAGATATCTTTAAAGTCTTCGTAATCGCACTCGGTGGGCACATTGATGGTTTTTGAAATAGATGAGTCCACCCACTTCTGGGCCGCTGCCTGAATATCCACATGGGCTTTGGGTGCGATGGTCTCGGAGCTGACAAAGTAATCTGGCAGCGCCTCGCCTTCCACCTCACTAAAGGGCATGGCCTGTGGATTGATCAGCGTGCGGTAGGCCAGCAGTTCGTAGGAGAAAACATCTACTTTCTCTTTGGATTTCTTGCCCTCGCGGATCACATTGCGCGAGTAGTGATGGGCAAAGCTGGGCTCAATGCCATTACTGACATTGTTGGCTAGCGACAGGGAAATTGTCCCGGTTGGCGCAATAGAGCTGTGATGGCTAAAGCGACAGCCCTCTTCAACAATTGAATCAACAAGCTCAGGTGCTACCTCAGAAATATTCTGCATATAGCGACTGTATTTGCCCATCAGCACCTTGCCTTTGATCTTATCGCCTACCTTGATGCCATCCTTTGCCAGTTCTGGCTGTTTAAATAGCATGCCAGCGGTGATTTCAAAGTCATCTTCCATAATAGGTGCTGGACCTTTCTCGCGAGCCAAATCCAGACCGCTCTCGAGTCCCGATACCGCCATCTCTTTGGCCACTCGCTCGGTGAACGCAACAGAGTTCTGATCACCGTATTTCATACACAGCATAGTGATGGTAGACCCCAATCCTAGGAAGCCCATGCCGTGACGACGTTTGTACTGAATTTCATCACGTTGGCCTTCCAATGGTAGGCCATTAATTTCCACCACATTGTCCAACATACGGGTAAATACTTTGACCACTTCGCGGTATTGTTCCCAGTCGAATTCAGCTTCCGAGGTGAAGGGGTTGCGCACAAACTTCGTCAGGTTGACCGACCCCAACAGGCAGCTGCCGTAAGGAGGTAGGGGCTGTTCGCCACAGGGATTAGTCGCGCGAATATCTTCACAGAACCAGTTATTATTACTTTTATTGACCTGATCGATCAGAATAAAGCCGGGCTCCGCATAGTCATAAGTGGAGGACATAATGGCATTCCACAACTTCTGAGCGCGAATGGTTTCATAGACGCGGCAGGCCACCAGGCCGTTGTCATTGGTGACATAGTTTTCCGTGGTTGGGAAGGGTTTCCACACCACATCCTCTGCGTTGAGATCAATGCCGCCCTCGACTTCTTTGGCACTGATGGGGAAAGTTAACTGCCAGTCGCCATCCTCGCGCACTGCTTGGATAAACTCCTCAGTGATCAATAGCGACAGGTTAAATTGACGCAGGCGGCCATCTTCACGCTTAGCTTTTACAAAGTCGAATACATCGGGATGGCTGACATCAAAGGTCGCCATCTGAGCGCCGCGGCGGCCGCCAGCCGACGACACGGTGAAACACATTTTGTCGTAGATATCCATAAACGACAGCGGACCTGAGGTGTAAGCTCCCGCACCGGAAACATAGGCGCCTTTGGGACGCAGGGTGGAGAATTCATAGCCGATGCCACAGCCGGCTTTTAGGGTCAGTCCAGCTTCGAGATTGCGCTCCAGAATGCCCACCATGGAGTCGGGGACAATGCCCGACACGGTGCAGTTGATGGTGGAAGTGGCCGGTTTATAAGCCTGAGCACCAGCATTGGAGATAATTCGGCCAGCGGGAATCGCGCCATGCTGCAGAGCCCACAGGAATCTCTCCTGCCACTGCTTGCGCTTGCTTTTGCTCTCCACCTCGGACAGTGCTTTGGCAACTCGCAGGTAGGTGGCCTCAATATCCTGATCAACAGGTTTTTCCTGTTTATCCTTTAATCGGTATTTTTTATCCCAGATATCCAGGGACGCTGCTTGCATTTCGATATCGCCAGATTTTTCGATTGGTTTGACCGTCTTTAAATTGGTTGCGCTCATTACTGACCCTTTCTCCTCAAAATTTGTCTTTAAGCCCTGTTTGCAGGGCTGCATACACCTTTGTTGCTCTCAAAGTCCACCCTTAGGCGTGGTTTAGAGCAGTATTTTTTAATAGGTTTTTTTGGTGTAGCAGAGACAGAGTTTATCCAACATTTTGTGTCTTGCAAGCACTAATCCACTATATGTTGTGTTTTTTTTGAAAAGCTGTGAGCCTGTCGTTTAGTAAGCTGTTGAAAAACATGTGGATAAATGCGCTAGGGTGGTGGGTTGTTGCGTAAACAAATAAATGCTGACCGTTGTGAATAAATTAGTCACGTTAGCCGCTGGGTCGAAATCGTTTGTGTTGTCGATGATTTTCGAGGTTGGGTTTGGTTGTGTCACCGCAATGACTTGGCTAAAATATTAGCTCTACTAAATTTCGTCTTTTGCAACTAGAGAATAATTCTGCAGATAGCGGTTCCTAGATTTTACACCGCGCGCTACTGAGGTTTTTCATGGATATTTTTGATTTCTCCGCTGGTCGAGAGGGCTACTATGGGGAGTACGGCGGCGTTTTTCTGCCGGAAATTCTCCACGCTACCATTGAGGAACTCCTCGAGTGCTTCCGCCAGTGTAAAGCCGATCCCAGGTTTTGGCAGGACTATGTAGCCCTATTGCAAAACTACTCCGGCCGACCTACACCGGTGACCTATCTGGAGAATCTCAGTCGCGAACTGGGTGGCGCACAAATTTATGCCAAGCGGGATGACCTCAATCACACCGGTTCCCACAAGGTTAACAATGTGATGGGGCAGGGACTCCTCACTCAGAGATTGGGCAAGACCCGAGTAATTGCCGAGACCGGTGCCGGTCAGCATGGGTTTGCAACTGCTACGATGGCAGCCAGATTCGGCTTCCAATGCAGAATCTATATGGGAGCTGTAGATGTAGCCCGCCAGCGCCCCAATGTATTCTGGATGGAAAATCTGGGTGCTGAGGTGATAGCGGTTGAGGATGGCCAAAAGACCCTCAAGGATGCGGTTAATGAATGTATGCGCGATTGGGTCACCAATATGGCCGACACCCACTATATCTTGGGTACAGCCTGTGGTCCTCATCCATTTCCCGAGATGGTCAGTTGGTTCCAGTCAATTATCGGCCTTGAGGCGCGCGAGCAAATTATTGCTCAGACCGGGCGCTTGCCTGACCGCGTCTATGCATGCGTTGGTGGCGGCTCCAACGCGATGGGCTTATTCCAAGGATTTTTCGATGAGCCCAATGTTGAATTAATTGGCTGTGAGGCCGGCGGCGAGGGTGTGGGTTCCTATATGCACTCGGCGCGTCTGGCCTATGACGATGCCAGTGTGGGGGTGGCCCAGGGCTATAAAACCTACTTCCTGCAGAATGATCAAGGCAATATGAGTGAGACCCACTCGGTGGCCGCTGGTCTGGACTATATAGGGGTCAACCCAATCTTTGCTCACCTCCATGATCAGGGCAAGGTGCGCTTTGAAGCGGCCACTGATGCCGAGGTTAAGGAGACCCTAAAACTGACTATGCGCACCGAGGGCTTGATTCCGGCGCTAGAGAGCACCCATGGCTTTGTGGTGGCTCTTAAAGAAGCCAAAACTATGTCCAAGGATCAAATAGTGCTGGTCAATATGTCCGGTCGCGGCGACAAAGATATCTTCACTATTGCCGATGCCTTGGATGACGCCAAGTGGAAGGCTTTTATAGGCGGCAAGGCGGATCAGTACCGTGGGGAGAGCGATCAATGAGTCTGGCTTCCTATATCGCCGAGCGCAAACAGTCCAAAGAGCTTCTGGTGATGGCTCATGTGGTCTGTGGCTATCCCTCCTTTGATGACAATTTAAAAGCCTTAGAGATTATGGCTGAGGCCGGCGTAGATTTGGTTGAGCTGCAGTTTCCCTTCTCCGAGCCCAGCGCCGATGGCCCGCTGTTTGTGCGCGCTAACGAACAGTCTCTTAAATCTGGGACCACAGTGGACCAGTGCTTTGAGTTGATGGCCGAGGCCAGTGCACGCTTTCCCTTTAAGCTGTTAATGATGGGTTACTACAACACCGTGTTTAAGATGGGCGAGGAACTGTTTGTGCGGCGCTTAAAAGAGGCTGGGGGTGTGGGTTATATTCTCCCCGATCTGCCGATTGAGGAGTCGGCCAACTTACACCAGCTGTCTGAACAGGCGGGAGTGGAGCCAATTATCCTAATGACCCCCACCAGTAGCGATGCCCGTCTAGCGCAGCTGGGTGAGTCCAGCCGCGGTATGGTGTACGCCGTGGCGCGCAAAGGCGTAACCGGCTCTAAAACCGATATGGGTGACGATGTCGTGGCACTTATTGAGCGTTGCCGCCAACATACTGACGTACCCGTTGGGGTTGGATTTGGCATTAGCTGCAGGGAGGATATGGACTTTCTGCGCGGTCATGCAGATCTGGCGATTATCGGTACTGCCGCCCTCAGGATCTGGGAGCAGTCCGGTGCCGATGGCCTGCGCCAATTCTTTGCCGAGCTCTTAGCTTGATTGATAGCCTTTAGCCCAACCACCATAGCCCAATCAATTAATAGCCCAATTATTAGCCTAACCCAAATTTAAGCTGCATCACCGGCTTCCCAGTTCCAACCATCAACTGACACCAGTGCTTTAAATTATAGCAGTGTCTTAGTTGCTAACTGCCGGAAATCTAACATGCCTAGTAAACTCAATTTTTGGCCAACCTTATGCATCGAATCGCCTCTCTGTGGGTGTTAGTAGTAAGCGCACACTATCTAGCTACAGTCAGTCATAATGCAATTTTAAATTTAAAAACCCCAAAACTTGTCAGTATTAAGCCGATATCAATAGACCCCATTATGGGGATAATCCGCATTAGCGAGAGCGAGCCTACAAAAAAGCAATAATTTCGCTACCTTGTTCGCTAGTCCTAAAAAAGCCTGTGAACTCTTTGAACTTAAGCCCCATTGTGAACACAGTCACATCCTACCGCATTGATAAATTTATCTTTAAATAGATTCACGTCAGTCTGAGGCTAATCATTACAAAGTGGTCTATGTTAGAAAAAACACAAACATTGTAAGCCTAGTTGCTGCGGCCAGGGAAAATGCACATGGATATAAGTACTTCCTCTGCGAGTACTGTGGGATGGACGGATAATGACAAAGACCAATAACTTTCGGTCAGCGCCTTTTGGTTCAGAATTTTTCAATTCAGCCCTTTTAAGTAGGGTCAATAGGGTGAAGCTTGTCGTCCTGATCTATGCCTTGACCAAAGCGGCTACAGTGCTGGCAATGACGCCACCACCACCACCTCAGGAACAAGAATACGTATCGCCTTGGGAAGAATGGGTCGCTCCGCTGGATCCCAAACCTGGCAAGCCAAGTCTATCAATGCAAACGACCGTCAACGGACTAGACCTGTCATGGTCAGCTGTGGCTAACGCAAATTCCTATGTTGTTTACGCCAATGTGTCTGACAATGGTTGGCAACAGGTGGCCAATACTGACAAGGGCGGTCTGTTTCATCGGATAGATTACCAGAGCCGAGGCTGGAACCTAGGCGATGTATCTTTGAAGTTATTTGCCTGTAAAAGCAAACCGCTCTTACTGTTCTGGGCGCTATGGGATACCGAAGATCGCTGCAACCACTCTAATATTGTTGATGTGAGCGATTATATACCCTCAATCAATCTGACCGCTCCAGCACAAGATATCCAAATTAATGCCAACTACACCATCCAATGGAATGCCAACAGTCCCAGTCACAGTGGCGCTTCAATTAGTCTTTACTATGACACGGATAACAACGGTTATGATGGCGAATTGATCACTAGCAGTTTAATTGAAGGCACCCACACCAGTTACACATGGGACAGCTTGCCGATCCCCAGCGGTGACTACTATATCTATGCCAAAATTGATGATGGTGTAACACCTCCCCTATACGATTACGGTAATGGCAAAATTACCATCAACAAATCACCTGGTATCAGTTTAAATCCATCGACAAATGCAGCGGCCAATACTAGTTATCTAATCACATGGACAGCAGCAGATGTGGATGATCAGGCCACCATAGCCATTTACTACGATGAAGATAGTAGCGGCTTCAATGGCACGCTGATTGCTGACAACCTGCAAGAGAATGTAGATAGCAGTTACACATGGGACACCTCAGCGCTGGCTGAGCGTGACTACTATCTCTATGCCATCATTGACGATGGTATCAATCCACCGGTTTACCACTATGCCAGCGGCAAGGTTATCGTCAGACACCCTACGATTGAGTTGACTGCCCCAGCACAGGATATCCAAATTAATGCCAACTACACCATCGAATGGACTGCCAGAAGCTTGGACGGTGGTTTAATTAGCCTTTATTACGACAATGACAACAGCGGTCAAAACGGCCAACTGATCGTTGGTAATTTGACCGAGGGCGCCCAAACCAGTTATGTCTGGGATAGCTTGCCGGTGGCCAGCGGTGATTACTATATCTATGCCAATATCAATGATGGGCTAACGCCACCTGTCTGGGATTACAGCGATGGCAAGATTACCATCAACAAATCACCTAGTATTACCATTTTGAACCCCTCAGCAGATGTAGGGGCCAACAGTAATTATCAAATCACCTGGACAGCAACGGATGTGGATGATCAGGCCGCCATCGCCCTTTACTATGATGATGACAACAGTGACTTCGACGGTACGCTGATTACCGACAGCCTGTTGGAAGGTACCCATAGCAGTTATACATGGAACACCTCAGCACTGGATGAGCGTGATTACTACCTTTACGCCATTATTGATGATGGTGTCAATCCACCGGTTTCCCACTATGCCAGCGGCAAGGTCACCATCAGACACCCTACGATTGAGGTGACTGCCCCCGCACAGGACATCGAAACCAATGCCAGCTATACCATCGAATGGACTGCCAGAAGCTTGGAAGGTGCTGCAATTAGCCTTTACTACGATGATAACAACGGCGGTAATGATGGCCAATTGATCGTTAGCAATTTGGCGGAAGGTGCCCAAACCAGTTATGTGTGGGACAATTCATCGACGCCCAGTGGTAGTTACTATATCTATGCCAAGATCGATGATGGGCTGACGTCGCCTGTCTATGATTACAGCAATGGTAGAATTACCCTCAATAAACCCCCCAGCATTACCCTGTATCCCCAGGAAAATGTGATAGCCAACCTCAGCTATTTGATTACTTGGACGGCAACCGATGTGGATGATCAAGCCACCATTGCCCTTTACCATGATGACGACAACAGTGGCTTCAATGGCACACTGATTGCCGACAATTTACTAGAGGGTGCGCGTAGCGGTTATAAATGGGATGTCTCGGTACTGGATGAGCGTGACTACTACTTTTACGCCATTATTGATGATGGCTTCAATCCACCGGTCTATCAGTATGCCAGTGGCAAGGTCACCATTGCTAATTCCCTGCCATATATACTCAACGATAGCGGCATAGACTGGGGAGGTAATGATTATCCCGGAGGCAACAATACTGACTGTACTGGTCTGGCAATTTCCCAGCAGGACTGCAGTCATGGCCGTGATGCTCAGGCCAATGCTGGCACCCTGACCAAGGTCGGTGGTGGTGCCGCCGGGTTCGATTTTACCCGCCTCAATGCCGATGGCAGTGAATACACTGGAAGTGGCAATTATGCCAGCGACCCCTGGGCTTGTGTCAGAGATAACTACACCGGTCTGACTTGGGAGGTAAAAACGGATGATGGCAGCATCCATGATAAGGACAATACCTATCGATGGGGTGGCATAACCTCACAGAGTTATGGCAGTGGCTGGGGTGATTACTACAGCGATTGGGATACCCTAGTAGAGGGTAGCAATGGTTCCAGCTTCTGTGGCTTCACCGACTGGCGGGTGCCTACCCGGATAGAATTAAAAACCATTACCCATAGAGGGCTTTTGGGTATAAACATTGATACCAATTACTTCCCCAATACTGTGCAGAATCTATATTGGTCGTCAACTCCCTATGCCACTGATGTTAACAATGCACTGGGCATGAGCTTCAACGACGGTGATGATCGCGCCAATCATCGAACAAATAACTATAGGGTTCGGTTAGTCCGCAGTGGACAGTAACGTTTGGTTTTTAAATGCAATTAAGCTTCTGCTTGAGCAAAAAAGGAGAGTCCTTATGTTAAACAAATTACTTCTGCTGCTCTGCAGTGCCATGCTTACAGGAATGTTGCAAGCTCAAACTGTGATTGATTATATTCCCAATAACACGCCCGACAGCCGCTATACCTTGCACAGCGATGGCACAGTCACTGATATTTGGACAGGGCTGATGTGGCAACGCTGTAGTCTGGGACAGGTCTGGGATGGTAGCACCTGCACCGGCGGTATAATTTCTTATAATTGGCAGGGGGCTTTGCAGCAGGGTGAAAGCAATAGTCTTGCCAGCTATACCGATTGGCGACTGCCCAACGTAGTGGAGTTATCTTCCATCACGGCTGATGACCGGTATAATCCATCTATCAACAGCAGCGTATTTCCCAACACGCCATCCACCCTATACTGGTCCTCCTCCCCTACCGCTAGTCGTAGTTCCCACGCATGGGTCATTAACTTCTGCTGTGGCATTGACAATGGCTACGGAGGGAACGCCGGACGTACCATAAGCAATTCTGTGCGGTTAGTGCGCAACCATACGCCTACTATTAATCTGACCGCTCCAGCACAAGATACCCCTGTTGATGCCAGCTATACCATTCAATGGACTGCCAGTAGCTATCTCAATGGTGGTGCCGCAATTAGCCTCTACTACGACACCAATAACAGTGGCAATGATGGCACGTTGATCACCGATAGCTTGGTTGAAGGCACCCATACTAGCTACAACTGGAATACGGCCTCGCTAAG
>Ga0213866_10000985_pt1 | contig 21909 bp, 19 predicted proteins | sample PICome_11_FD_160079 | JGI IMG/M metagenome (GOLD analysis project Ga0213866, IMG submission 160079) | Coastal seawater microbial communities near Pivers Island, North Carolina, United States - PICO284 | ecosystem: Environmental > Aquatic > Marine > Coastal | place: USA: North Carolina...
CTAGCATGCATTAATTTTGCTGAAAAACCATCACCATAAAAAATATTATCTCCCAAAATAAGAGAAACATTTTGATCACCAATAAACTTTTCACCAATTATGAAAGCTTGAGGAAGTCCATCAGGATTTTTTTGTATGGCATATTCCAAATTAATACCAAAATTAGACCCATCTCCAAGTAATTTTTCATATTGTTTAATGTCATGTGGAGTGCTTATTATTAAAATCTCTCTGATGCCAGCGAGCATTAATACTGACAGTGGATAATAAATCATGGGCTTATCATATATTGGTAGCAATTGTTTAGAGATAGCAATCGTCAAAGGGTGAAGTCTTGTCCCGGAGCCACCAGCTAATATTATTCCTTTTGTATTTACATCCATTTTAGTTAATTATTAAAAATATAAAGTTTGAAGTACAAGTTTAAAGTTTCTTCCACCATTCTCTATTAATTAAGTACCAATTTATTGTTTTTAAAAGTCCAGTATTAAAACTCTCTTTTGGCGTCCAGCCAAGATCCTTTTTTATTTTTGAGGCATCAATTGCATATCTTTTATCATGTCCTGGTCTATCTTCAACAAATGTTATTAGTTCAGCATATGATGATATATGTTTAGAACTTGTCACTGGATTGATATCATCTAAAATTTTACAAATTTTTTTGACAACATCGATGTTTTTTTTCTCATTATTACCGCCAATGTTATATGTCTCTCCAATAGCTCCTTCAGTTAAAACTCTCAACAAAGCCCTTGCATGATCTTCCACATAAAGCCAATCTCGAATCTGATTGCCTGATCCGTAAATTGGAATCTGTTGATGAGTAAGTGCTTTAATTATAACGCCAGGTATTAATTTTTCAGGGTTATGAAATGGTCCATAATTGTTTGAACAATTAGTAACAATTGTGGGCAGGCCGTAAGTTCGATGCCAAGCCCTTACTAAATGATCTGAACTTGCTTTGGAAGCTGAATATGGAGATGAGGGTGAATAATGACTTTTCTCAGTAAAAAAAGAGTCACTATTATCAAGATCGCCATACACTTCATCCGTAGAAATATGGTGAAACTTAAAAAAAGATTTTTTTGTTTTATCTAATTCTTTATAGTATTTCCTTGCAGATTCAAGCAAGCTATAGGTGCCTAAAATATTGGTATTTATAAAATCTATTGGTCCTTCTATTGATCTGTCTACATGACTCTCTGCAGCTAAATGCATTACATAGTCTGGTTTGTAATCTAAAAAAATATCTGATAACTCATCAAAATTACAAATATCTAATTGTTTAAATTGATATCGTTTATTATTTTCTATCGAAGCAAGAGATTCTAAATTACCAGCATATGTCAACTTATCTATGTTTAATACTGCGTGATCAGTGTTGTTAATGATTTCTCTTATTAGAGCACTTCCAATAAATCCAGCGCCGCCAGTAATAATAATTTTTTTCATATTTCCTTAAATTGTTTGAGTGTCATATTATTCAATTTCTTTCTGCCAAGATCAAAAAACCATCCCCATTTATTAAAATATTTCATCATATTATACGTATGAATAATGAACATTCTTAGACTTTTTCTTGTTTCGCCATTATATTCATGATAAATCTTAAATTCTGGATGAACTACGACAGTCGATATGGAGGCTATCCTTCTGCTCAAATCAATATCTTCTGGATACATAAAAAACCGCTCATCAAAAATTCCAGTTAAAGAAAGCACTTTTGTTCTTATCAGCATAAATGCACCCGAAATATATGGCACTTTGTATGGTTTGATGCTATCAAATTTTGTTAATTCATATTTACCATCAATTTTTTTTCTTAAACTTCTTGGTAAAAGAGCTCTAAAAAACATATTTAATGGCGTTGGCAACAGCTTGCCTCGTTGTTGAAGATTGCCATTTGGAAAGTATATAAATGGGCTTAGCATATCAATATTTATATTTTTTTGAAGAAACTTTATCATTTCCAATAACATTTCTATATCAAAATAAACGTCTGTGTTTAAAACTAAATGGAAATCAATTCCTTTTGAAAGCGACTCTCTTATAGCAATATTATGACCTGCACCGTATCCAGGATTATGAGGGGTGTGAAAATATTTAATTGTGCTAGAAATCTTGTGAAAGTTTATATTTGTTTTGTCTGGAGAATTATCAATAACATATATCTGATTAAGATAACTTTGTGGTAATTTATTCAAGAGACCTATTATATTTAATATTTCTGATTTAGGAGTCTTAAAAAGAACAATTGATATATTTATCATTTTTTGTTTAATAAATAAAAAATTAGGCCGATACATAAATCAAAACTTAGAGCTATCCTTCTTCCTATAGAAGTAAGGATTCCATTTGGTGCATAAGATCCATATTGTGTAACAGTATCCTTATGTCTGCGATAATTTATAGTTGAGTTAATATCAATTTTAAAAGGAACATTTAATATGGTAGCTATACTCAAAATATATTGATCATAAAGAGAATATCTAGGCTTATAGATTAAAAGATTTTTTATTACAGAAGTTGACCCACCCATAGAGCAACCAGGAAATTTTGGGAAAAAGAAGGTGTTCATAATTGATATATTTCTAATATTACTTTTCTGTATAACATTGTTAGAAAATATTATATTGAAGTTTGAAAGTGTGAGGCTGTTAGTCCCGTTATTTCTTACAAAATCAACCCTGCCTCCAAGCCACACATCATCTTGATCACAAAATATGCATAGTTGAGTTTTAACTTTTTCGATTAATTCAAAAAAAGATCTATTAACACCAATATTGTGTGAATTATAAAAAACTTCAATAAAATCATTATTTTTATACTTATTAAGAATGTCAGTAGTATTATCGGTTGAGTTATCATCAAGTATTAAGAGTTTGTCATTTTTTTTTAGCTGACAAAGTATTGATTCAATCTGATTCTCTAAATACCGACTACCATTATATGTGGGCATGACTACTGTTATAGATAATTTATTCATTTGTCTTTATTTTATACAAGTACAAAACTGTAGCTAAATGGATTGGCATCACTATTGAGCTAATATATCCATCAAAAAATATATTAGTAGATAATATTAAGCAAAATAAGCCAAATGATAGCCTTATCATGAATAAAGATGCAAAAACTGAAAGAACTAACCCATACTCAAAGATAAACCTTAGCACTCCGCCATCCATAGCTCCTCCGGCAGTATAAGCTCCATAACCAAAAAGTAGAATATCAAAATTGTTTAGCAAAATAATTATAGCGACAAGCCATTTTGAAAATCTGTGTTGAAGAGATCTATCCGATTCACCCCCATCGGAGAACTCCATTGGAGGTGAAACGAGATCTGTATGATTAAAATTTTTATCTAAATTTGATTCAAATATCTGTAACAAAAAATTGACAGAAAAATTCACTAAGTCTAGTAAATAACCTATCAAGCCTGTACTAAGTAAAACAAGGCTGGATAACAATAAAAAAATTAAAGCAACGTAAATTATGTTAAATCTGATTGCAAAAATCGAAAGAAAAGAAAGTAATGATGCTCTAACTCCGTTAAAAAGTCCTGTGGACGCAACTAAAAAAAGTGATAAGGTAGAATGAAGGGCAGGTTTTTTTTCATTAAGAAGAAAATAAAATCCTACTATTGCAATTATGAAATAAGAATACTCTGCTGCATTTCCATAAAATCCGGCATATTCATTTGAGAATAATAATCCTAAAAAAGGATGAAAGATTGGAACAATACCTATGAACTGCATACTAATTAATATTAAATTCAATAAAATAATTGTGTTAAAAAAATAATAAATATGCTTAGAAGAAGTTAAGAAATATAATGAATAAGCTACCACTAGGTATTCTAAATTTCTTAGCCAGCCCACGACTCCAAGAAGAAAAACATCATTTTTTAGAGAAATTAAAATACCTAATATAAATAAAATATAGAAAACCGATATAAACCTATCAACTTTTTTTATAAATAAGTTGCTGTGAATCATAAATAAAGAGAGGCTAATGAAGTCTTGAACACGCAGACCTGTGTAACTAAATCCTACAGATAAAATATCAAATTTTGGTATAACAAAATAAAGAATTAAAAGAACAAGGCTCAATCTTTTTTTATTGAGCATTAACATACAAAACTTTATTTAAATTTTTTAGATCATTTGAGTGAATCTCAATATCAATCTCTCCTTCAAAAAAATATCTGGGTACAATATCATCTAGAATAAGCAAAGATATTCTATTTGCAAACTGAGCCTCGAGCAACATTGTTGATTTAATTCCGACATAAACAAGATTATGAGGATTTGAAAGCATGGTTTTTGATGAATTATCATATATAAAGCCCGTATCTATAATTTCTTTTTCTGAATAATCATCTCTGGGATGCGGTCTGAAATATAGGATATGCTTATCGCTTGCATGTAACTTAATTTCTTTAAGAATTTCCAAAGTTCTTTTCCTTAAAACTCTATTATGAGAATATCCAGGTCCAATAAAGATAATAGAACTTTCTGAGATATCCTGAAGACTGTCTCTGTTTGCAAGTGGATATTTTTTTATAAGGTCTTTGTTGATATTTATTGACCCTTTATAACCAGTTTTTTCAAGGATTATTTTTTGTGTTTCTGATATTACTACCATTTCATCACAATCAAGACCATCTAAGTCACATGAGTTAACTAAAGGGAATAAACCATGCTGTAAACATACTGATTTATATTTTTGTTTGTGAGGGTTAGAAGCAAAAAAATAAAAATCTAATCCATAGTCTGTGCTTAAAAAAACATTTCTTGGATTAATTAATTCAATAATCCTTTTACTTATTGATAAAAAAGGCATATGACTTAGCAAGAAAAATATAGAAAAATAAAAAGAGTTTATCGACAAAAAATTTTTTTTGTTAGGTACTTCTATAAAAAGAATGTCTTGATGAATACTATTTAAGATTTTTTTATGATTTTTGTGTAGCAAATACCCTACTGAGTTATATGTTTTAATTCTAAAAAATGGATATAACAAAACTAGAGGCAATAAAAATATAAAATATAATATTCTTCTTATTGTAAATCTTTTGGCAAATCCATGAACCCTGCTATCTCGAAGTGCTACCTTTTCTCTATATCTTGAATAGTAGTTTTTTAAATTCAATTTTAGTATTAAGTTTAAATAACCTTCGATTGAAGAAGCTGTCTTAGATTGATTGCTCCAACACACTCATCTTGTGAATTAATAACAGGCAATGCATTTATCTTTGATAATCTCATTTTGTTTACAGCATTAATTGCTAAATCATCTTCATGTACAGTTTTGAAATTATCATTCATAACATCAGAAATTAGCATATCTTTATTAAAATGATCTTCTGTTAATGTTCTTCTCAAATCTCCATCTGTGTATATGCCTATTACTTTTTTGTATCTATCTTTTATTATTAATATCCCCATTCCAACTTTATTCATTTCTAACAGTGCATCATACAAGCTTGTATCAAAGTTGACCAAAGGAGCTATTGAAATTTCTGACATGACGTCTTTTACCTTAAGTGTAAGTTTTTTTCCCAAAGTTCCAGCTGGATGAGATAGTGCAAAATCATGATCAGAAAAATTTTTTATAGACATTACAGCCACAGCCATAGCATCGCCAATTGCCATTGCCAGTGTAGTACTTGCAGTGGGTGCAAGGTTGAGTGAGCATGCTTCTCTTTTAATGGATGTATTAATTACATAATCAAAACTTGAAGTCATTGCAGCATTTTTATTTCCCGTGAAAATTATTTTCTTTATATTTAGTTTGTTTAAAAAAGGGAGGATTGATTCTATTTCTAAATTATTACCAGACTGAGTAATTGCAATAAAAATATCACCATCATTAACAACACCTAAATCTCCATGACAAGCCTCAGTAGGATGCAAGAAAATTGATACAGTGCCTGTGCTTGAAAATGTTGCTGCTAGTTTTCTGCAGACATGTCCTGATTTACCAGTTCCAGAAAATATAATCTTTGAATTTAAATTTTTTTTAGCTATGAGAGAAACTGTTTCTGCAAATTCCTCACCTAATGAATTCATACCATTACTAAGCGCATCAAGCTCTATTTTCATAGCATTTTTACCAATATCTATAATATTTTTACTATTCATAGTATTACTTAATTTGTTCGCAAAAAAGCATTTTATCTTTCTCTTTATTCCATAGGTCAGCACAATCTGCATCAGCATAATCATTAAAATAAGGACCACCAAGCGTCCAATGAATATTAGCAACATTCTTTGGAGGGCTATCGTACTCTCCAATTAACCAATTCCAACGTTTATCTAGTTCACCTATTTCCTCATCCTTTAACCATAAAAATCTATGAAGATGCATTGGAGATGATTTCTCAACATAGTCAGCAGTAAGACAAGCATTAGATTTATGACCACAATCCCAAAGAATCATAGATGACCAGTTTTTTCTTGGGTATTTTAGTTGTTTAGTGCCAAGATATTTTGAAGAATCTTTAGGTTCATAATCATGCTTTACAACATAAACAGCTTTTCCAGGATTAATTTCCGCTTCGATTAAAAGCTCAGCAATATCAACTTGCATAAGCATGTCACAATCAAAGTAAACTGAAAATCCATCAAAGTCAGATAAATATGGGCTTAAAAATCTAGAAAAAGAAAAAAGATTGGTTTGTTTTGGATCTATAGGTCTATTATATATTTTTTTAAGATTATTAAGATTTAAAGGAATTATAGATATTGGTATTGAGCTCCTAGAATAAATTGAGTGAGCATGAACATGCCAAGCTATGCTTTCTTTTGGATCATAACCTATAAACACTTTTAACATAATGTAACCCCTATTAATTTAAATTTAAGATGTGTCTCTCTCTCTTACATATTCATATGCTATTGCACAAAGAATGGAAATTAAAAATACAGCTAAACTTAAGCTAAAAATAATAACCAATCGGTTTGGGTAAGAGTATTTAATTGGTATGTATGGATGTATTATTGGTTCTAAAATAAAATATTCATTAACATTAATTGTCTTTCTGATTGTGTATTCTTCCTGCAAGGTCTGCATTATTGATGTTCTAAAAACAATATCGGAGTTTGTATTTAGAAGATTCGTGTAATAGTCAATAGATTGATCTGATACTTCAATTGCCTTGGTTTTAAAAAAATCATTTATTTCAACAATGTATGTATCTAATAGCGTATATGCAAAATTCGGTGACTCATGGTGGATAACTAATTCAACAAAGCCAGTATCTTTGTCAATGGAATAACTGAAATTATCATCAATGAACTTTTTATGAGAGCAATAATATATATCTTTACTGCATGGATGATTTTCAAGATTCCAAGATGATTCAAAAGGGTTATAGTAAGTATTGTCATATATCAGCTCTTTTTCTTTTTCATCATATCTTTCTACAGCATAGATCTCGTCTAAATAAAGATGCTTTTGTGCAACATGTTTAAAAAATTGTTTCGATTTTAATACAGCTATAACTTCAGAAAGCTGATGCTCTCCAGAAGAAGATGGAATATTGATTAGGCCAGATATTGAAGAAAATGGATCATATGAAGTGTTATTTTTTGAGTCTTTAAATTTAAGAACTGAGGTTGACTGGTACATGTTATTAATGTTTTTAACATAAATTATTGAAATAAATAATGTTAAAAAAAATAACGATAGAATTTTAGTTTTATGTTTAAGAGCATCTCTTAGTATGCTAATAATGTTAATGCTATCTTCCATAATTTTGGCTTAAAATAAAAAACTGGTACCCGGAGCCGGACTTGAACCGGCACGCCATTGCTGGCGAGGGATTTTAAGTCCCTTGTGTCTACCAATTCCACCACCCGGGCAAGCTGTATATGATACAGTATATTTTAAAAAACATTACAAATTTAATCTTTTTCTTTCAAACGAATCTATGAAAGAGTTTTCAGAACTATTAAAAATTGATACTTGAGATCTTGAAAAAAAATCATTGAGTGTTCTAAAAAGTGTCAATGCCATTGACAACCTTTCTAGTTCGTATGCGAGGTCTGATTTAATACTCCATGTTTTTTCTTTATAAAGAGGAAGGAACTCTTTACTGTAAAAGTGTGTAATCATCATTCCAACATCATTTGTATCTTGATCTACAACCAGATCGGTAAAAAAACTCATATCAGCTCCAAATATGTTTATTGATGAAAAGCCCTCAAGGTATGAAACATATAAAGCCCCTACCAAAACATTTGTTGGAGGTGGTGCAGCTAAATTTAATTTCCACAAAAAATATAAAAGCTTATTGCTTTCTACAAGATGATTATTATTTTTTTTGGAATTAGAGATAAATCTTGCATTATAAACTTCAAATTTAATATTAGAATTCTTAATATTATTTGAAAGATATTTTAAAGCTTTCATATTTGGTACGAATATTACTAGAGGCCAATTTGTTTTTTCTTCTAAATTTTTAAAAGTCTTTATTCTTTTTTTCTTATAAAAATCTACAACATATTCTTCCCAAAAATAGTGATCTTGAAGGATATAGTAATTCGGTTGAATATTTTCATAAAAATCTGAATCTGCAAAATGATTTGCAACAAAAATATCTTCAGGAGCTGATTTTTTAATTATATCAATATCCTTAAGCAAGGACGGACCGTTCATAACAATAAAACATTTTTTATTGTTGCATCGTTTCTTTTTTTTCCTAGTTGAAAAACTTGATAGAACAGCCTTAATTATAGAGAATATATATGAGGGTAAAATTAAGTTTAATGCTTTTTTAAGAATATTGATCATATAGTTGTACTTTTGATCATGCCATTGGAAACCTTGAATACCTTATCGCATTTTTTTAAAGTCTCGTTTCTATGTGTGATCATAATAATTGTTTTATCTTTGTAAAAATCTTTTATATTATCTAAGATCTTTATTTCTGTAGAAAAATCTAAAGCGCTTGTTGCTTCATCTAAAATGAGAATACTTGATTCTTTATACAATGCTCTTGCTATACCAATTCGTTGTTTTTCTCCTCCAGATAGAAGGATGCCCTGATCACCAGTAGAAGTACTAAATCCACTTTCAAGTCTTCCAATTACCCCACTTAATTCAGCTACCTCTGTTACTTTTCTTAATCGCTCCTCAGATACTGAGCTTCTGGCTGACATAGTTATATTATGATGAACAGTAGTATCAAATAAAAAGATTGATTGAGGTACATGTGAAATAATATTATGAAGCGAATTAATATCTTCATCTTTTATTACTTTATCATCAATTTTATAAGACCCACTTTCAAGCATCATTAGGCCCATGAGCACATCAACAAAAGTGCTCTTACCTGAACCAGTTTCTCCGATAATTCCAATGAAATCACCTCTTTTAACGCTAAAATTAATGTTCTTAAGGATAAAATCTTGTTCTAAATTATATCTAAAGTAACCACTGTCAATGGACAGTTGATCTTCAAAATTTATTTTAGAGTTTGAAAGAGAATTATTATATTTTTTACTTTCATTACTGAGTTGCAAGATATCTATAATATCTCCAAAAGATTGTTTAAAAGTCTTTAGGTTTACTAGTGATCCATATGCGTTTTGTGCAGCTGGTAACATTTTTTGTGCACCTAAAGTAAATGCAGCTAATACCCCAAAGATTTCTGGACTGAAGCCCGAGCTTCTTGTAAGAATTAATCCAATCGACGAAATAAAAATTATTCCAAGACCCTCAACAAGCGGCCTTGGTGATTGTGCAAAAAACACGCTTGTAGCTTGTGACATTTTGAACTTATTATTATGAGTATCAAATGTTTGTATTGCATTATCAACAGTATTGTCAATTATAACTTCTCTAATGCCCGAAAGACTCTCTTTGATAGTCTTAATTATTACAGTTGAAGAGGTTGATATATTTTCACTCACTACTTTTACCCTTTTCTTTTGGAGGAAAGATAAAAATAAAAAAACAGCACCAAAAAAAGAAATAGAACTTAAAGCTATTTTATAATTCATAAAAAAAAGTGCTGAAAGTATCATTCCTATTAAGAATATAGCGTTTATTAAGTATGATACTGGGAGTATGAGTTGTTTAATAAGCAAATCTGATTTAACTGATATAGTTGTAATTAATTCGTTATTATTTGCATTTACATGGAAATTGTAAGGTTGGTATAAAACTTTTCTATACATTTGTGCAGATATATTCTGACCAATAAGATGTACTGTTTTCATTTGAAAATAAATAGTAAAAACTCTAACTACTATTGATATGATCACAGCAGATATGAATATTAAAGATACTATTTCTAAATAATCAGCTTTATTATAAAACCCAAAAAAATTAAGAAACACTTCTAAAGCTTCACTAGAATCGATAACAGAGGGATCTATTAAAATAGTTAGAAAGGGGACGACTGTTCCAAGGCTAAGAAGATCAAAAATAGATGCAACCATCATTAAAAAAATAGTTGCAATAGTTCTTAATTTTATTTCTTTTGGTAGATGAAAAAAAAGAAGTTTTAGATTTTTTAGTAGAATGGTATCCACAATAAAAGATACCTAAACAGATTCTATAATTTGAATCAATTTATTTTTATCATATGTATCCTTATCAACACCATCTAACAACTTTGCTGAATTCCAAAAATTCTTAAAATCTAGCCCTAAGTCAATGCCGACATTTGCATAATTATCAGTAATATTCAATCTTCCAGTCATCTTGTAAAATGCTTCTTTCTTGGAAATTTTCATTTCCTTAACAGTGGAATTGCTCATATATTCAAGCATATCTGGAAAGACTTCGTTATGAATTATATCTTCAAGTCTTAGGTTTCCAATTCCTTTGCCAAGACCTCTTATGGATGCGTCCATATATTCAATATTATTACTTTTGCAAATCATGTAATTTGTAAGTCCTCTATTGGTATGGTTATGAAGATGAAAACCAACTTTTATTCCAGCATTTTTCAAAATTTCTACAGAAGGTTCAAAAATATTCCAATTTTGAAGTAAATCCATGTTGCCATGACTATCAGCGAAGTAAATCATTGATAAAGGCATATCTTTTATACCATTAACAGTTTTAATAAGCTCATCACGAGAGTAGTTTGTAGAGTTAATAATTTGAAACGCTACCTTTAAATTTGTTGCATCTTTGAGTTCAGCTGCAAATTTTGCAGCTTCATTAATATCTTCTCTTCTAGCAGTCAGTCTAATAAGTTTTACTGGATTGGTTAATGCTTTTGGATAATCATTAAAATTCTTTGAACAATAATGATAATCAATCATCACAGCGATATCTGCTCCATCAACACCATCTACAATTTCGATCACATCATCTTCATTAAGAGAGTAAAATCTGTTAGAGCTTTTTGCAGATTGTTTCCAATAGCCAAGTTCACAATAATGCAATTTCATATCAGATACTTTTTTATAATGATTTTTTGCAAAAGAGATGTCCCAGTTAAAGTCATTTACAAAACCTCCATCACGAAGGGTTACGTCAATTAGCTTCATTCTTTACTCCTATTTATGTCTTTTTGTTTTGAAATTAGTTGAGCAAGATTCAATTGATATGGTAAGTCAATGTCAAGTGCCTCCTCATTATCAATAGTGTAATACAAATGATTATCAGATATTCTTTTAAGCCCATTATTTAGAAATTTTTTCTTATTTAAAATAAAAAATGCACCGTTTAGAATTAAGAGCTCATCTAATGATTGTGTTTTAACTAATTTGTGATACGAAAAATTTATTGGTGTTTCTGTACCATCTTTTTGCCTGAGAACAGCAAACTCTTTTATTGATTCAACACTACTTATGCTTTCATAATTTTTAGTTTGATTAAGGGCTTTGAGAATAGTTTCATCTTTAACAAATGGAGATGTTATATGCGAAGTAATTATAAACTCGTTATCATCATTGACATATTCATCTAAAAATCTTTTTATCATAAGTGGAGCTGGGCTTTCATTTCCTGATTCTTCCATGTGAATATGACTTAAATCTCTTTTGTAACATGTAATATGTGAAAATTTTTCTTCATTGTTCATTCTAGAAAAAATTTCATCACTATCAGTATCAATATATATATCGAAATTATTTCTTTGATTTAAATAATATTCGTATAAAGGAAGATCTGACAGAAGTTGAAAATTTTTTTTTGATACTCTTTCAGAGTCATTTTTTATTATTAAAAATAATTTTGGAATAGAGCTTTTCACTTTTATTAAGATATTTATATGATTAAATTTATTTGTATTAACAAATAATAATAGTGATTATAATACAGTTATAGTTTAAAAATACACCTTCTTTTATAAATGAATATAAAGCCAAGCACGGATCTTATGTTGGAAACTAAGCTAGCAACAGAGGTAGCCAAGAAAGCTGGTATTTTTCTTAAAAAAGAATCTAAAATGCTAAATAAAGAATTAGTTTCTTCTGGCAAGGATATAAAGCTAAAAGCTGATATACAGAGTGAAAAACTTATTACAGATTTATTAACTGAAAGATCTTCTTACCCAATCCTTGGAGAAGAATCTGGAAAATCGCATAAAAACTTACAGTCAACATTTTGGGTAGTTGATCCTTTAGATGGAACTGCTAATTATTCTAGAAATCTTCCGTTATGTGGTGTCTCAATTGCACTTATTAAAGACGACGTGCCAATCCTTGGAGTAATTTATGACTTTAATAATGAAATTTTATACAAAGGCTCAATACATGAAAAAGCAACTGCAAACAACGAGATCATATCGGTCTCTAACAGAAGTTCAAAAAAAGAATCAATATTAGTTACTGGCTTGCCGGTTGCTGGTGGATTTGATAATCAAACTTTACGCAAATTTTTTGATAATTGTTTTGGATGGGGAGATGTCAGGTTGATTGGCTCTGCAGTTATTGCTTCAATATATGTTGCTTCAGGAAGAGCTGAATGCTATGAAGAAAAAGGTATTTTTCTTTGGGATATAGCAGCAGGTTACGCCATTGTGAATGCTGCTGGTGGCACTTCAATCATTAGCAATTCAAGAGAGAATTTTCAAGTTGATATAGTTTTCACTAACGGTAAACAGTTTAACTAACAGAATCTATGGAATACAGAAAAGAGATAGACGGGCTGAGAGCATTTGCAATAATACCCGTTATATTTTTTCATGCAGGAATAAGTTTTTTTTCTGGTGGGTATGTTGGAGTAGATATTTTTTTTGTTATAAGCGGTTATTTGATTACATCAATAATTATCTCTGAGATGGGATCTAGTAGTTTTTCTTTATTAAAGTTTTATGAAAGAAGAGCGAGAAGAATACTCCCAGCTTTATTTTTTATGATGATAGTGACAATACCCTTTGCATTCTTGTATTTGCTGCCTAATGAGCTAAAAGATTTTGGGCAGAGTTTAGTTGCCACTTCTATTTTTTCATCAAATATTTTGTTCTGGATTGAGTCAGATTATTTTGATGTTCTATCAGAATTAAAACCTCTTCTTCATACATGGAGCCTTGCAGTTGAAGAGCAGTTCTATTTGTTTTTTCCGATACTGCTAATTTTTTTATATAAATTTAAAAAAGAAAAGAATCTTTTGCTAATAGTTGTATTGCTTTTTTTTATAAGCCTATCTATTGCGCATTTTGGAAATATCTATTTTCCAACTGCCAACTTTTATTTATTGCCATCAAGATTTTGGGAAATTCTTTCTGGATCAATTGTTGCAATTATGATGGCTAACAATCCAAAAATAAAAAATACGCTATTTGCAGATATTATGAGTGTTTTAGGGTTTTCGATGATTATGCTTGCAATTCTTCAATTTGATGAAAAGACGCCATTTCCGAGCCTTTACACTCTAATTCCAGTTATTGGAACTGTTTTAATAATAGTCTTTGCAAAAGAAAATAACTTAATTGGTTCAATTTTATCGACAAAAATATTTATAAATGTTGGCCTTATCAGCTATAGTCTTTACCTGTGGCATCAACCAATTTTTGCATTCTATAAAATTATATTTTTTAAAAAAGAATTGGACATAATAGTAACATTTATTCTTATTTCTTTATCAATTTTAATGGCTGTATTTAGCTATAAGTTTATTGAAAAGCCATTTAGAAAAAAAAATAATAACTTTAATCAGAAAACAATTTTTAAATACTCAATTGTATCTATATTTTTTTTTACCGCCCTTGGATCAATTATTCATGTAAATGATGGATTTAATAACCGTTTTAGCAGCAAAGAAAGGCAAATTATTGATCAAATTAATATAGTTATACCTAAGCCGTGTGATGGATCAGATGAAAGTTTCAATAGATGTGTAAACTCTGTTGATTCAAATTGGGCTTTAATTGGTGACTCTTTTGCAATGCCACTTGCCGATCCTTTAGTGGGCGTAGTTGATGATGTTCTTTTTTTATATATGGGTGGATGCCCTCCAATTAGAAAATTTAAGAGATATGACAAGCATGAATCTATAAATAATAAATGCATAAAACATAATAATAAAATATATGAATATTTAAAAGAAAGAGATTCTCCAGAAAATATTATTGTTTCAGCTTTTTGGAATCAGTATTTAATTGAAGAAGGTTTTGACAACAGAGCGGGTGCTAAGAAAGTAAATCCTGCTCGTGCATACATTAATGAAAACAATTTAAAATTTAATCAAAATGATGAGCAAAGAATTAAAAACATTGTTCTTCAGATATACAAAGATATAAATTATTTGCTAATGTTAGATAAAAAAATATTTATTTTATATGATCATCCCGAAATGGGCTGGGATGTTCCAAGGCACCTCCTTCAAGAACTTCAAAAAGATAATGATCTTGATGATCTATATGGTGCTGTAAATCATGAAGTAATAATAGAGAGGAGTGCTTATGTCAATGAGGCTTTTGAAGAGTTGGGAGAAGCAAAAAATTTAAAATTAATCAAAGTTAGCGATTACGTATGTTCAATTAATGAAACCGAATCCTGTTTAGCTCATTTAAATGGGATACCTCTTTATAAAAACTCAACTCATTTATCAAATATGGGTGCCTCACTAATTATTAACAATTTATTGGAGGATCTTCAAAATTAAGTATAGATCAGACATTGATGGCTTAAGAGCGGTAGCAGTAATTCCAGTAATATTATTTCATTCTGGATTAGAGCTTTTTTCAGGAGGATTTGTTGGTGTAGATGTATTTTTTGTTATAAGTGGTTATCTTATAACAGGGTTGATTTTAAATGATTTAAGATCTAACAGATTTACTATCTTAGAATTTTACGATAGAAGAGCTAGAAGAATTTTGCCAGCTTTATTATTTATGGTACTGATTTGCATCCCAATATCATGGTTCTTATTTTTACCCAATCACTTTCAAGATTTTGGTCAAAGTATCGTTGGTGTAGCAACATTTTCTTCAAACTATTTATTTTGGTTAGAAAGTGACTATTTTGATAATTCTTCAGAGCTAAAACCTCTACTTCATACATGGAGTCTTGCAGTTGAGGAGCAATATTATTTGTTCTTCCCTGTCTTGATGCTCTTTATTTGGGCTAATTTTAAAAAATATATGATTCATATTCTTTTTGTAATTTTATTTTCTAGCTTTATATTTGCCAATTGGGCAAGTGCTAACTACCAATCGTTTAGCTTTTATGGGCTACCTTCCAGGGGTTGGGAATTACTTGTTGGGTCATTTGGAGCAATATATTCTTCTAAAAATTATATTTTCAATTCTGTTGTTAAAAATTCTTTATCAATATTGGGTTTTGTAATGATTTTATATTCGATATTTACTTTTGATAAGACATCTACTTTTCCTGGATCCTATACGTTACTTCCTGTTTTGGGTACATTTTTAATTCTTATTTTTAATGATAAAAGTAATTTAATCACGCAACTATTTTCTTACAAAATTTTTGTTTATATTGGACTAATAAGCTATAGCTTGTATTTGTGGCATCAACCGATACTTGCATTTGCTAGATACGGAACTGATACCGTTCTCAGTGGTACCTCCATTATTTTCCTCATTTTATTGACTTTTGTAATTTCAGTCATTTCATACAAATATGTTGAAACTCCATTTAGGTCAAAAAGCTATTCAGAAAAATTCACAAAAAAAATTAGACTAATAATATGGCTGGCAATATGTTTAATATTTATTCTTATTGGATCGATCATTCACTTTAATAAGGGTATGCCTGGAAGATTTGATAATTTAATAAAGGCTTTTCCATCAACATTCAAAAACTATAATTTTGATAATGAGGAGCTGAAACAAAAAACAAAAGAGATTAGAGAAAAAAATATCTTATTTTCAGAATCAAGCAAAATAAATTTGCTCTTGATAGGTGATTCTCATGCAGATGATTTGTTTATGGCTCTACATCTTAATAAAAAGTTGTTGCAAAATTTTTCAATTTCAAAAATTAAAACTGATTTATCATGCTTTAATTGGATGGATAAGAAGGAGATTAAAGACATCATCATAAGTAATAAAAATTTTATGTTGTCTGACAGAATTATTATTACTTCAAGGTATCAAGATAATTCCTATTGTGAAATTTTAAAAAAAACTGGTTCAGATTACGATGGTATAGAAAAACTTATTAGCTTTATTAAACCATATAAAAAACAAGTATCAATTACTAGTAATCATGTTGAATATCCTACCAAGGGATTATTTGCATTCTCAGATAACTTATTAATAAATGAATATCGTTTTGGAGATATAAATCAGGAACAACTAATTACAAAACTCAATAAAAAACATTACTCATATGCGAGTGATATGACTGCTACCAATAATAGAATTAAAGAAATTGTGTATAGAAATAATTTACAATATTTAGATAAGCGAAAGTATCAGTGCGACGAAACAAAGAAATATTGTACTGGCATAATTGATACTGGGCATAAAAGTCATTTTGATTATGGTCACTATACTTTGAAAGGTGCAGAACATTTTGGTAAAGTTATCAACGAAATTAATTGGTTACAAAATGAATAAAATATCAATATTACAAAATGTTAAATCTGCCAATATCATGTCAGAGCCCTATCCAATCTATCTTAATGAGTCATGTCTAGATCAAAATATTTTTTCTCAGTTGTTAGACGAATATCCAGATCCAAATCTTATTATTAAATCAAATAGTTTTCGTGAACCAATTATAAGACAAAACCAAAGACATGATATGTGTGCTAATCAATCCTTAAGTAATAATAATATTTCCGAACTATGGCTTGATTTTGTAAAGTTTCATACGTCTAATTGCTTCTATAGAGAAGTTATTAGCGTCTTTGGGGATGACATAAAAAAAGAATATCCATGGTTAGAAGAACACTTCAAATGCAAGCTAGAAGATATTCCTACTCAAGTTAGATACTTGGATGATGACGATAATGATCAAGCAATTTCGCTAGACTGTCAAATTGGTCTAAACACACCCGTAAAAGTTCCCAGTTCTGTTAGAGGACCCCATGGTGATGCATCTGTTGAGTTATTTGCATTCTTATTATATTTTGGTGGTGATATAGATAATGGTGGTGATTTAGAGATATATAAATGGAAAGATGTATCAAAAATTGGATACATGGGTGAGGATGCACCACTTAAAAATCTTGATTTAGTAAAAACTATAAAATCGCATCCAAATACTTGTGCAGGATTCATCAATTCACCAAAATCTATTCATGCTGTAACTCCAAGAGGGTCATCAGAGAACTATAGGCTTCTTGTAAATATTATTGGTGAGGTTAATATTAAAGGTGGCTTATTTAAAAAAAATCAGACTAATATTATTAAAAGATATTTAAGATCAATAAAAAGACGTGGCCTAGAATTTATTAGAAAATAAATGGAGGCTGAAGCCGGAATCGAACCGGCGTAAACGGCTTTGCAGGCCGCTGCATAACCACTCTGCCATCCAGCCAATTAAAGAGTGCTATTGTATACATATTAAAAAAAATATGTATATCTTATTTTAATTATTCTCTTTCTATATCATCTTCTTTACATTCATCCCCATATTGAATCTCAATAATATGTGTTTGCTTTAAAGATGAATTACTGATTTGGTGCCACTCCCCAACCGGAACAACAAAGTGGTCGAATTTGTTCAGTACAACTGTGTTTGATTTATCATAAAATTTATTTTTCGTTAATATTACCTCACATATACCTTCGCTAACTAACCATATTTCATTTCTTTTTAAATGCCTTTGAAAACTCATAGATTTTCCTGGCTCAATGATTAACTCCTTAACTTTTACATTTTTTGTTTCAAATAAATTAAAGAAGGAGCCCCACTGTCTTTCTTCAAAATAATATTGCCAGTTATTAAGTATCCATGAAGATGAATTCTTTTTATTATTACCTCCAACTCCAAATAAGAACTCTATACCCGAAACAGACATTTCAGGTATATTTTTATGATTTCTGTCCCCACCATTAGCAAAAAAAATCTTATCATCTGGATATAGTTTTTTTATTTTTTCAAGTGCATTAATGCAAGATCCTTTTTTATCATCTTTAAAGTCAATAACTTGATCAACATATTGAATAGCTTCTAATATTGATTTTCTCTCATTGAAAATCATGAAAGGCTTGCCTTTCTTTTTTTCTAGCCAGTTATCACTATTAAGTGCAACTATTAATTTATCCCCAAGCTCTTTTGAGCTTTTTAGGTATTCTATATGCCCTGAGTGAATTGGATCAAATCCACCGCTTACTACTATTATTTTCATAAAGTTTTATTTAATTTTCTAAAATCATAAACAAGGCCATTGTATGAATCTAAAAACCTAAGTATTTCTTTGTGGTATACGCAAATAAATGCTAACTTAATGTTATCTGGTTTTCCTTGGCTAGCTATAATCTCATCCTTTTTAAGGACTTCGATTGTTTCATTATCTATATTTGGATCCCATACTCTCAATTTACATCCAGCATCTTTTAAAGAAAAAATTAAATCATGAACTTTAGTATTTCTAGTATCACTACAGTTCTCTTTAAATGTATAACCCATAATAATGATTTCAGTCGTGTTTAAATTAACATTGTTTTCATGTATGAATTTTATAAAATTTTTGACCACCCAATTTCCCATTTCATCATTTATCTTCCTAGCAGATCTCATGATATTCGGGACATATCCAGACACTTCAGATTTATGCATTAAATAATATGGATCTATGCTTATGCAATGACCTCCAACCAAACCAGGGGTGAGCTTCATGAAATTCCATTTTGTTGAAGCAGCCTCTATAACATCTAGAGTAGGAATACCTAATGATGTATATAATTGATGCATCTCATTAATTAATGCGATGTTGACGTCTCTTTGAATGTTTTCAGTTACTTTTGCAGCTTCTGCCACTTTAATTGACGACGCTTCGTATATACCAGCCTCTATTATCGAACTATATAAAAAAGATATAATTTTTAGAGTTTCTATGTTAGATGCTGAAACAACTTTTTTTATTTTTTCAATAGTGTTAATTTTATCTCCAGGTACTATTCTTTCAGGGCTATACCCAGTTGAAAATTCTTTATTAATAATTAAACTCGATTCTTCTTCAAGAATTGGAGTGCATATTTCATCTGTTACTCCTGGATATACAGTAGATTCATAAATAACTATTGAGCTTTCTTTTAATATACTGCCAACCAGCTTGCTAGATGCTATTAATGGACTTAGATCTGGAGTTTTATCCTCATTAATCGGTGTTGGAACTGTAATTATAAAAATATTGCATTCTCTAATTTCATCAATATTTGATGTTAATTTTGAGTTTGTAACTAAAGTCTCTAAGTTTGTTATAGAAATATCATCATTGATATCAATTTTATTGGCTAATTGATCAATTCTTTCTTCTTTGATATCAAAGCCTATTACATCAAATCCTTTCAATGAAAATCTTGCAGCTAGAGGAAGACCAACATAACCCAAGCCAACTATGCAAATTTTAAAATCTTCTTTATTGAGATTCTTCATTTTTTAAAAGTATTTAGGGTATAGATATAACCCGTATATAAAGTAATAAAAAGTGATATGAATAATAGAATATCTGCTAAAACAATAATTAACATATTATTTATTGTCAATCCAATTAAATATATTGAAATTGTAAATAACTGAATAGTAGTTTTTATCTTAGCAAGAAATGTAACTTTAGTTGCATCATTATTTCCATTTCTTGCGTTTAAATCTCTAAGAGCTCCAACCCATATCTCTCTTGTAATTATTGTTGCTCCAATAAAACCAATTAAATAACTTGAAAGATTTATTGCAAGTCCAAATAGGACAAAAAGAATAAGAATTTTATCAGCTATCGGATCAAGTATTTCTCCAAGTTGAGATGTTGCATGATATTTACGAGCAAAGTAACCATCAAAAAAATCTGTTATTCCTGCCAAAAAAAATAATGCTAGAGCTAAAAGATATCCATCAGGAGACATTAATAATATAAAAATTAATGCTGCAAGAAATATTCTTGATAAAGTTAATATATTGCTAAAATTTGACACAGATTATAACTTTTCTTTAATTAATTTTGCTATTTTGGCATTTATACCTTTTATAGTCATTAAATCTTCTATATTTGCTGATTTAATATTTTTTAAACTCTTAAAATGCAAAAGTAATCTTTTCTTTAAAACTTCGCCAATCCCTTCTATATTATCTAATTGAGATTTTCTATTTTTTGCATTCTTCTTTTTTCTTTGGGCATTAATGGCGAACCTGTGAGATTCATCTCTAATTTCTTGTAATAATAAATAACCTTTAGAATCCTTGTTAAATTCGATTATTCCACCTTTTGATAGGACTGTTTCTGTTGCTCTAATTCTATTTATGCCTTTGACAATTGATATAACTTTTATGTCTTTATGTATTGAATTTTGAATTACGGCATGACAGAAATTTAATTGATTTTTCCCCCCATCAATAAGAATTAGATCAGGTTTTATTTCTTTATTTTCATAATATTTAATTCTTCTCTGAATTACGTGCTCTAGAGAACCAACATCATTTCCTGATAATTTTTTTGATATATTAAATGATCTATATTCTTTCTTACTAGGTCCTTCATTTGTATAGACAACACATGATGCTACAGCATGATTCCCTGAGATATGGCTAACGTCATATGCCTCAATTTTTTTTAGGTACTTTTTTTGTCCAATGTGATTATTTAGGTCATCAAATGCAAAGTTATATTTATCGGACTTGCTTAAATGATTTTCAATTATTTGTTTTGCATTAAGCTTGCATAAGTTATAAATGGGGCGAATAGACTTGCTCGGGCTGTGAGTAATTTTTATATTTACATTGAATTTCTTTTTTAGGACGTTACAAATCAATTCATTACTTTCAAGTTTGTCAGTGCATAAAACTTTTTTAGGAATATCCAATTGTGAATCATAAAAATTTATAATTGCCATTTGATAAACAATATCGACAGATTCAAAAAAAGCTTTTTTTACTAAGTGAGTTTTAGTCCCTCTTATTTTTCCTTTTCTAACTACTATTATTGAAATACCAATATAATTATTATCTGAATGCATAGAAAATATGTCTATATCTCTTGCAATAGTAACTACAGATTGTTCTTCATGAATAAGCTCAATTCTTTTTAATTTATCTCTTATGTCAGCAGCTTTTTCAAAATCTAAATCATTAGATGCCTTTTGAATATCATTCTTTAAGCCCTGAATAGTCTGTGAATCAGATGAAGATAAATATGATTTTGCTGATTCTACGTCTTCAAAGTAATCAATTTTATTTATATTTTTTACACATGGTGCAGAACATCTCTTCATTTGAAATTCTATACATGGTCTAGACCTATTTGAAAAAGTTGAGTCGTTACAGTTTCTGAGTTTAAAAATTTTTTGAATTTCCTTAATAGACTTTTTTACAG
>Ga0213866_10000986_pt1 | contig 21898 bp, 22 predicted proteins | sample PICome_11_FD_160079 | JGI IMG/M metagenome (GOLD analysis project Ga0213866, IMG submission 160079) | Coastal seawater microbial communities near Pivers Island, North Carolina, United States - PICO284 | ecosystem: Environmental > Aquatic > Marine > Coastal | place: USA: North Carolina...
CTCTGCGATCAGCGAAGCCCGAGCAAAGCGTTACCAGATCTCCAACAAGGCCGAGCAGGACTACAACCGCTACGCCTCAGACCTGGCGACTTACCGCAAGACCCCCCTGCTGCTCGCCTCGACGCGGCTGCAGGAGACGCGCGAGAAGGTGATGGCCGACGTGCTGGTCCAGACGATCGTTGGCCCAATCACACGGATCAACACGAACGCGGACCCCGAAGTGGTCGAAGAGATCGCCGAGGCGGACCTGGCGCGCCGCCGGGAAGAGGCGAAGCGTGCGGCGGAAGAAGCGAACCGCTAATTCGTCTAAGACTGTGCTTTAAGCGAGCCACTCGGCGACCTGCGGCGCAAAGTAAGTCAGCACCATGTCCGCGCCTGCGCGTCGGATCCCCGTGAGGGTTTCGAGCACCAACGCCTTCTCGTCCAGACCGCCGGTTGCCGCAGCGGCTTTGATCATCACGTACTCGCCGGAGACTTGGTACGCCGCGATCGGTAGGTCGGTCGCCTCATGCATCGTCGCGATTACGTCCAGGTAAGGTCCGGCGGGCTTGACCATCACGATGTCCGCGCCCTCGGCCTGGTCGAGTTCCAATTCACGCAACGCCTCACGGCGATTGGCCGGGTCCATCTGGTAGGTGGACTTGTCTTCGGGGATGGGCTTATCGCCAGCGGTTCGTGGTGCGGAATCCAGAGCGCCTCGGAACGGGCCGTAGAACGCGGATGCGTACTTCGCGGTGTAGCTCATGATGCCCACATTCGTATAACCCGCGTCGTCGAGTGCCGCGCGGATCGCGCCGACCCGCCCGTCCATCATGTCGCTGGGAGCAACGATGTCGGCGCCAGCCGCCGCGTGACTGGTCGCTTGCTTCACGAGCACACCGATCGTTTCGTCGTTGAGAACTTCGCCGTCCTGGGACACGATGCCGTCGTGCCCGTCGCTGTTGTACGGGTCCAGTGCGACGTCCGTGATCACGCAGACCTCGGGCACGGCCTGCTTGACCGCAGTAATCGCTCGCTGCGCCAGGCCATCGGCGGCAAACGCGTGCTTGCCGGCCTCGGTCTTCTGGTCGTCCGGCACTTTGGGAAACAGTACGACCGCGTTGATGCCCAGGGCGTGCGCTCGTTTGACTTCGCCGATTAGATCCTCCAGCGACCAGCGATTCTGCCCGGGCATCGCGTCGATAGGTTGGGTCGGCCCGTCCTGAACGAACAGCGGGTAGATCAGGTCGGATGCCGACAGGCTCGTCTCGCGGACGAGGCCACGGATCGCGGCGCTGCTCCGGTTGCGGCGCGGGCGGCTGGGCATGTCGAGGTGGTAGGGGTTGTTGTCCATATTTCCAGTTTAGGGGGCGGCTTCAGCCGGCTTCACGCGGGATGTGTTGTAGCCGCCCGAGGGCGGCCGTTAAACGTTATTGCTTGCCGTAGACCTGGTCTGGATCGAAGGCCTTCTCTGCAACCACAGACATCTGAACAGGCCCGTCCGTTTCACCGACGCCGGTCGGGATCGCGCGGTAGAAGCAGTTGGGGTAGCCGACGTGGCAGGAGGCCTGGGCCCCGCCGCTGGTCGCTTCGCCGATCGTGACCTTGGCGACGACGGCGGACTGGTCGCAGTTAGTGGTCAGTTGGACGAGTTTCTGGGTCATACCCGATGATTCGCCCTTGAACCAAAGCTTGCCACGCGACCGCGACCAGAAGTAGACGTATCCGGTTTCGATGGTTTTGCTCAGCGCGACGTCGTTCATGTACCCAAGCATGAGGACCTCGCCGGTCTCGGCATGGGTCGAGACGCAGGGGATCAGGCCGTCGGCATTGAATTTAGGAGAGAAGCCGGGGCCCTCCTCGAGGGCCTTCTTGTCGTCTGAGCGTGGGGTGAAGTAGCTGGGGGTGGGCATGGTCGGCCTCGATCGATTCGATTGGCTGGAGTTTGCGGCGTTATAGATTAGCGGCGGCAAGCCCGGGGTGTACGCCTTGGATGGCCCAAAACCTGTCTTGCGATTAGACTGGCCCCTTATCGAGCGGCCCGACCGCCGGCCGACTCGGTTCGAACCTTCATTTTGCGTTTCAATTCTCTGACTTGTTGACACCCAAGCCCCCCAAGCCTGCTTATGACTGACACCGACCAACCGACGTCCGGTCCGCCGACCCCGGCCGACCCAGAGGCTGTCGCCGAGGCGCTCAAGCGCTACTGGCGATCCAACGTGACCATCATGGTTGTCCTGCTGACGATCTGGGCGATCGTCGGGCTGGGCTGTGGCATCCTGTTCGCCGACAAGCTCAATGGCTTCAGCCTCGGCGGCTACCCGCTAGGGTTCTGGTTCGCCCAGCAGGGGTCGATCATGACCTTCGTCCTGATCATCCTGACCTACTGCATCCTGCTCAACCGCCTGGACAAGCGGCACCACGATGAGCTCGAGCAGATCAAGAAGCAGTCAGGGGGTGCGGCATGACGCTCGAATACTGGACCTATCTTTTCGTCGGGGTGACCTTTGCGATCTATCTGGGCATCGCCTGGATGAGCCGGGTGAAAGACACCAAGGGCTTCTTCATTGCAGGCGGCGGCGTGCCCGCGCCGGCCAATGGCATGGCGACGGCCGCGGACTGGATGTCGGCCGCGTCGTTCCTTTCCATGGCCGGGCTGATCTCGGGCATGGGCTTTGCCGGCGGCGTCTACCTTATGGGCTGGACCGGCGGCTACGTGCTGCTCGCCCTGCTGCTCGCGCCCTACCTCCGCAAGTTCGGTCACTACACCGTGCCGGACTTCATTGGCGGTCGCTACGACTCGTCGACCGCGCGACTCATCGCGCTGCTCTGTGCGATCTTTATCAGCTTCACCTACGTCGTCGGCCAGATGAAGGGCGTCGGCGTCGTGTTCTCCGTATTCCTCGGCGTGGCGCCCGCGGTCGGCGTCGCGATCGGCATGGCGATCGTCTTTGTTTACGCCGTTTTTGGCGGGATGAAGGGCATTACCTGGACGCAGGTCGCCCAGTTCTGGGTGCTCATCACCGCGTTCCTCATCCCCGCGGTCGCGATCTCGCTCAAGCTCACCGGCAGCGCGATCCCCTCGATCGGGCTGGGCAGCCAGGTGCTCGAATCGGTCGACCCCGCTCGACCGTTCCTCCTCGACAAGTTGTCGCTGATCAACGAACAGTTCGGCTTCTCCAAGTACACCGAGGCATATGCCGCGAACGGCGGGTGGAACAAACTCAACGTGTTCTGCGTCTGCCTTGCGCTGATGGCGGGTACCGCGGGCCTGCCGCACGTCATCGTCCGCTTCTATACGGTCAAGAGCGTCAAGGCGGCGCGTTGGTCCGCGTTCTGGGCGCTGCTGTTCATCTCGATGCTGTACCTCTGTGCACCGGCGGTCGCCGCGTTCGCCCGGTACTACATGGTCGATGAGGTCGCGGGTCTGAACGGCTCGACCGAGACCGAACTGCCCGAGTGGTACGACAAATGGAGCGAGCTGGGCTATATCGCCTGGGTCGACTTTGATGGCGACGGCAAGGTCGCGTTTACGAATAACCTGACTGATGAAGTCGCACCAATCGGCGTCGCACTCGACGCAGATGGCAATGAGCAGAAGGTCGATGTCCAGCCCAACGAGTTGATGCGGATCCTCAAGGTTCCTGCAGAGACACGCCAGGAGTTGATCGAAGATGCCGACGCGTGGCTCGCAGCCAACGGTGGCACCGCGGACGGCGGCGCGGCGGCGAAGGCGACGCTGCTTGGCATGGGCGCTGCGCACCACCCGGACCGCGATATCATCGTGCTGGCGACGCCGCAGATGGCCGAGCTCGCCGACTGGATGGTCGCGTTTGTGATCGCGGGTGGTCTGGCGGCGGCGCTGTCGACGGCGTCGGGCCTGCTGCTGGTGATCTCCTCGTCGGTCTCGCACGACCTGTACTACAACATGATGAACCCGCAGGCGAGCGAGAAGCAGCGGCTGCTGGTCGGCCGTGTCGCGATCGGGGTGGCGCTGTTGATCGCGGGCTACTTCGGGATCAATCCGCCAGGCTTTGTGGGCGAGGTGGTCGCGTTTGCCTTCGGGCTTGCGGCAGCCAGCTTCTTTCCGGCGATCGTGCTGGGCATCTTCAGCAAGCGTGTGGGCACGGTCCCGGCCGTCGCGGGCATGCTGGTGGGCATCACCTTCACCGCGTTCTACATTACGACGCAGAAGGCGGATGTGATCCTGCTGAACCCCGAGATCGCCGAGGCCATCTTCGGGCCTAAGGGCCAGGGCCTGCGTGAACCGTGGTTCTACGGGATCAATGCTCAGGGCATCGGCACGGTCGGGATGCTCCTGAACTTCATCGTAACTCTTGGCCTGACACCGCTTTGCAAGCCACCGAGCGATAAGACCAAGGCGCTGATCGATTCGGTCCGCGAGCCTGAGATGGCCGGCGAAGGGCTGGATATCGAGACCGCCGACATTCACTGATGTTGGTGTTGAGTAAGTGAACGGGTCTGTTTGACCCAATCTTTGGATTCGGCTACATTTATGGGCTCGGCGCGGTGCCCATGGACGGGTGCCGGAGGCCGATTCATACGAACAAAACCTCAGGTAAAGAGTCATGCTGCCTAAACAACGTATCAGTCGAACCCGTGGCCGAATCCGTCGCTCGCACGACGCGCTGACCCCGCGTGCCTCGGTGAGTTGTGCCAACTGCGGCACGCCGAAGCTGCCCCACGCTGCCTGCACGGAGTGTGGCTATGTTCGCCCGGGCCTGAAGGTCTCGGCCGGCCGCAAGAGCGACGACTAACCCGCCCGTCTGAGCCGACCTCCGCAACCGCAACAGGGACAGGGGCCACGACGTGCGAATCGCAATCGATGTGATGGGTGGGGACAACGCGCCCGACGCGATCCTTAAAGGAGCGCTCAGCGCGATCAAATTGCTCGGTGAAGGGGACAAGCTCCTGCTCATCGGCGATGAAGAGATCATCAACGAGGCCCTCGACGAAGAGGGCAAGGCCGGGGATCCGCATGTCGAGGTCGTACCGACGACCGAGGTGATCGGGATGGGCGACCCGCCCGTATCGGCGCTGCGGGAGAAGACCGATAGTTCGATCGTGAAGTGGGGCTGGTTCGGCTCGCCCCGCGCAAAAGAAGAACGCTGCGACGTCATCATCTCCGCGGGCAATACCGGGGCCTGCGTCGCGTCGGCCCAGATGTCGATGCGACGGCTTAAGGGCGTGCACCGCCCGGGCATCGCGGTCACCATCCCCACGTTCTACGGCCCCGTCGTCGTCTGTGACGTCGGCGCCAACCCCGAGCCGCGTGCATCACACCTGCACCAGTACGGCCACATGGGATCGATTTTCGCCGAGCGCGTGCTGGAGATCGATAACCCCTCGGTCGCCCTACTGTCCATTGGCGGTGAAGAAGGCAAGGGCAACCAGCTGACCCGCGACACGCACAGCCTGTTGAAGGTCGACGACACGCTCAACTATGTCGGCTACATCGAGGGCCGAGAGATCTTCGAGGGCAAGGCCAATGTGATCGTCGCTGAGGGCTTCACGGGCAACGTGGTCCTCAAACTCGCCGAGGGGCTGAGCAAGGGCATCTTCAAGACGATCGCTCACGAGGCGTTTGAGATCGACCCGGACCTGGCCATGAAGCTGCAGCCGGTTGTCGAGAGTATTTACGCCAAGCATGACTACCACGAGCACGGCGGCGCCCCGCTCATGGGTGCCAACGGCATCTGCCTGATCTGCCACGGCTCCTCGCAGCCGCGAACGATCCATAACGCGATCCGCAACGCGCTGAAGTATGCCGAGCTCAACGTGAACCCCGAGGTGTCGCGACGCCTGCTTGAGGCCGAAGAACTGATCAAAGCCAACAAGCCCCAGGCGGCCGAGGTAGACGCATGAATGCCCGTCCCGCCGCAGCGGGGGTCGGGGTGCGCCTGGCCGGTGTCGGGACCGCCCTGCCCGGCCGTGTGCTGACCAACGAAGATCTTGCCGGGCTGGTCGACACCAACGACGCGTGGATCACCCAACGCACCGGCATTAAGACCCGACACATCGCAGAAGAAGGCACGACGACCCGCTCGCTCGCGGCAGATGCTCTGCGCTCTGCTCTGAAGGATGCGGGGATGGAGCCGGGTGAACTAGACATGGTCCTGCTGGCGACGATGACCGCGGAGATGAGTTGCCCCTCGACCGCGGCACGTGTGGTACACGATGTCGGCGCGACGCCTGCCGGGGCGATGGATCTGGCGGCGGCCTGCTCGGGTTTTGTCTACGGGCTCAACCACGCCGAGGCATTGATCTCCTCGGGCCACTACCGCACCGTCGCGGTCATCGGTGCCGAGACGCTCTCACGCATTACCAACTACGAGGACCGCGGCACCTGCATCCTCTTCGGGGATGCGGCCGGCGCGGCCATCCTGACCGCGGACGAAGATGTTGGCCGGGGCTGCCTGGCCCAGACGATGCGGTCCAACGGCAAGATGTGGGGCGAGCTCTACGTGCCCCGCACCCCCGATGACCTGCCCGAGTCGCACGACGGCTTCACCGGCCGCTTCAACACGCTGCAGATGAACGGCCAGGAGGTCTTCAAGTTCGCGGTTACCACGACCCAGGCCATCATCGACGAGACCCTCGAGAAGGCGGGCGTCACCGCTGCCGACCTCGCCGCAGTAATCCCCCACCAGTCCAACCGACGGATCCTCGAACTGGTTAAGAAGCGCATGGACTTACCAGACGGCAAGATGGTTATCAATATCGATAGATACGGCAATACTTCGGCGGCGAGCGTGCCGCTGTGCCTGCACGAGAAGCGCGCCGCCGGCGAACTCAAGGAAGGCGACCTCGCGCTGTTCGTCGCCATCGGCGGCGGTATGTGCTGGACAACTTCACTCTGGAAACTCTAAAGTTTAGCGGTCACCTTCAGGCGACACTACGGCAACACAAAACACGATCAAGCTATGTCAGACACAAACACCATCATCCTCTGCCCCGGACAGGGCGCGCAAGCTATCGGCATGGGCCAAGCCTGGGCTGAAAAGTCCCCTGAGGCCAAGGCCGTCTTCGACGAAGCCAACGACGTCCTGGGGTTCGACTTGGCCAAGCTCTGTTTCGAGGGGCCTGCCGAGGACCTCAATCGCACGGACAATGCGCAGGTTGCGATCTATACCGCTTCGGTCGCCTGCTTCCGCGGGCTCCAGGCGGAAGGCGACCTGCAAGCGTTCACCGCGACCGCGGGCCTCTCGCTCGGCGAATTTACCGCGCTGCACCTGGCCGGTGCGTTCAGCTTCGCCGACGGGCTCAGGCTCGTTCGATTGCGGGGCGAGGCGATGCAGGCCGCGGCTGAGGCGTCTCCCTCCTCGATGGTCGCGATCACAGGCGATGTCAACGAAACAAATATCGACATGCTTTGCGACCAGGTCAATGACGCCCTACCCAAGGAAGCGGTCATGGTCCCAGCCAACTACAACTCGCCGATGCAGGTCGTCGTCAGCGGTACGCTCGACGCCTGTGAGTTGATGGTCACCCACGCGACGGCAGCCGGCTTCCGTGCTACGCCCCTAACGGTGGCCGGTGCATTCCACTCGCCGATCATGCAGCCCGCCGCGGTGAAGCTGCAGCAGGCCCTGGAGAAGGTCCAGTGGTCTGAGCCTTCCGTGCAAGTGCTCAGCAACGTCACCGGTGAGACGCACGTCCAGAACCCGTCGCTGATCCAAAAGCGTCTGGTCGAGCAGCTCACTAACCCCGTCCGCTGGAGCCAGTCGATGCAATTCGCGGCCAAGCAGCTGCCGGGCCGATATGTTGAACTTGCACCAGGCAAGGTGCTCAGCGGGCTGATGAGACGGATCGAGAAGAGCATCCGCGTTGAGAACTTTGACGCGCCCAAAGGCTGACCGATGACCATGCAATCCGCCATTCTGCGAACTGTTGTGCTCGGCGTCCTGACGCTGGCCTGCACCGGCTGCATCAGCACCGGTGAGACGATCCGCGTGCGTGGCGAGGTCGTGGACAAGGCCGGCCAGCGCATCGCCGACGCCGCCGTCACCGGCACAGCGTCCAAGCGCGGCGGGACGATTATCCGCCCCGGCGAACGCAATGATCCCAATGAAAACGAGTCCCGTGAAGTCAGTATCACCAATCACGGCGACGGCACGTTCACCGCGGCGTCCCGCTGGGCGGGCACGCTCACTCTTTCCGTCGAGGGCTACAAGATCCGCCGGGTCGACGACATCGGCACGGTCTTTCTCGTTCCAAGCAGAAGTTTCTTTCAATCAGCAGATCAAATAAAGCTGGAGGTCATCAAGGATGAATGATTCAAACACACCAACTCGAGTCGCGATTGTCACCGGGGCCTCACGTGGCCTGGGTGCCGCAACCGCCAAGCAACTCGCCGCCGACGGCCGACACGTCGTGTGCGTCGCCCGCAACGAAGACAAGCTCAACGAGGTGAAAGCAGAGATCGAGGCCGCGGGCGGCAGCGCTTCGGTCGCGACCTGTGACATCTCAAGCCAGGAGTCGATCGAGACGCTGATCAGCGGCGTCTTCGAAGAGCACGGCCGGCTGGACATCCTCGTCAACAACGCCGGCATCACCCGCGACAACCTGTTGCTGCGGATGACAGACGAGGAATTTGATGATGTGATCCAGACGAACCTGCGGAGTGTGTTCGTCGCCTGCCGTGCGGCGCTCAAGCCGATGATGCGTGGCAAGTGGGGCCGGATTATCAACCTCGGCTCGGTCGCGGGCGTGGTCGGCAACCCGGGCCAGGCGAACTACGCCGCCGCGAAGGCGGGCCTGGCGGGCTTCACCAAGTGCCTGGCCAAGGAGATGGGCGGCAAGAACCTGACGGCCAACGTCATCGCCCCCGGTTTCATCCAGACCGACATGACCGACGTCCTGCCCGATCAGATCAAGGAAGGCGTCAAGACCATGACCGCCCTCCGCCGCATGGGCCAGCCCGAAGAGATCGCCGCAGCGGTGACCTTCCTCGCCTCCGAGGGGGCGAGCTACGTGACCGGGCAGGTGATCTGCGTCGACGGCGGCATGACGATGTGCTGACCCCCGAATTTTTCCCGGATGGCTGGGTCCTCAGAACCCCCCTTCCCGGCTTGTGAACGGCCGCAAGGCACGCTATAGTCCCGCTTTGACACTACTAGACGCCGGGCAACCTACACCCCTCCCCCGGCCAGGAGCTAATCACCATGGACGAACAAGAAATCCAAGAAAAAGTCATCGCCATTGTCGCCGAACAGATGGGCGTCGATAAGGGAGAGATCTCCCGCGATACCTCCTTCGTGAACGACCTCAACGCCGACTCGCTCGACACTGTCGAGCTGGTCATGGAGTTCGAGGACGAGTTTGAGACCTCGATCCCCGACGAAGAAGCCGAGAAGATCGACACCGTCGGTCGTGCAATCGACTTTATCAAAGACAACTACGGCGGCTAATCGCCCGCGCGGGGCCTAGCGGCCTCCGCTTGTCGCACACGACCCCGCGCCGCCTCTGCATCACAGGGGCGGTGCTTGTTTTTCTTCACGATGTAACTTCGATCAGTCACCCCTCACACGATCAGAGCCATGAGCAAGCGACGCGTCGTTATCACCGGACTGGGCTGGGTCACGAGCCTGGGCAATTCCGTCAATGAGGTCTGGGAGCAATTGCTCGCGGGCACCAGCGGCATCATGCCCATCACTCGTTTCGACACCGAAAAGTACGTCACGAAGTTCGGCGGGCAGGTGCAGGACTGGGACGGCCCAAGCAATTTCGATCCGGTCGAACGCAAGAAGTTCGCCAAGAAGCTCGACCGTTTCGCGCAGTTCGCGCTCAACGCTTCGATCGATGCGGTCAATGATTCGGGCCTGGATTTTTCGAAAGAAGAAGTCTGGCGATGTGGCGCCATCATCGGCTCGGGTGTCGGCGGCATGGAAGAATTCGCAGAGGGCCACCGAAGGCTCTTGGAAAAAGGCCCAGGCCGGGTCAGCCCGTTCATGGTGCCCAAGCTGATGTGTAATGCCGGTGCCGGCAATGTCAGCATCCACTACGGCCTGTGCGGACCCAACTCATCGGTCACGACCGCGTGCGCGTCTGCCGGGCACTCGATCCTCGCTGCGGCGAACGAGATCAGATACGGCGCGGCGGATGTGATGATCTCCGGCGGCTCTGAGGCAGCGCTCACCCCCTTGGGTACCGCGTGCTTTATCGCACTCAAAGCCCTGTCCAAGCGCAATGATGAGCCCGAAAAAGCCTCACGTCCCTGGGATAAAGACCGAGATGGCTTTGTGCTTGCGGAAGGTGCGGGCATCGTCGTGCTCGAGGAATACGAACACGCCAAGGCACGCGGCGCGAAGATCTACGGCGAGCTGCTAGGTGCCGGCCAATCCGCTGACGGCTCACACATCACCGCTCCGCTCGAAGACGGTGCCGGAGCGGCGTACGCGATGAAGGCCTCGCTCGACGCGGCCGAAGTCAACCCCGAGGATGTCAGCTACATCAACGCCCACGGCACCTCGACCGGCTTGGGCGACATGGCGGAGACGAAGGCCGTCAAGCGTGTCTTTGGCGATGGCACGAAGGTGCCGGTCTCCTCGACCAAGTCCATGCTCGGCCACTCCCTGGGCGCAGCAGGTGGTATCGAAGCGGTCATCCTTGCCAAGACGATCGAGACAGGCAAACTTCCGCCGACGATCAATCTCGACAACCCCAGCGAAGGCTGTGACCTCGACTACATCCCGCACACCGCGCGTGAAGCGGATGTCAAGGTCGCGATGAGCAACAGCTTCGGCTTCGGCGGCCACAACGTCTGCCTTGTCATGGGCAAGATTTGAATGGAGATGAAGCGCCGCGGCTCCGCCGCGTGATGCCTTTGTCTACAACACCGAAAAATCCGCAAACGCCGCATAGATCGCAAGCACCGCGATCACCAGCGCGATCCCTGCGGGTACGGCATACTTCCACGGCTTGATATCGACATCGCCCGAGTGCTTATGTACCCATGTCTCCTTGCGCGGCGCGACCAGGCCAATAACGAGCATCAACGCAACGATCGCCGCAAAGACCAGGCCGACGTAATGGAAGCCGTGCATCCAGCCACCCGCGAGGGTGAAGTCGCTGCCATCCTCGTTGGTGCCAAATGGCACGAAGTTGCCGACGAGCAGAAGGACCAGGCCGGCGATCAACGCCGCGTTTGCCGCGATGCCCGGCACGCGCTTGGTCATCATGCCGACCACGACCACCGACAGGATCGGGATGAAATAGATCGCGTTCATGGCCTGCAGGTAGCCGAAGATGCTGTCCTGACCCGCAAGCAGCGGCGCAAGTGTCATGGCCGTCGCCGCGATGATCCAGCCGAACCACTTGCCGGAGACGACGACCTGCTTCTCCGTCGCGTTGGAATTGATCAGGTTCTTGTAGACGCCGAGGCTGAAGAGTGTCGTCGTCGAGTTCAGTGCAGAGTTGAACGAGGAAAGCACTGCGCCGACGACCACCGCAGCGAAGAAGCCGACGAGCCCGGTCGGCAGCACATCATTGACGAGTTGTCCGTAGCTCTTGTCATTGGCGATGTCGGGGTTACCGCCCTGCACGACGTAGAGCTGATACGCGATCAGGCCGGGCAGCACGAGGTAGATCGGCCCGAGCAGTTTTAACGCCCCGCATAGCAGCACGCCCTTCTGCCCCGCCGCGAGGTCCTTGGCGCCAAGTGAGCGCTGGATGATCTGCTGGTTCGTACACCAGTAGAAAGTCATGATGAGGATCGCCCCTGTAAAGATCGTGCCGAAGGGCACCTGCTGGTCGGGCGCGCCGATCGAGTTCAGACGGTCACCCTGGTCGGCGCGGATCGCTTCGAGCCCGGCCATCGCGCCGTCGCCCCCGCCCACCGCGGCCAAGCCGAAGTACGTGATCAGCAGGCCGCCGATGAGCAGACCTACGCCATTGAGCGTGTCCGAGACCGCGACGGTACGGAGCCCGCCAAACAGCGCATAGACCGACCCGATCAGGCCGATGATCCACACGGTCAGCCAGAGCACAGCCGACTCGTTTTCAATCCCTGTCAGCCCGCTGACATCGATCATCTGAATCAGGCCCTGCGCACCCGCGTACAAGATGATCGGTAGCAGGATGACCGCGTAGGCGACCAGGAAGATGAGCGTGGTGATGGTGCGTGTGGTTTGCCCAAAACGCTCACCCAGGAACTGCGGTACCGTCGTGATCCCGCTCTTGAGGAACCGTGGCAGGAAGAACAACGCCAGCAGCACGATCGCGATGACGGTCACGATCTCCCAGACCATGACGTGAAGCCCCTCCTTAAACGCCGCTCCGTTGAGGCCGACCAGTTGCTCGGCCGACAGGTTGGTCAGCAGCAGCGACCCAGCGATGACGACGGCACCCAGGCGGCGTCCTGCGAGGAAGAAGCCGTCAGACGTGGCGTGGTCGTCTTTGTGGGTCAGGAACCAGGTGAGGCCGGCCACCAGGCCGGTGAAGAGCAGGAACGAGAGGAGGACGGTCAAGGGCAGGCTCCTGCGCCCGAGCGGCGCGGTGAGGACGGGGCGGTCGGGTCAAGGATAGCAGTCGCGGTGGAATGTCGAAATGCGTTCATGGACCCGGCGTGTGTCAAATTGCATACCTTTGCCTGATCGACTAAATTATTCGGTCACGCCGATCGACCCCCAACCCCAGGACTGTGATCAAGATGAGCGAATTCGCGACGGATGTCCGTGACACTGAGACCGCCCAGAAGTACCGCGACATCGGCATGGAGCACGAGCTCGCCGGTGACCGGATCGAAGCGATCAAGGCCTACGAGGTCGCCTACACGGCCGACCCCGACGACGCGGACACGAGCTTCCGCCTGGCTTACAACCTCGACCTGCTGGGCGAGGAAGATGAAGCGCTGCACCTCTACGAAGAATGCTGCCGTGCCGAGCGTCCGCCGCTTAACGCGCTGGTCAACCTTGCGGTGATGTACGAAGACCAGGGTAAGTACAGCCACGCCGAGCGCTGCATCCGCCAGGTGCTCGCGACGAACCCGAACCACGCGCGTGCCCGCCTGTACATCCAGGACATCCTTGCCAGCAAGGCGATGATCTACGACGACGAGGGCGAAGCGAAGCTGGTCAAGCAGGATGCGCTCTACAACACACCGATCACCGACTTCGAACTCACCGTCCGCACCCGCAACGCGCTGCGCAAGATGAGCATCCGCACGCTTGGCGACCTGCTGCGTGTGACCGAGTCCGAGCTGCGCAGCTTCAAAAACTTCGGCGACGCGTCGCTGGACGAGATCAAGGCCATGCTCGCGCAAAAGGGCCTGCGTCTGGGGCAGACCGTCGAGCAGCACCAGGAAGAAGTCAAGGCCCAGGTGTACGAGCAGCTTGCCAGCGAAACGGGCGACAGCTCGATCCTCGCACGCAATGTGAACGAGCTGGACCTGTCGGTCCGTGCCCGCAAGGCTCTGGCCCTTTTGAATGTTGCGACGCTCGGCGACCTTTGCATGAAGACCGAGGCCGAGCTGATGGGCGTCAAGAACTTCGGCATGACCTCGCTGGTCGAGATCAAGGCCAAGCTCGAAGAAATCGGCCTGGGCCTGCGTACGCTCGACGCGTAATGGCTCTGCCCAACGTATGAAACTTAGTTGCCCCGCCGCAGTGGCGGGGTTTTTTCTTGCCTGCCTATGATCGCGTGATGTCTGAAGCACAGGGAACAATCATCGACCGCCACGCCGCGCGTGTGGTGCTGCTGGACCGGGAAGACCGCGTCCTGTTGTTTCGCTGCCAGGAGCCTGGCACAAATCGGTCGTTCTGGATCACGCCGGGCGGCGGGCTGGAGCCTGGCGAGACCCACGAGCAGGCGGCCCTGCGTGAGTTGCAGGAGGAGACGGGGCTGACGGGCGTCGAACTGGGGCCCTGCGTCTGGACCCGGTCGCACACCTTCCCCTGGCTGGGTCGGACCTACCGCCAGCACGAGCGGTTCTTCCTGCTCCGTGTCGCGTCCCACACAGTCGATCCGGCATCTCATACCGATGAAGAGCTTGAGGTGCTAATCGAGCATCGCTGGTGGTCTGTCGAACAGCTTATGGAGGCGGCGCACGAGTCGTTTGCGCCCCGCCGGATCGCGGGTTGGATGGAGCAGTTGCTGGAGCATGGCGGTGCGGCTGAGCCGGTCGATGTCGGCTCTTGACGGCGGTCAAACAATAAAAGAACCCGCCCATGCAGGCGGGTTCTTTTTGATTAGTCGAACAAGTAAGGTCAGACGCCGTCGTCGCCGAAGAACCGCTTGAGCGCCCCACGCAGGGATTCAGCCATCTTCGAGTCAGGATCGACCTCGATTGCCTTGAGGAGTGTGACCTTCGCGGCGGGCTTGTCCTTGAGCATATTCAGTTGGATTTGTGACTTGTAGGAGAGCGCCTCTTGGCGAACGGACTTGATGAGGTCCTTTTTGCTCAGCATGTCATCAAGCTTGGCGATAGCACCATCGGCATCACCGCGAACGCTGCGGAGGATGGACATCAATTCGGCCTTCTGCTCTTTCGCGATCGCCAGGTCCTGGTAGTACTTGGCGAGGCCTGCGTTGCCGTCGTTATCGAGCGAGATGATCTCATCGACGACCGGTTTGTAGTGCTGCAGCGCGATGTCGTCGCCGACGACTTGCATCGCCGCGAAGAGGTGCTTGGCCTTTTCGATGCCCTCTGCCTTCTCTGCCGCGGCCATATGCTCATCGCGCTCGACACGCTTGGCTTTGAGCTCTTCCAGGTGCTTGATGTAGGCCTCAGGGCCGCCACGCTGGTAACCAGTCTGGGCATAGGGTCGACCCTGCGCATCAGCGAGGATGATGGTGGGGTAACCGCGGATCCCGAACTTCTCTTTCAGCTCCGCGTTCTGCGCCTTGACCTCATCCGAGATCTTCGACTTGTCTCTGGGGAAGTCCAGCTCAACCAGCACCAGGTTGCTCTTGGCGTAGGCCTTGAATTCGTCCTTCGAAAAGACCTCATCGACGAGCTTGATGCACCAGCCGCACCAGTCCGAACCGGTGAAGTCCATGAGCATGTCTTTGCCTTGGGTCTCGGCGTCTTTCTTGGCATTGGCGTAATTGTCGGTCCAGCCTTCGCCGCCCGCGAGGGTGGGGGTGGCGATCAGGCCCATCAGCATCAGGGCGGTGAGCAAACGCAGGGGGTGCAGGGTCATGGGTCTTCTTCCTTTTGGAGTCAATGGGCTCTCGGCGAGCCGAAGATGTATCTACGTGAGAGGGGACAGGTGGGTTCGATAAACGAAGTTTACTGGGGATCGCTATCGGCCGTACGCCACGCGGCCGATCGAGGCGTGTTTGCTCAGCCGGTTGTGGACATACAACGCCTCAAGCAGCAATTCGCCGGCACCGGCCAGCATGCCGATGTCCTTCGGGTCGACGCTCAGCAATTGGGCGATTTGTTCCGCGGCAGCAGACAGGCCGTCGATGTGCTTCATGCCATCGACCAGTTCCTTTGCGGCGGTGGTGTCGCCGATGGTCAGGCGCAGGCCGCCGTCGAACTGCAGGCTCAGCGACTCGTATTCCTCGATGCTGGCAATCTCATCAAAGACGGTTTTGACCGCCTCACCGAGCAGCGAGGCGACGAGTTGGTCCTCCGCCTGCTCCGAGTCATCACCCATCATCAGTTCGATCTTACCCCGGGTGGACGTCAGCACGTGATGCAGGTCGCAGACGCGTGCGGCGACGTGCGTCTCCCCCGTGACGATGCCACGGCGTTCGGCGCTGGAGACGATGGTTTCCAGGCAGGCGACGGAGGTGCGGACGCTGACGCCGGACGATTGATTGATATGCGAACTAATTCGGGCTGCTGCGATTGCCTGTTCCAGGACGCGGTGCAGGTAGTCGGGGATGGTGACGCGTGGGGGCTTAGGTGTGTTCGATTCGTCGGGTTGAGCGTTCTGCGCTGTGCGGTGCAGCCAGGCGTTTTCACTGGTGATCCGCATGCCCTCGCTGATCGTCAGCGGGTAGTGCGTGCGGATCACGCTCCCGATGCGGTCTTTGAGTGGCGTGACGATGCGCCCGCGGTTGGTGTAATCCTCGGGGTTGGCGCTGAACACCATCGCGAGGTCAAGGTTCAGGCGGATCGGGTAGCCACGGATCTGCACATCGCGTTCCTCGAGCACGTTGAACAGGCCAACCTGGATGCGCGGGGCCAGGTCGGGCAATTCATTGATCGCGAAGATGCCGCGGTTGGATCGCGGGACCAGCCCGAAGTGCATCGTCGCCTCGTCGGAGAGATGCCGGCCTTCCGCGTGTTTGACGATATCGATTTCCCCGAGCAGGTCGGCAATGGTCACATCTGGCGTCGCGAGCTTTTCGTGATAGCGTCCGTCACGGTGCAGCCAGCGGATCGGGGTGTCGTCACCCTCTTCTGCGATCCGTCGCTTGCCCAGATGCGTTGAGGGTTCAAGTGGATCGTCGGCCAGATCGAGGTCCGCGATGACGGGCACCCATTCGTCCAGCAGGCTCGGCAGCATCCGTAGCATCCGTGTCTTGGCCTGGCCCCGCAGCCCGAGGAAGAGCATGTCGTGGCGGGCGAGCAGCGCGTGGACGACCTGCGGGACGACCGTGTCGTCGTAGCCATGGATACCGGGGAAGACCGGCTCGCCTTGGCGCAGGCGGGTGATGAGGTTCTCTCGGAGTTCCTGCTTGACCGATCGGTGCCGATAGTCGGTCTCGCGGAGCTGGCCAAGGGTCGCGGGGCTGGGGTGTGGGCGGGTCAATCGGGGTTCCGTGGTGGTGTTTGGGTTGTGAGCAACGCTAGACCTGAAAATCGCACAAGTCAATGTCTTGTCGATAGATGGGACAGAGCCGCTTGGTCGAGGTATCATAGGGCTTTGCCCAGCGTCCCCCGAGCCATATCCATGAGCCAACTGTTGGTAGCCGTATCATCCCCCTGGGCAAGCGACAAGCTAGCCGAGCCCATCGCGGACCTCGCCCGTCGCTTGGAGGCGTCGGTGTTTGTCGCCCATGTGGCCACGCTGCAGGAGACCGACGAGCACGAATCGGACGCGACGCAGCGTGGCGAGCAGACGCTGCAGCTCTTCACCGACCGGCTCAAGCAGTCCGGCATCGAGGCGGAGGGCATCATGCTCTTCTCTGACGACACCGCCAAGGCCATCCTCAACACCGCCCGGGCCCGCAACTGCTCGCTGATCGTGCTGGGACTGACGGGTAAGGGCGTGCTCAAACGTCTGATCGCCGGGGACGTGCCCACCAACATCATCCGCTCGTCCGAGATCCCGGTCCTGCTTTGCCCCGCGAACTGGGACGGCTCGATTTAGCAACCGAATCTTGTATCCGGGCGGATCAGTGCCATAATCATGATGGAGGTGTCCGCTTATGCCGTGTAATCGCCCCGTGTTGTCTTTGACCGCCCTGCTGATACTTGGCCAGGCCTGTGTCGCACACGCCCAGCCGACGCTCAACCTCGCGGGCCAGGCCCAGGTTGATTTTTCTGCAACCTCGATCCACGAACTATCGGGGATCACGTTCTTGGGCGGCGACAGTTATCTGCTGGTCTCGGATACCGGTGGGAACATGCACCCCTCGACGATCGTCGTGGACCGCAGTACGGGATTTATCACCAGCTCGTCGCTCGGCAGCGCGGTCGCCATTTCCGGCGGTAGCGACCTCGAAGGGATCGCCTACGACCCGCGGGACGGCGGCGTCCTGATCAGCGACGAGTCAGGGCAGACGATCAGCCGGCACAATGCGAGCACGGGGGCGCTCGATAGCGCTTTCACGGTGCCGACCATCTTTGGGAATAGCCGGGGCAACCTTGGGCTTGAGTCGCTTTCCCTGGCGCCTGTCGCCTACAACGCCTGGACCGCTAACGAAGAGTCGCTCACGGTCGATGGGCCGGTCTCGACCGACACCACGGGCACGCTTGTCCGCCTGCAGCGTTTTGACAGCACGGGGACGGCCGATGCGCAGTTCGGCTACCAGACCGAGCCTCACGCGGGGGACGACAACATTCTCAGCCGAGCACAGTCGGGGGTATCCGACCTGTTGGCACTGCCCGACGGTGGGCTGATCGTGATGGAACGAGAACTGGGCGGCAGCGGCATCCCTAGCTTTCGCAATCGTCTATACCTGATCGACAGCAGCGCCGCGGACGATACGAGCAGCGAGGCCTCGCTGAAGACGCCTGGCATCGACCTGGTCGGTAAAGACCTGCTGCTGCAGGTCGATGCGGGGCTCGCAAACTTTGAAGGGCTGACGCTTGGGCCGATGCTTGAGAACGGGGATTACGCCGTCCTCCTGATTGCCGATGACGGTGGCTCCGGCTCATTCAATCCGCAGAACCTGTTGGCCTTACGCCTCTCTGGGATCGCGGTCGATGGCGACCTCACCGGCGACTTCCTTGTGGACCAGGCGGATCTGGACGTGGTTCTCGACGGCCTTGGGGACAATGTCGCAGCGGGCAACCGTCTGCTGGGAGACTTCGATGGCGATGGCGTGATCGGTCAGCCGGATGTCGATGAGGTCCTCGACAACTGGACCGGTGATCAGCCGCCGAGCATCCCCGAGCCGGGCAGCCTGTGCATGCTTGGCGGGATGGCGTGGACGATCATGATGCGTCACTAGCCGGGCAACTCAAAATCGGGGCTTGGTGTAAGCTAATGCATTCGGTGCGTGGCCAGTGTGCCGCACCGTTTAACCAATGCCCGTACGGAGAGCCCGACTTTGAAAGCTGCAACGACCGACGAGAACCCCGATGTCCTGCTGATTGGCAGCGGGATCATGTCCGCCACGCTCGGGGCGATGCTCAAAAACCTCAATCCGGGACTCAAGATCCAGCTCTATGAGGCCGCGGACTCGCTCTCACCCGAGGCGTCCAACGGCTGGCACAACGCCGGCACGGGCCACGCCGGCATCTGCGAGTTGAGCTACACACCCAACCGTGGCGAGGACGGGGAAGTCGATGTCGCCAAGGCGATCGAGATCTTCCACCAGTTCGAGCACTCCAAGCAGTTCTGGGGCTACGCGGTCCGCGAAGGGATCATCGAAGACCCCACGACCTTCATCAACCCCGTCCCGCATATCGCTTTTGTCTACGGCCAGCCGCAGGTGGATTTCCTACGCTCGCGCTACAACCAGATGGTCAAGCACCACTTTTTCGAGGCGATGACCTACACCGAAGATCGTGAGACGATTCGGAAGTGGTCGCCTTTGCTGCTTGAGGGCCGTGACCCCAACGAGCCGATTGCCGCGACGAAGATGGACATCGGTTCGGACGTGAACTTTGGATCGATCGCCCGCCAGTTCACCCAGTGGCTGGGCAAACAGGATGGCTGCTCGTATGCGCTGAACCACAAGGTGGTCGACCTCGATCAGAACGCCGAAGGCTGGAAGGTGACCATCAAGGACACCGCCAACAAGGCCAAGTTCACCAAGCAGGCGAAGTTTGTCTTCATCGGCGCGGGCGGCGGTAGCCTGCCCCTGCTGCAGGCGTCGGGTATTAAAGAGAGCAAGGGCTTTGGCGGCTTCCCCATCGGCGGGCAGTGGCTCGTCTGCGAGACGCCCGAACTCGTCGAACAGCACGGCTCAAAGGTCTACGGTATGTCGCCCGGCGCGGCGCCGACCATGGCTGTGCCTCACCTGGATATCCGCGTCATCGATGGCAAGCGGGCGCTGCTTTTTGGCCCCTATGCCGCCTGGACAACCAAATTCCTTCACGAAACCGGGCGGTGGACTGATCTGCCCGGCTCGATCCGCTTGGACAACATCGCCTCGCTCATCAAGGTCGGGCTCTACAACATTCCGCTGGTCCGCTACCTCATCCAGCAGGGCACCCAGAGCATGACGACTCGGATGAAGGAGCTCAAAAACTTCTACCCCGACGCCGACCCCAAGGACTGGAAACTCATTGATGCTGGTATCCGTGTCCAGGCGATCAAGAAGGAAGATGGGGACGCGGGGATCGTGCACTTCGGAACCGAGGTGGTGACGAACAGTGAGAAGACCATTTCTGCTCTGCTCGGTGCGTCGCCCGGCGCATCGGTGTCGACCAATATCATTCTTGACGTGGTCAAGCAGTGCTTCGCAGACGATCTGGCTACCGCTGATGGGCACGCTCGGATGAAGCAGATGGTGCCGACCTACGACGAGGACCTGATCCCAGACGATAGCGCGGATAGGCAACGCAGTGTCGCGGTCGAGGCAGAGCAGTCGCTGGGGCTGCGGCCTACGTAAGCATCAGTTGTTTCTTATGCCCGTCGGCGTTGAAGCTGCAGGCGTTGAACTTCGGTGCAACGATGCTGCATCTTCTGCTCGATGAATTGCAACTGAGAGGGGTCGTCGATATCGAACTCAACGCCGAGGTATAAGCCGTCTTCGCCGAGCGCCTCGATGTGTACGATGCGAACGGGGGCGTTGACGTGTTCTTCTTCGCCAAGCCATGCGGCGCACTGGTAACTGCGTTTGCGTTTGATCTGGTTCAAAATTTGTCGCGATGCCCGGACGCTGATACCCAAGCCGCCGCCGCTGATGTTGACCAGTCGCCCCTGAAACTCGAATCGAGCCTCTTCATTCTCGTGGATCAGTTTGACGGGCTTTAGCTCCATCGCCGCAACCCCGACTCGGAAGAACGATCGCCGTTGCTCACGCTTGGGGCGACGCCCCGGGCTCAACCGGTAGCAGGTCAGGCGCAGTGAATCGTTTACCTGGTAAACAAAGGTTTCGCGGATGGTACAGGTCGCAACAAGCCGTTCATTGTTATGCATGATTAGCAACTCGACATCATCTCGGTTGCCGAAGGAACGGTCAATGACCGCTTGCCGCGGGGTCCCCACAATGATGCAGCCGTCGTCGAGCACCTCGAAGACTCTACTTCGGTAGGTCACCGCTGCATTGATGTCGCTGCTGTTGCCACGTGATATTTCAGCGGGCGCATTGTGGGCCGCGATGTCGATGAGCATTGACTGCCATTGGCGATTGATCCGACTGTCCAATTCAACACCTCCGTACATGCGAATAATCGGACGTATGTGATCTGTCCTTAATCGCCCCTATTGAAAGAATCAAAGGGCTTTGCTCCTACAAACGGCACAGCCTGCGGAGACGCTACACTTGCCGCATGGCAACGCTGTCACATGGCTCAGATCTGAGATTGGCGCCGACGCTTGGGCCATTTGCTCAGGGCTTTGGCAACTCTCCTCGTCGGGCGCTGACTGCGATCGCCGCAGAGGGGTTTTCTGCGGTACAGCTTGATGCCACACTTCCGGGCCTGCGCCCGAGGGAACTGGACACCTCTGCCCGTCGAGATCTAACGGCCACCGCGGCGCGGGCGAATCTTGTCATCGCGGGGATCGATTTCTTTATCCCCGTCGACCATTACCGTGATCCGACACATCTCGACCGTGTAGCCACCGCGGCACAGGGTGCCTGTTCACTGGCTGCGGACCTGGGGCGTGTACCTGTCAGTTTGAACCTGCCAATCGACGATTGCGATCCATCACTGTTGGACGCCCTGCTGGCTGCGGCCGACAGGCATGGGGTCCCCTTAGCGATCCATGACGAGGCGAACGCGTCGGGACTGAAGGCCTGGCTAGAGCAATACGATCGCGCAGTGGTCGGTGCCGGCCTCGATCCGGCCGCCCTGTTGATCCGTAAGCAAGAGCCTTCAGGTTTGGCTCAATCACTGGGTGAGACGCTGTGCGTCGCGCGGCTGTCAGATGCAAGTCGGGGCCAAGCCGATGGCGGGCGCCAGGTCGTGGGCAGCGGCGACCTGGATGTGATGTCTTACCGTGTTTCGGTTGACCTGGCCGCGTCACGCAAGGGCCCGGTTGTACTTGATCTGCGTGGCTTGTCAAATCCGGTTGCTGCGGCCCGTACCGCCAAGGCAGTATGGGACCAGGCCGCGATCAGTCTTTAGCAGTTTCAGCCGCGGTATTCTGTGACAGTTCCAGAG
>Ga0213866_10000987_pt1 | contig 21878 bp, 21 predicted proteins | sample PICome_11_FD_160079 | JGI IMG/M metagenome (GOLD analysis project Ga0213866, IMG submission 160079) | Coastal seawater microbial communities near Pivers Island, North Carolina, United States - PICO284 | ecosystem: Environmental > Aquatic > Marine > Coastal | place: USA: North Carolina...
TATCGTTGAATTTGCACAGGCACTCGACGATCAGGGTGTAGAAATTCTGTCCACTGGCGGCACCTTCCGCCTGCTCCGAGAACAGGGCATTCAGGCGGTGGAAGTGTCAGATTACACCGGCTTTCCCGAGATGATGGACGGGCGCGTAAAGACGCTGCACCCCAAGGTTCACGGCGGTATTCTTGGCCGCCGCGGCACGGATGAAAGCGTGATGGAAAAGCATGGGATCAAATCCATCGATATGGTGGTGGTCAATCTGTATCCCTTTGCCAGCACTGTGGCAGATCCCAACTGTGACTTGCCCACCGCCATTGAGAATATTGATATTGGCGGACCCACTATGGTTCGCTCGGCCGCTAAAAATCACCGCGATGTCGCCATTGTGGTCAATGCCAGCGACTATCAAAAGGTGATCGATGAAATGCGCAATCACCAGGGGCAGCTGGGCTATGAGACCAGATACCAGTTGATGGTTAAGGCCTTTGAACACACTGCTGCCTACGACGGCATGATTGCCAATCATTTCGGCAGTCGCGATACCAACAACCAGAAACGCGCCTTTGCCGATACCTACAATGTGCAATATATCAAAGCGCAGGAAATGCGCTACGGCGAGAACCCCCACCAACAGGCGGCATTCTATACTGAGGCCAATCCAACTGAAGCCAGTGTTTCCACCGCCCAGCAATTACAGGGCAAGGCACTATCCTTTAATAATATCGCCGATACCGATGCGGCCCTAGAGACGGTTAAACAGTATGACCAACCGGCCTGTGTGATTGTCAAACACGCCAATCCCTGTGGTGTGGCGGTAGCCGACGACATAATCAGCGCCTACAACCTGGCATTTGCCACCGATCCCGAATCTGCCTTTGGTGGCATTATCGCTTTCAACCGCGAGTTGGACGAAGCGACTGCAACCCTGATTTGCGAGCGTCAATTTGTCGAAGTGATTATCGCTCCCTGTGTCTCTGAAGGTGCCATTGAGGCAGTTAGCGCCAAGAAGAATGTGCGGTTGCTAGCCTGTGGAAACTGGGGTGATAAGCGGCCTCAGGATCTGGATTACAAGCGGGTCAATGGCGGTCTGCTAATTCAGGATCGGGACAATGGCATGATCGATCTGCCGGACCTCAAAGTAGTCACCCAGCGGGCGCCATCAGCCAGTGAAATGACCGACCTATTATTTACTTGGAAGGTTGCTAAAATGGTTAAGTCCAACGCCATTGTCTACGCCAAAAATCAACAGACAGTGGGTGTTGGAGCCGGTCAGATGAGCCGTATTAATAGCGCTCGCATCGCCGCAATCAAAGCCGAGCACGCAGGCCTCGAGGTCAAGGGTGCAGTGATGGCCTCGGATGCCTTTTTTCCGTTTCGCGACGGTATAGACAATGCCGGTGAGGCCGGGATCAGCTGCATTATCCAGCCCGGGGGCTCAATGCGCGACGAGGAGGTTATCGCCGCGGCCGATGAGCACAATATGGCCATGGTATTTACCGGAATGCGCCACTTCCGCCACTAGGGCGAGTGCACTATCCCTACAGGATCTCTTTAGTGCGCTTAAAAGCCGCCAGTGCCCGCTCGCGGGATTGTTTGATATCGACAATGGGATGGGGGTAATTGACCCCCAACTCAACTTGCGCCTGTTGCAACACCTCGGCTGGCGCCAGCCAGGGGGCGTGAATATGTTTGTCCGGTATCTGCGCCAACTCGGGCACAAAGCGTCGAATGTAATCACCCTTGGGATCAAATTTTTCACTTTGGGTCACAGGGTTGAAAATGCGGAAAAAGGGTGCGGCATCGGCGCCACAGCCAGCAATCCACTGCCAGCTGGCGCTATTGCTGGCCAAATCGGCATCCACTAAGCAGTCCCAGAACCAGCGCTCGCCACTGTGCCAGTGTATCAGCAAGTTTTTCACCAGAAACGAGCCCACCACCATGCGCACTCGATTGTGCATATAGCCGGTGCTGTACAGTTCGCGCATCCCGGCATCTACCAAGGGATAGCCAGTGCGACCAGTCTGCCATGCAACTAAATCGCTATCGGCATCGGCATTCCAGGGGAAATTATCAAACTTCGGCTGCAGATTTCTCTCCGGCAGTTGGGGGAAGTGGTAGAGCAGATAGTGAGAAAACTCGCGCCATCCCAGCTCGCTTAAAAAGGTATCCAAACTGTCAGTATTGGCGCAGGCTACGCCTTCATTTTGCGCCCTGTGCCAGGCGGTATTGACTGACAGCATGCCAAAGTGAAAAAAGGGTGAAAGGCGAGATACATTGGCCTTATTGGGATAGTTTCTGCCCTCGCGATAGTCCCCGAGGCCCTCAGCTATAAACTCATCTAAACGCTGTTGGGCTGCCGACTCGGAGATCTGCCAACAGTTGGCCATTTCTTTATACCATGGAATTTCAGGCAGTAAATTCAAGCTATTAATTGGTAGTGAGCATTCACTTTTATCACTGACCTGCAGCCTTTCTGGCGCTGGGTGGGGAATCCGAGGGGCACTGTGCTGCAGACAACCTCGACGATAGTACGGCGTAAATACCTTGTAGGGCGTGCCATCGGCTTTGACGATCTGCCAGGGCTCCCACAGCAGCGACCCGTTGTAACTTTGGACCTCTATACCGGCAAGCTTTAACTGTGATTTCAGTTGCACGTCCCGCTCTATGCGCCATGGCTCATAACAGCGATTCCAGACAACCGAGGTGGCACCCAACTCCTCGGCCACACTGGTGAGTATCTCCAGTGCATCGCCGCGAAATAAATTTAGCTTGCCATCTAGAGAGCGGTCCAGGGATTCAAGCGCATGGTGCAACCACCAGCGGCTAGCGGCGCCCATGGCCCAGGACCCTGCCGCCGAATCATCCACTATATAGACCGGCACAATGTTGCCCTGCTGGCAGGCTTGCCACAGGGCTGGGTTATCAGCGAGTCGGAGATCCTGTCTGAACCAGACTATGGTTGCGCCTTGGTTGGTTGGGCCTGCACTCGTTGGGCCTTTATTCGTTAGGTCTTGGCTGTCCTGAAGATTTAAAATAACTGACTTTCCCCCTGATTGCTGGTCTATCAAGTACGCTGTGTTGGGGCATACAGATTTAAGTTAGCCTTTGTCGAGAAACGATTGTTTTTTAACGCACTAATTAACCCACTAGCCAGTCGACCCTGAAAATTGCATAAAGCAACGATGTAATTGACTAATTTACTAGAACTGTGAACTATTTCTACCGAAAAATCATGGGGTAGCGCAATTTCTAGGTAAACTATTGTCTGCAACGCAGACGTTCGGGTTTGGAAAATACGGATTTATTGTTTTAGCCTTTTGTTCTAAGCAAGGCGCACGAGAAACTGGAGCGCATTGTACCTAGGGTACATGAGTACCAGAAGTCGCAGTGCAACACAGCCCAGGGCAAAAGAGGCCTTTTTTCAGGAACGACTAGCTAACCCAGCAAACAATCGCTCTGGTACAATACTAGCCTAATAATCACAATTGGAAATCAGCAGCAATGAATATTCTCCTTATCGGCTCTGGTGGGCGCGAGCATGCACTGGCATGGAAAGTATCACAATCAAGTCAAGTGGAGACAGTTTTTGTTGCCCCGGGCAATGCTGGAACTGCCCTCGAGCCAGGACTGAAAAATCTAGCTATAGATGCTGACGATTTTTCTGCGCTGGCAGATTTTGCTGAGTCAAATTCTTTGGGCTTGACTATAGTCGGCCCCGAGCAACCATTGGTCGACGGGGTTGTCGATTACTTCAACAGCCGAGGTCTGCCGATCTTTGGTCCCTCCAAAGCGGCAGCTCAACTGGAGGGCTCAAAAGCCTTTACCAAGGACTTCCTGGCTCGCCATAACATTCCCACCGCCAACTATGAGACCTTTACCGAGGTCGATGCGGCAATCAACTATCTGCACCAGGTGGGCGCACCGATCGTGGTCAAGGCCGATGGTCTGGCCGCCGGCAAAGGTGTGATTGTCGCTATGACAATGCCTGAAGCAGAGGCCGCGATTAGGGATATGTTGGCGGGCAATGCCTTTGGAGAGGCCGGTCACCGGGTAGTTATTGAAGAATTCTTAGACGGCGAAGAGGCCAGTTTTACTGTGATGGTCGACGGAACCCATGTGCTACCCCTGGCGACCAGTCAAGATCACAAACGGGTTGGCGCCGGTGATACAGGCCCCAACACCGGCGGTATGGGCGCTTACTCGCCAGCCCCTGTAGTGGATGAGCAAACCTATCAACGCATTATGGATGAAGTGATTTATCCAACGGTGCGCGGTATGGCTGCTGAGGGCAACAGTTTTACCGGCTTTCTCTACGCCGGGTTGATGATTATGGCCGACGGCACTCCCAAGGTTATCGAGTACAACTGCCGTTTTGGCGATCCGGAAACCCAGCCGATTATGCTGCGCCTACAGTCCGATCTGGTGGCCCACTGTCTGGCTGCCCTAGCAGGCCGTCTGGATCAAGAGACTGCCCTGTGGGACAGTCGACCCTGCGTGGGAATTGTGCTGGCAGCGGGAGGCTATCCAAATACCTACCCCAAGGGAGATATTATCAGTGGACTGGCCAATCCAGAACAGGATAACCAATACAGCTCTACGGCAGACCTTGATGAGAAAATCTTTCATGCGGGTACAGCACATCGCGATGGTCCGGGTGAAGGCCCGGTAGTGACTAATGGCGGCCGCGTGCTCTGTGTCACCGCGCTGGGAGACAGCGTTTTAGCTGCCCAACAACGGGCCTATCAACTGGTCGTAACTATCAGTTGGGACAAGATGCAGTACCGTGACGATATCGGCTGGAGAGCCATAGCGCGAGAGCAGTCTAATAAAGCGTAGAGGCAGATGAAAATGGCCGAGATTGCTTTTTTCAGAAATGATATACCCTTTGCCTCATTTGGCCAGAGTCACCTTTATACTGTTCTGCTGTCCTGTGTGCTGCTGATTTTGCTGATTGCGATGGGTCAAAATTTCAGTCGCAACCAAAACCTTATGATCAGTCGGGTCTTAAGTGTGTTTTTATCCCTTACTGTGATCAGCTTTATCGCCTTAGAACTCTGGTTTGATCGTTTTGATATAGGCGTAGATCTGCCCTTTTCACTGTGTAACTTATTTGCCCTACTGGCACCGCTACTGTTTTGGAATCCCAATCTCAAGCGCTTCGAGATTATCTACTTTGCCGTGATGTCCGGCACTTTTCAGGCCGTTATTACACCGGATCTGTATACCGGCTTTCCCACCTATGGTTTCTTTAAGTACTGGATTTGTCATATTGGCCTAGTGCTCACGGTGATCCATTATTTGGTCAGCTTCCAACTGTTGCCCAGTGCAAAAGGGATCTTTAAGACCTTTATCTGGCTAAATATCTATCTGTTGGCTATTGTGCCCATCAACTGGTTGTTGGATGCGAACTATTTTTATCTGATGCAAAAGCCACTCAACCCGTCAATTCTTGATCTCTTTGGACCCTGGCCCGTATATATTCTAGTTTGCGAATTGTTAGCTATGGGCTTTTTTGCCCTTGCCTATATACCTATAATGCTGATTAACCGACGCGCCTCCGATTAGTAGCACCACTAAAGGGAAACAAAACCTATGTCACAGAGACAGCTCTCATCCATAGACCAACTGATCAGTCAGATTGATCTGGGTCTGCGCAGAGCTTTTGGCGAGGCACCGCAGCCGAGCCGTGTATCTCCTGCGTCTGATGCGGAAGAAGTAGAATTGTCAGATCAGCAGCGCCAACAGGCCATCGGACTAATGCGCGTCAATCATGCCGGCGAAGTCTGTGCTCAGGCGCTCTATCAAGGTCAGGCATTAACCGCCAAGCTGCCTGCAGTGGGCGAACAGATGGCCGAGGCTGCAGAGGAGGAGATTGACCATTTAGCTTGGTGCGAACAGCGCATTGACAGTCTGGGCGGCAAAACCAGCGTCCTCAATCCCGCATGGTACGCCATGTCATTTGCCGTCGGTGCCGGTGCCGGCATTATCAGCGATAAATTGAGTCTGGGCTTTGTAGCGGCAACTGAAGATCAAGTTTGCCAACATCTACAACGTCATCTCAATGATCTGCCTGAAGCGGACCAAAAGAGTCGTGCCATCGTTCAACAGATGCTGAAGGATGAGCAGGCCCACGCTGAATCTGCACTTGAAGCTGGTGGCCACAATTTTCCAAAACCGGTGAAGAAGCTGATGACCCTAGTATCATCAGTTATGACCAAAAGCAGTTACTATATCTAGCTGTAATTCGAGGTCAGCTTACCAGCTGGTTTCAGAAGCACTCTCCCACTCTTGCATCAAGCCGACAATTTTATCGGCAATCCAACTATGCATTGGCGAGCTCGAGGTGCGCTTATGTTGCAGCAACACCAGTGGAAGTTGTGCCACATGGGGTAACTCAGCTGGGTAGGGCTTGCGGACCACCCTATCTATCTCACGTTCCATAGTGTTGCCGTATTGAACTGCAACCATCAGACAGTCGGTATCACAGACTGTCTCCAACGCAGTCATCAGTTGATTAGTGACCAGTGCCTTTTTTCGCCTGCGTCCCAGATCACGTAGCGCCTTGTCAAACCGTGCATCAGTGCGGGCATTCACCCGTTTAGCGATAAGTAGATAATACTGCACAAAGGGATACTCCAAAATCTCATCGAGAGTCACCTCGTCCCTATCGGCCAGGGGGTGACCCTGTCGCATCCATATAGAAGGCGTGAAGATGGCCAGGCTTTTGGATTTGATATCCTCTATGACTCCCTTGTCCAAATCTATGGCAAAGTCCAAAATCCCTTCGGCCAACTCCCCTTCCACAGACTCGGTCTCACTGGAAATGGAGAGGATCAGTCCCGGGGCCTCCTCAGTGACCACTCGGGTAAGCTCCGATATCAGGGAGATAGCAAGAAATTCTGGCACAGCGATCACTATCTCGCCCACATAGGTGGCTGGATCAAACTCGCCCTCACTAATCATCTCCAACACACTATCTAACACTTCCGGAAGACGCAATTCCATTTCTCTGGCCTTGGGTGTAGGCACCAGCTCATTGCCAGATCGCGTAAATAGCGGATCATCCAACTGTTGCCGCAGACGCTGCAACACCCGACTCATGGCTGGCTGAGTGATATACAGCCGCTGTGCCGCCCTGGTAACACTCCTTTCCTCGAGTAACGCCTGCAGAGAAACCAAAAGATTCAAGTCAAGACGGTTCAGTCTTTGTAGATTCATAAGTTACATCCTAACATTACAAAATGGCATGATTTAGATGAAAACAATGCATTGGCATTATATCGCTACAGTTACTATAGTATCAACCATAGAGCAACGACTGATTTGAAAGGAGACTCAAATGACTATTGTATACATACTATTGGGATTCACCGGCCTTACAGGCGCGGCAATTGCCTTGGATGAGTTCTCTAAGCTAGAGGCGCCCAAAGGCAGAGAATAGTAAAGATTACCAGATAGTAGCTGCCTATTATTGCTACTATCCGAATCCAAACCCCTCTTAATCCTTGCTAAAGGATTCTTTATAGGGACTCGCCAGAGTCCCTTTTTTTTGCCTGTTGAATTTAGGTCGATTGTATCTGATAACTATGGGTCATTTTCACGCCAGCCGATGACAGCATTATGGAGGCGGAACAATACTTTTCGGCAGACAGCTCAACCGCTCTTTTTACCTGACTCTCTTTTAGCTGTGTCCCAGTGACAATAAATTTAATATGAATTTCACTAAATACCGCTGGCACCGCATCGACGCGCTGGGCCTCTATCTCAGCTCTGCAATCCGCAACCTGCTGTCGGCCCTTCTTCAACATAGTCAACACATCAAAGGAGGCACAGCCACCCAGACCAATTAGCAGCATCTCCATAGGGCGAATGCCCATATTCCTGCCACCCTGTTCCGGGGCACCATCCATAACCACGCTGTGACCGCTGCCAGATTCACCGGCAAACATCACATTATCAATCCACTTAACAACTGCTTTCATTTAACCCTTACCCAATACTATTTTTAGCATCTCAATTGATATCACCCGTAGCCGTCAGTATATCACCCTTAGCCTGAGCCAATACACTGAAGCCTTTGCATCGATTGTGAACTGCGTAAAAAATGCAGAAACAGGAGGGGGTTAAAAAAGCCCAACGGGACATTGGGCTAGGATTTTAGCGGTGCCCGCCTAGGCAAAATCAGTATTGAGCTGATCACGGGTTGCAGGGTCTATCTGGTCAATGCGATAGTCGTAATTGGCGTGATCAACCCCCATCGAAATTGCCGCACCATTTTTGATGGCAGCGATCATTTCACGATCAAACTCAAATCGCGAGAAGTGTACAGAGCTGGTCTTTTCAGCACTTGCTCGCTGTAGATCTTCGTCGGCGATTGCATATACAGGGTCAAATCCCTGAACTTGAATATAGGTGCGATTTTCAATGTCCACCAGTTCCGCCAGCTTGATCTTTCGCTCCTGTTCATCGGGAAATTCAATCATTTGCGTGCACTTGAGATTGGTTCCATCGGGAATCAATGGGTTGTAGGCCTCGAGCTCGTCTTCAATCCCAGCGGCTTCAAATGTTCTCTCGATGCGCAGCATTTCCTGAATTTGATAGCGAATCGTCGCTTCGGATTCAAACTGCAGTGTCATATTGGGTCCGATATAGACGCTTCTCAAGCGCTTTAGCTCCATCGCCTGAGCACGGATCTCGGGCCGCTGCTCTGCGTAGGCTTCAAGTGACAGCAGTGTGTCTCGGGTGATCTTGGTCATTCTGTGTCCTCTGTAAGTCCATAGGCTTTAGCTACCAGGGAAATCGGGTGAGCTAATGCAGGTTGGTTGTCGTGATTTTCGCGAATGCCCTGGGCAATATGGTGTCCTCCCAAAGGGCAGTCACTGGTAATGTAATCTGGATTCTGTTCATTCATCGATCGAAAGACCGGTCGCCCAATCTTCATGGCGGTCTTGTGGAACTCCTGCTTGACGCCATAGGTTCCCGCGTGGCCGGAACATCTCTCAGTAGTCTTTACTTCGGTTTCCGGAATCAGCTTTAAAAATTCTTCCGTTTTCTTGCCGATATTTTGTACGCGCCCATGGCAGGGGACTTGGTAGGATACTGTGCCGAGCCCCTGATTGAAGTCTGTCTTTAACAGGCCATCCTTGATTCGCGCAATTAGATAATCAAATGGATCCCAAAACGCATCGCGCACGGCTTTGACATCCTCATCATCCGGAAACATCAGAGGTATCTCCTGCTTGAACATCAGTGTGCATGATGGAACAGCGGCCATAATGGCGTAGCCCTGACGAGCCAGTTTAGCCAGATTTGGGATATTGACTCGCACTAAGCGCTCAACTGCCTCGAGATCTCCCTGCTCGAGTTTTGGCATACCACAACAGACTTCCTTTTCAGCCACCACCCAAGGTATAGCATTGTGCTCTAACACAGAGACCATATCTCGACCTATGCCAGGTTCATTGTAGTTAATGTAGCAGGTTGCAAAAATTGCCACCTTGCCGGGCGTGCGCTCGCCATCTGTAACATCTACAGCATGAGATTGACCGATCATCTGGCGGAATTTTTTCGGTGCAAAGTCCGGCAACCAGGCATCCTGATGGATACCCAGCGTGCTCTGCACGGCCTTGCGCACTGGCTGCCAATGGTTGACGGCATTGACTGTTTCTGACACCAGTGGAATGCCGGCGGCGAGCCCAAGCCCATCAGTGTTGGATAACAGTTTGTCTCTGGTCGCCATACCCTCCCTCTGATGTTTGACTGCTTTGGCCTGGAGCATCAGATGGGGAAAATCCACATTAAAGGGGTGAGGTGGAACATAGGGGCATTTCGCCATGTAACACATATCGCAGAGATAGCATTGATCGACAACCTTGATGTAGTCCTCTTTGGCAACCCCATCCACTTCCATAGTTTCACTGTCATCAATAAGATCAAACAGGGTGGGAAAGGCATTACACAGACTCAGGCAGCGACGGCATCCGTGGCAGATATCAAAAACCCGCTCCAGCTCATCGTTGAGCTTATCCTGGTCATAGTACTCGGGATCTTTCCAAGCAATAGGGTGGCGAGTTGGGGCTTCAAGATTGCCCTCGCGTTTTGTATCAGTAGGCATATTTTTCCTCCGCGAAGAGAAACTTGAGGGGGGATTGAACCCCCCTCAGGTTATTTGCGGCTTAGGCTTCTTCTCTATAGGCATCCAGAGTTTTCTGGAATTTGTTGGCGTGACTGCGCTCTGCTTTGGCAAGTGTCTCGAACCAATCGGCAATCTCGTCGAAACCCTCATCGCGAGCGGTCTTGGCCATACCTGGGTACATATCTGTGTACTCGTGAGTTTCACCGGCAATTGCAGATTCCAATGCCTCGGCGACATTACCTGCAGCCAGACCTGTTTCCGGATCGCCAGATCCACCTTGAATAAGATATTCCATATGTCCGTGGGCGTGACCGGTCTCACCCTCGGCGGTATTGCGGAACACATTGGCCACTTCGGGAGCGCCCTCGATGTCCGCCATGTTGGCGAAATAGAGGTAGCGGCGGTTTGCCTTGGATTCGCCGGCAAATGCGGCCTTCAGGCTTTCTTCAGTTTTAGTACTCTTCAATTGCATAGGATATCTCCTTAAATAGGGTCATGCATTTTTGTTTGTATTGGCGCCAGACTAGCCAGCACATTATAGATAATGGGGTGGCCGCGTGTTTAATTCCAAGAGTATTTTTAAATAACCTCAATAGAGTTTTGCTATAAAAAAATAAGCGCATTATAAATTCAGTGAGCGCCTGTCTCAGGACCACTTTCACAGCCCGGCAAATTCAATAAACGGACCGCAAACTTATACTATTATTAAAGGCAGCTGGATTAAACACAGCATAATCGGGAGAACCCTCAAGGTTGGGAGACTGCCATCCATGACTGCAAAAACAGATGCTAAACTCGAGAGTCTGGCAGCGTTAATGGAACACTGCAGCAAACGAATCTATACCGCCAATGCGGTTGTCTTCAAGGCGGGTGACCAAGCGGAATCTCTCTACTACATAATCAGTGGTTCGCTAGTGACGGTGGGGGAAGATTACTCTGGCAGGGAAATTGCCCTCTGTTATCACAATCCCGATAAATTTGTCGGCGAGTTGGGGCTATTTGATAAGCGGCCCCGCAATGCACTGGTGCGCGCTAACTCAGGTGCTGAGCTGGGAGAAATTTCCTACAGCAAATTTCGATCCCTGAGCACACAGTATCCCGGTCTTATGCTTGCTGTAATGGCGCAGATTACCGATCAATTGAGGCACAGTTGTCGCAAAATCTGCGATTTGGTTTTCTTGGACGTCAATAGCCGCATTGCCCACGCCCTGTTCGATCTCTGTCGAGAGCCCACTGTACTGAGCCATACCCAGGGCAAACAACTGCGAATAACCAGACGGGAAATCGCCAGGTATGTCGGCTGCTCGCGAGAGGTTGTGGGGAAAGCACTCAAAGACTTTCAACAGCGGGGATTAGTGAATGTTTCTGGCAAGACTATCGTAATATTTCACGGCAGCTGGGAAGAGCTGCTATCTCGGTCACACCAGTTAACTGAAAAATCCCTTTAGAGCCTGTCCGGGATCTTCACAACGCATAAAAGCCTCACCTACCAAAAAGGCATTGACACCTCGCGCGCGCATCGTGGCAACATCCTGACTGCTATGGATGCCACTCTCTGTAATCACTATGCGGTCATCCGGTATTCTATCCAGCAACCTGTAGGTGTTGTCTAGGGACACATCAAAGTTGTGCAGATTGCGATTGTTAATTCCCACCATCGGGTTATCCAGATTCAGCGCGAGCGCCAGCTCAGATTCATTGTGAACCTCAATCAATACATCCAATCCCACTGAGATCGCCACTTGATGGAGATGGTTCAGAGACTCAGCATCCAGCGCCGCCACAATCAACAGCACGCAGTCGGCACCCAGTGCGCGGGCCTCATAGACTTGGTACGCATCGACTATAAAATCCTTTCTGATCACTGGCAGTGTGCAGGCGGCTCGGGCTGCCTTGAGATACGCATCCGCCCCCTGAAAAAAATCTCTATCGGTGAGCACTGACAAGCAGGTCGCACCACCCTGCTGATAACTCTCGGCTATAGCAATGGGATCAAAATCCTCTCTGATCACCCCTTTACTGGGGGAGGCCTTTTTAATCTCGGCGATCACCGCCGGCTGGCCCACTGACAACCTACTGGCCAGTGCGGCGGCAAAGCCACGGGGTTGATCGGCTTGATCAATTTGCCGCTTTAACTGTTGCACGGAGGTTTCTGCCTGCCGCTGACGGATTTCCTCATGCTTTCTGGCGAGGATTTTTTTAAGGATTGTGGGTGCGTCACTCGTCATTGATAATCTCACAGGGTTGCCCTTAGGCATCTGCCTGGGCTTGCGTAAATGCAGCAAAATCGGTGATCTTGGCTCTGGCCAGACCGGACTGTATGGCATCTTGCGCCATGTCCACACCCTGTTTCAAGTCGGCAGCACAGCCCGCTACATAGAGCGCGGCGCCAGCATTGATAGCGATCAGGTCAGCCGCCTTGGCAGCCTGGCCTCCCCGCTGCTTGCCCAGTGCATCGACAATCACAGCCAATGATTGCTGGGCATCGGACACCGCCAGTCCCTCAAGACTCTGGCGTCCAGCGAAGAAGTCTTCCGGCTCAATAAGGTATTCGCTGGTGGCGCCGTTCTTGTATTCAGCGACAAAGGTCTCTCTGGCTATACTGATCTCATCCAGCCCATCCGCCGAGTGCACCACCATAATATGTTCAGCCCCCAAGCGCCCGAGCACCTCGGCCATAGGTCGGCACAGCGACCGATCGTAAACACCAATCAACTGCTGTTTGACCCCTGCGGGATTGGTCATGGGGCCGAGAATATTAAAGATGGTTCGCAACCCCAGTTCTCGCCGCGGCCCAATGGCGTGTTTCATGGCACTGTGGTGGGCCGGTGCGAACATAAATCCCACGCCCAGCTCGCGCACACAGAGGGCTACCTGTTCGGGACTCAGATCTAAATTGACTCCGGCGGCCTCCAACAGGTCTGCCGCGCCACTGCTGCTGCTCACCGAGCGGTTGCCGTGCTTGGCGACCCGTCCACCACAGGCGGCCACCACAAAAGTCGATGCGGTAGAGACATTGAATAGATTGGACTGATCGCCGCCGGTGCCGACAATATCCACCAGATACTGACCATCCACTTCAACCCCGGTGGCCAATTCGCGCATTACCTCGACCGCGCCGGCGATCTCATCAATGCTCTCGCCCTTCATGCGCAGTGCCACCAAAAAAGCCCCTATCTGGGCCTGGGTTGCCTGTCCGGTCATAATCTGACGCATCACCTGGCGCATCAACGGCGCATCTAGATCCTCTCTATTGACTACCCTATCCAGGGCTTGGGTAATATCCATAGTTCACCCCTGTAAAAAATTGTTAAGTAGTTGATGGCCGTGCTGGGTGAGTATGGATTCGGGATGAAACTGCACACCTTCGACAGCCAAATCAGCGTGACGGACACCCATTATTTCGTCCCTAGAGCCATCCTCATGTTGGGTCCAAGCAGTTATCTGCAAACAGTCGGGCACCCGATCTCGATCAATCACCAGTGAGTGGTAGCGGGTGGCTTCGAACGGGTTGCTGAGACCTTTAAAAACCCCGTTGTTATCATGGTAGATCATCGAGGTTTTACCATGCATCACCTGCCTGGCGCGAACTATCTTGCCACCCATTGCTTGACCTATACTCTGATGGCCGAGACAGATACCCAAAATCGGAATTTTACCGGCAAAGGTGTCGACCACTGCAACTGAAATACCGGCCTCATTGGGTGTGCAGGGACCGGGTGAGATAACGATTTTCTCTGGGGCCATCCGCTCTATATCGGCAATGCTAATCTCATCATTTCGGTAGACTTGCACATCGGCCTTCAATTCGGCCAGGTACTGCACGATGTTGTAGGTGAAGGAGTCGTAATTGTCGATCATTAGTATCATCTTTCCACCTCTTCACAGGCCGCCATCGCGGCGCGCATCACCGCCCGCGCTTTGTTCATAGTCTCTTTCCACTCCAGTTCGGGAATAGAGTCGGCGACCACACCAGCACCGGCCTGTACATGTATCACGCCATCTTTAATTACCGCAGTTCTGATGGCAATGGCGGTGTCCATATTGCCGTTCCAGCCAATATAACCCACCGCACCACCGTAGATACCGCGCTTCACCGGCTCCACTTCATCAATAATTTCCATCGCCCGAATTTTGGGTGCGCCACTGAGAGTGCCGGCGGGCAGTGTGGCTTTGAGAACTTCGATGGGACCCCTATTATCAGTGACCTCACCCACTACATTGGAGGTGATATGCATCACATGGGAATAGCGCTCAACTACCATTTTCTCGGTGACCTCAACACTGCCAGTGCGACTGATACGGCCCACATCATTGCGCCCCAAATCGATTAACATCAGGTGCTCGGCTATCTCTTTGGGATCATTTAGCATCTCCCTCTCCATGGCAAGATCCTCCTCATCAGTCCTGCCACGCCGCCGGGTGCCAGCAATGGGACGCACTGTGACCTGACCGTCCTCCAAGCGCGCCAGCACCTCGGGCGATGAGCCCACTATATGAAAATCCGCCAAGTTTAAATAGTACATATAGGGCGATGGATTGAGCCGGCGCAGCGCGCGATAGAGCGCCATTGGGGATGCCGAAAAGGGTGCAGAGAGACGCTGGGACGGCACCACCTGCATGGCATCACCGGCCATTATATAGTCTTTGATTTTATCTACCGCCACCTGAAACTTGCCCCGGCCAAAACTCGACTCAAAGTCATCCTCAGCGATTTTTGACGGTTTACTGTGGGAAGATGTTGCAGGCACTGGCGCCAACAGCTTGGCCTCCAGCTGGTCCAGCCGGCGGTTGGCTTGCTGCAGCCCCATGGGCTCACTGGCATCTACATGCACCACTAGCATCAGGTTGCCAGATAGATTGTCAAAGATAGCCACCTCATCGGACGCCATCAACAGTATGTCGGGGGTTTGCAACTCATCTTTCGGGACAGTTTTTGCCAGCTTGGGCTCGACAAACCTGACTGTGTCATAACCAAAGTAACCCACCAAGCCGCCGGTAAATCTCGGCAAATCTGGCAGTTGAGGCATACTGAAGAGTTGACGAAATTTCTCAACTTCCGCCAGCGGGTCGTCGGTGTTGCGGTTGACCATGGGCTCACCGTCGCGGATGATTTCAAGCCGCTGCCCAGTAATTTTTAACACCGTGGAAGTAGGCAATCCAATCAGTGAGTACCGACCCCATTTCTCTCCCCCTTGAACCGACTCAAACAGGTAGGAATTGGGGCCATCGGCCAGCTTGAGGTAGACGCTCAGCGGGGTTTCAAGATCCGCCTGCACTTGGCGGGTCACCGGAATACGGTTGTAGTTTTGGCTTGCCAGTTGGGCGAATTTTTCAGGGGTCATAACAGTTTCCTAGGGATGTAGCAGGTTGGTTTTGAGGGCACAACAATACCCCCGACGACGCTAATTGCGCCATCGCCACCACTGGCAATTAAAACCTCGCTGTACAAAACTGCTGTTTTTCAAGCCCCATCTCCCGATAAGAATGTAACTATTGTAGTCAATAGATGGCCAGTTAACCAATTGTTGTTGCGGGACATTCTCAAGAGAAACTAAAGTCATTGTCACTCAACTACTTGAGAACGCCTTTAAGCTGCTCGCGCATTTTTTCTATAACATCTGCATAGTTGGGCTGGCTAAAGATAGCAGAACCCGCCACAAAGGTATCGGCCCCCGCCGCGGCAATCTCGGCGATATTGCCAACGCCCACACCGCCATCTACTTCCAGGCGAATATCATACCCACTGCTGTCTATTAGCTGTCGCGCCTGCACAAGCTTATCTAGGGTTGAGGGAATAAACTTCTGGCCACCAAAGCCGGGATTCACCGACATCAGCAGCAACATATCCATTTTGTCCATCACCCACTGTACCTGCTCTACTCCAGTCGCTGGGTTCAACACCAGTCCAGCTTTACATCCCATCTCGCGAACCAGCTGCAGCGAGCGGTCGATATGCTGAGAGGCCTCGGGATGAAAGGTGATGTAAGTGGCACCGGCATCGGCGAACATGCGAATCAAATCATCCACCGGCTGCACCATCAAATGCACATCAATGGGTGCACTGACACCGTAGTCACGCAATGCCTTGCAAACCATAGGTCCAATAGTCAGATTGGGCACATAGTGATTGTCCATCACATCAAAGTGCACTATATCGGCACCCGCCTCCAGAACCGCCTCGACCTCCTCACCCAAACGAGCGAAGTCTGCAGCGAGAATTGATGGCGCAATCAAGAAATCAGTCATAGCAAACCGCGATATTGTTTTAGGCGCAATAATGCTAGAGATTGGTAGCCGGTGCAAATAATTTAACTGAATTAGTCGCCCTCTGACTGATCAGAGAGAAGGTTGATAAATAGGCAGCTACCTAGCTTCAAGTAGCCAGGTAGCTACAACAAAATTTTCAAATCGTTTTTTAGGTGCTATTTGAACCGGCGCATTTTCCCCAGAGCTTTGGCTTCTTCTCTTGAGAGCATGCCATCGCCATCGGAATCCAGCTTGTCAAAGAGATCGCTGTGCTTTTGTTGCATCTTCTGTTTCAGCGTATCGCGCCTCTCTTCAGCCATAGTTCTAGCTTGATCCTCAGAGACTGCGCCGTCGCCATTGGCCTCCTCTCTTGAAAGCACACCATCGCGATTAGAATCCAGCTTGTCAAAGAGATCGCCGTGCTTTTGTTGCATCTTCTGTTTCAGCGTATCGCGCCTCTCCTTGCCCATAGCCCTAGCCTCATCTTTGGAGACCGAGCCATCGCCATTGGCGTCCATCGCGGCAAATCGCTGACGTCGCTGTTCAGACATTTCGGTTATCGCAGCCTCGTGTTCGGCGGTTGAAATTGCACCATCGCCATCGGAGTCAAAGCGTTCAAACAACTTGTGACTAAAAGAAGCGGGTTGCTTGTGATGTGCGGCGATTGCCCAGGGGGACAAAACGGCCAGCAGGCAAGCCAGCAGAAAAGAGCTTATCAAGAATTTCATTGCATTTACCTCGCAATTTAGGATTTAACCCAGCAACTCTGAGTGGCTTAGCGCACACGCAGAGCACTCGATAACACAAACGTCTTTCAAACAGGCTGGTTGACAGCATGAGACCGATCGCCTAATGGGCCATTTTGGGCTCGACGTTATTGGGCTAACCGTAACTGTAGTCAGCAAACTGCTGTCGCAGATCCTTTTTGCTAATCTTTCCGGTGGCAGTGTGGGGGATTTCCGCAACAAACACACAGTCCTCGGGGATCCACCACTTGGCAATCTTACCTTCCAGAGAGGCCAGTATATGCTGTTTGTCGGCCTCGATTCCCTCCGCTGCAACCACAATCAATAGAGGCCTCTCAGTCCATTTTGGGTGCGGCACCCCAATCACGGCTGCCTCGGCCACATGGGGATGGGCCATGGCTGCATTCTCCACATCGATGGAACTGATCCATTCACCACCGGACTTGATCACATCCTTAACGCGGTCAGTAATAGTGACATAACCCTGCTTATCAATGGTCGCCATATCGCCGGTGTTAAACCAACCCTGCTCGTCCACAGCTGGCTGGTCATCCAAACGGTAATAGCCGCTACATACCCAGGGGCCTTTAACTAAAAGCATTCCCGAGGTGTTGCCGTCCCAGGGCAGTTCATTGTCCTCATCGTCGACAATTTTCATCTCCACGCCAAATACTAGGCGGCCGGCCTTGATCCGCTGCTGATCCATCTCTGACGGGGAGAGATCTTGCATCCAGCCCAAGAGGTTGTTGTAAGTGCCCAGAGGACTCATCTCAGTCATACCCCAGGCCACATTCATCCAAACGCCGTGTTTTTCCATTGCCTTGATCAGCGACAGCGGACAGGCAGCGCCGCCAACCACCACATTTTTAAGGGTTTCAACGCTCTCCCCAGTTTTGTTGAGGTAGTCAACCAGCGCCAACCAGACCGTGGGGACGCCCAGGGAGTAGTTGACTTTTTCACTGTTAATTAGACGGGTGAGGGTCTCCCCATCGGCCATTTTCGGCCCGGGGAACACCAGCTTTGCCCCACACAAAGGCGCGCTGTAGGGAGTACCCCAGGCATTGACATGAAACATTGGCACAACAGGCATCACCACATCATCTGCAGAGAAATTCATAATATCCGGCAGGCCGCTGACCAGAGAGTGCAGTACTGTGCTGCGATGGCTGTAGACCACGCCTTTCGGATTTCCTGTAGTACCGGAGGTATAGCACATGGAGCTGGCACTATTTTCATCCAGCTGGGGCCAGTCAAAGGTTGCTGGTTTCTGTTCAATCAACACTTCATAACAGTGGGCATTGGCCAGGGTTGTCTCAGGCATATGCTGCTTATCAGTCATAACCACATAGCCCTCCACATGGGGCAGACGCGGTTGCAATTGCTCTAACAGTGGCACAAATAGGGGATCGGTAAAGATCCACCTATCCCCAGCGTGATTGACAATAAACTCTATCTGCTCCGGAAACAGCCGCGGGTTAATAGTGTGGCAGACCTGTCCGGAGCAGGAGATAGCGTAATACAGCTCAAGGTGGCGGTAGTCATTCCACGCCAGGGTGGCTATTCTGTCGCCCTGAGCAAAGCCGATCTCCTGCAGTGCATTGGCCATCTGGCGGGTCCGGGCAAATGCATCCCTGTAGGTATATTGGTGATTTGGATTGTCGGCGGTCACAGAGACAATTTCACTATCGCCGTGAATTCGCTCCGCGTGGTTCATAATAGCTGTGATGGTGAGCTGCCCGCTCATCATTAGACCCTGCATAGTAAATCCCCTTTACTTATTATTCAGTGGTTTTCAGTTAGATATTAGCATTGGATTGGCGTTTTAAAAATAAAAACCCTGTCCAATAGGTCATTCTCATCACGGCCGCTGTGGTAACCTCACCACCCATGCCAGCTGCGCTTTAAATCTCAGTCTATGGTGTATAATCTCTGGAACAATAGCACTGGCCAAGGATTCCCGCAGGAAACAATCTATGAAAAAATCCCTCGGGGTGGTAATGGACCCAATTGCCGCCATAAAGTTTCACAAGGACACCACCCTGAGTTTACTGCTGGCGGCTCAGCGACAGGGATTTGAGCTGTTTTATATGGAGCAGCAACATCTGTTCTTGGACAGCAGCTCTCCCTGTGCCGATATCCAGCCACTGCAGGTATTTGATAACCCCGAAAATTGGTATCAATTGGGTGAGACCCGCACTGTTCCACTGGCAGATCTAGATGTGATTTTGATGCGCAAAGATCCCCCCTTTAACAGTGAATTTATCTACTCAACCTATATTCTCGAAGCGGCTGAACAGCGCGGCACATTGGTGGTCAACAAACCTCAGAGCCTGCGCGACTGCAATGAGAAAGTGTTTGCCACCCAGTTTCCCCAGTGCACCCCACCGCTACTTGTCAGCCGCAATCCATCGAAGTTAAAGGCATTTTTGGCAGAACATCGCGATGTGGTGTACAAACCTCTGGACGGCATGGGCGGCACCTCGATCTTTCGAGTCAAAGAGGACGATCAAAACCTCAATGTCATTCTGGAAACCCTGACCGATAGCGGTCGCCAGACCATTATGGTTCAGAAGTACCTGCCCGAGATCACCAGTGGCGACAAGCGGGTGCTGATTATCGACGGCGACATAGTGCCCTACTGTCTGGCGCGCATGCCCTCGGATAGCGACTTTCGCGGCAATCTGGCCGCTGGCGGTCAGGGGGTAGTGCAGCCGTTGTCTGAGCGCGATCAGTGGATTGCTCAACAGGTGGCCCCGGCACTCACCGAGCGCGGACTACTATTTGTCGGCTTAGATATTATTGGTGACTACCTGACGGAAATTAATGTCACCAGCCCTACCTGCGCCAGAGAGATTGATGCCCAGGGGCATACTGCGATTGGCGATCAGCTGATTGCCGCTATCTGCCGGCGCTTAAATGCAAATTAAATAGCAGTTGGTCAGTTAAAACTGGGCAACTCACCTTGCTTTCACCGGGATTTAGTCCCATATTGTTATCTATGGCCGAGTTATTGAAAAAAACCGTATCTAGCCTCAAAAACCATTTTCTGGTGGCGATGCCCAGTCTCGATGACAAACATTTTGCCCACTCTGTGGTTTACCTCTGCGAACACAGCTCAGAGGGGGCCATGGGCCTGATTATCAACCAACAGCTAGATATCCCCGCCAAGGCAATCTTTGATCAACTGCAAATTACCTACCATGAACAGCAGGGTGAATCCCTGATATTCGATGGTGGCCCGGTGCAGCGCGACCGCGGGTTTATCCTCCACCGCAGCTGCGATCAGCAGTGGGAGTCGACAGTAACCATTGGCGACGATATCGCCCTCACCGCCTCCAGGGACATTCTGGCAGATATTGCCCTGGGCTCCGGCCCTGCGGATAAACTGATCACACTGGGGTACTCCAGCTGGGGTGCCGGTCAGCTGGAACAGGAACTCAAGGGAAATAGCTGGCTCACCATACCGGCGGATTCAGCAATCCTGTTCAATACCGCCTGTGAGCGGCGCGCTCAGGTCGCCGCATCCACAATTGGATTAGATCTCAATTCCCTAGCGCTAGACTCGGGCCATGCCTAGAGGCGACACCTACCAGACCCTGTTGGCCTTTGATTACGGCCTCAAGCAGATCGGTGTCGCTCAGGGTCAAACCCTGACCGGCGGCGCCAATGCCCTGAGTATTGTCCGCGCGGCCGACGGCGTACCCAACTGGAGAGAGATCGAATCCCTGATCCAAGAGTGGAAACCCGACCTACTGCTGGTTGGCCTGCCGCTCAATATGGACGGCAGCGAGAGTGATTTGAGTCAGCGGGCGAGAAAATTTGCCCGCCGACTCGAGGGGCGCTTCCAATGCGAAGTGCTGATGGTGGATGAGCGCCTGACCAGCCGCGAAGTCAAAATCTCCCTGCGACAGGAGGCCTCGCAAACCAGTGGTAAAGCGAAAGCTGCCGACCTGTCCAAAATCGACCATCTGGCAGCAGCCCTGATATTGCAGAGCTGGCTGGACAACCCCCAGCTGGGCCGCAGGGTCTAGGGCCCAAATTCCGGTGAGCGCACAGTCTATGTCAGCCATTCAAGATCGTATTACCGATGTCCAAGGGCGCATTCAGCGGGCGGTGCAGCTGGCCCAGCGCAATCCCGACTCGGTGCTACTGGTCGCGGTCAGCAAGACCAAAACCGCCGCCGATATCAATGCAGCGGCGGCCTGTGGGTTAACTGACTTCGCCGAGAACTACCTACAGGAAGCACTGGAAAAAATCGCCGCCAACACAGCGCTGAAACTGAACTGGCACTTTATCGGCCCGGTGCAATCCAATAAAACCAAACTGATTGCCCAATCTTTTAGCTGGGTTCACTCGGTGGATCGAATCAAAATAGCTCAGCGCCTCAGCGATCAACGCCCGCCCCAACTTGGCCCACTGAATATCTGCCTGCAGGTAAATATAGATCGGGAGGCCAGCAAATCTGGGCTGATGCCAGAGCAACTCCCCGAGGTCGCCAGTACTATTGCCCAGCTGCCCAATCTAAAGCTGCGGGGGCTGATGGCCATACCAGAGCGCCGCTACCAGCGGGAAGATCAGCGCACAGCTTTCCGGCAACTGCGGCTGCTCAAAGCGCAAATTAATCGCCAACTGGACAATTGCCAAAAACTCGATACTCTCTCTATGGGGATGTCGGCCGATCTGGAGGCAGCCATTCAAGAGGGCGCAACCATGGTGCGCATAGGTACAGATATTTTCGGCGCCAGAGACGC